>WFLX010213097.1_pt1 | contig 10110 bp, 13 predicted proteins | sample 4967041 | NCBI WGS metagenome assembly WFLX01 (sample SAMN12857096, study PRJNA449069) | gut metagenome | isolation source: stool from male and female vole | host: Microtus ochrogaster | place: USA:Florida | collected 2017
TCTCTTGTGCCTCTGTGATTGTGAGCTGGTGTCCGCCGATATTGCGCCATATTGAGAACTCCCATTTGGCGTCGGGGTTATTGAAGTTGGGGCAGTTGAATGCGCGGTTTCCAACTCTAATATCCCCTCAACAGTGAGGACACTTTCCGATTACGGACTGCATCAGCACATCACCGTTGTCTGCCAGTTCAAGCACAGTCGGGAAAGCCTTGCCTTCTTTCGACATGAAGCCATCGAGCATAATGCGTCGGGCAGAAAGGAGTTCGGCTATTTCATCGTCAGACATCTTGCGGTTGCCGAGAATGCCGTTGATGTAGAGATTACAAGAAGGGCTTTCACCGATGCTGTTTTCACATCGGTATCCCTTGCAGGTCTTCACTACATTGGCGCCACATTTGGGGCATCGACCAATAATTTTCTTTTCAGTTTCCATTTTAGATTCTTGTAAGTTGTAGTCAATAATATTTGATGTTATTCCAGTCAGTCACAAGACCGTTTACAATATTTTTCCCAGCCATAACGCTTGCCCATCCTTCAGGATCAAGAGAGAACCACAGGTCGTTCCATGACAGAGTGCGAACTTGCCAAGCAAGGATAAAAAGATCTGTATTGATTCTTTCCAGACGGGTTACTACCTCATTGGCTATATAGTATCTCTCAGCAGAGTTCAGAAGATTTACCTTGTGTTTTTCTGTCTTGCCCTCAGCATTAGTGACATCATAGCTTCCGGAAGTGACAAGCTGCTGCATGAAGGGATATAGAGCCGCCATCTGGGTTGCGACATCAGATATCTCATCAGAGACGAGGGTAGCTATCGCCGTACCTGTGAGGTTTCCTTTGACTGAGTTTTTGAGAAGAGTGGTATTCTTAGGGATCTCAGTTGTGACAAGCTCTGCCGCTCGTTTTATCTGATATAGATTCTGCATGGCACCCTGGGCGTTGGAAAGATACTCAAGCATCTTGTTCTCCACATTATGCACACGGTCGAGGGCAAGAGTCACGGCGGTCTCGGCCGCTATTATCTTTTCCTGTGTGGTCTTTCGTTTCTTATGGATGCTTTTCAGTTCCTCTGTCTGGATAATGACGGTGGCTGTAAGAGTCGGATCAGTCTGCTGTGCCTTGATAGGAAAACCACCTGCCAAAATACAGAGAGAAACAGCAAAAGAAGCGGCTATATGATTCTTAATAATATTCATCTTTCATAATTTTAATGACGATTTTCTTTGTTCAGCAAGGTTCTTGTCACGATCGTGCTTGCTTTGAGATATAATCGTTTCGATCGGTTTGTTCATCAGGCAGTCGTTCCAGTCTTTGAAGGCTTTGGGCGGTGTCCATTGTCCCATCTTATGGCGTATGGAAATATTCTTGCTGACTTGCGATGATAGGGGACGTTCCGGATCTACGTCAAATGACTTGCTTTTTGCCTCGACTTTCAGCACGTTTTCAGTCTTAGTAATCTTGATTGGGAAATCCTCAATGAGAGCCATAAGACGGAGACCATAGATGCGTCCGGCAATGTCATTGTCGAAGCAGTCAAACGCCCTGGCATTGGGGAACCTTTCCATAGCCTTTATTATCTGATTGTCGGAAAAAGTGCCTCCAAGAGATACAAGGGCGATGTCATTATCAATGCGAGTCCGGTTTAACTGGTAGAAAGCTAATGCATCAAAAGCAGACTCACAGAAAACACTGATTTTACCAAGGAGCTGTTCCCACAGGACAAGTCAGCAACCCAAGAGGCTGATGAAGAGTTTGTGCCGGCAGCCTTAGACTTATAGCCAGCCATTCCACGAATCTCATAGCCCTGTATGCCTGATTCGGCAGACTCGGTATAAGGGAAACCGATATTGAAACCGTCGAAATTCACATTACGGGTATCCCGTATAAGAGACAGGAAAGGAGAAAGGGCTCTGACGGTATCATCAGTGATGCCACGCTGAGAGAATAATCGTGGTATCCGGTCCGGATCAATCGGCTTCACTTCATACCTTGACTCGTCAAAAGTATGATTGACCTTGGCCGACCTGACATAATCGCTGTCTTCCCGAAACTGAGGCTCAGGCATATTGGCAAAACGAGCCAAGACTTTCGCCACCTTCTGCCAGTCATTCTTGCCGGAAACTATGAATGAGTTCAGGTTTTCACGTATCAGTGTGATCACATCGCCATTGTTCCCGTTACGGCGAAAGAATTTCTGGGAAGCCTTGTCACGGTGATTGCTGACAATGATGGTGTCCCGCCGGTCTCGTCCTTCACCAAGCACAAGCTCAATATACTTGCCTACACCTGCCTTGCGGTCAAGACGATAGCCCAAAGAGTATGCTATGTCGTCTATGCCGACACGAGATTTGAGTTCCTTGAAGTTCACCTGATAGTTTGCCATGAGAAAAGGGTTATATTCTGAGTGAATTGGATGCTGACTTGCCGAGGCTTGCAATCTCTGAATGATACTGCTTCCGGGCAGTCATATTTAGAAAAGCCTCCTTGTCCTTCATGTCCGTCAGTTGGAAATATGTCCGGGCGGTCGACTTCTCGATAGGCTTCAGTCCAAGATCTACGCCATCATAGGAGGCTCGAATGGCATAATCCCCGGAACGGGTCTTGATGATAGCGGCATTCTTGAAAGGGATTTCCTCGTTGGGGTCAGGAGGAAGCCACGGATCATTCTTAGCAAGATAGGGCTGTTCGCCAAGAGCGAGACGCTGCTTGTCTACATAATCGAGAATAAGGTCAGATGCCTTGTTGACATCTGCCATCACCGATACTATGAATTTGGGCTCTTTTTTAAGCTTGGATATCCACGAATCAAGATAAGCGGCGGAGTTGTCAGTAATCTTTGAGTCAAATCCCATCGAGTGGCTTATCATAGCCGCCGTCAGTTCCGCCACCAGTTCCTCCTTAGCGTATTTAGGATCGCCAAACTTTCCACCCATCTCACGGTTCAGACGCTCAGGTGTCATAGTCGAGTGAGCCATTTCATGGAGCATGGTCGAATAGAACTCCATGCCGTCACGGTAGATCTCATCCTGAGTAGAACCGATATTGAACTGGGCTTTCATCGGAAGCACTATAAGATCTCGGGCAGGGGAATAGTATGCATCGTTCTCACGCTTGTCTGCCTGAATGGGACACAGCCAGGACTGCTGCTGAATCATGCGGTCAAGAGCCGTATGGGCATACATTCCTTGAGTGTCACGAAGTTCAGGCACCTTGAATTTGTCAATGAGTTTCTGGACGCGTTCAGGCTGTACCTCGCGGAGATTGGTCTGGTCGACATTATAGACCGGGAAAGCCTTGACGAAGGGAATTACATCGAGGTTCTTGCGTTCCTCCTTTGACATAGCCTTGTATTCATCTGAGGTCACTTTTTTCCCATTCTTGTCTTTGACAAGCATATCCCAATATACGACCGGAAATGACTTCTCGCCTTTGAGGACGTGCGCTTTGAGATTATGGGCCTGATTGAACGTAAGATATACGGGCAACTGGTATCCCTTTGCAGCGGTGTGAAGCTGAAGAAAGAAAGAGTTAGAGCCGGAATAGTTTCTGCCACCGACATTTTGAGGGAGACCGGCGTAGCCGTTGGCTCCGCCTATCCATCCCTGCTTCCAGTCGGAATCCTTCATCTGCTGCATCCTCTCAATCATCATCTCGGCAAAGCGGTCGAGCGCAACCTGTCCTGCGCTCGCCGAAGTGCCGGGAAAAGAGAACTTAGTTCCAGATGCCATAATCCTCGTCGTCGATTACCTGCTTGTCCATAGCGGAGATCTCAGTCTGTTCGAGATAGAACTCGGCAGCATCATCGCTCGGTTCTACACCGTGTTCCTCACACCATTTGAGGAAATCCTTCTCGCTGTCGCTTTCAAGCACAAAGCGAAGATGTCCGATTTTCTTTTCCTGAAGGAGCTGCACAAGTTCGTCATATTCAATTTTTGCCATTTGTTTCTTAAATTTGATGGTTGTTGGTTACATTTTCATTGAAGCGGATTTCTCCATCTTGGCTGCCGGGGTTGCAAGCAGGCTCTTGACTTCATCGCCCACATATTTGGCGGCAATTTGCTCACGGGTTGCGGACTTAGCCTTGTAGAGAGAATAACCGTCGTCAAAAGACATCTCCTTTTTCTCAGTCTTTCCACGCTCACCGAGATCGACAGATACTTTCCATTTTCCATCGGAACGGTCTTTGGCTATGCGGATCTGCTCACTCTCGATTCCTTCAGGCAAGCGGAACTTCTCATAATGTGATGGCAGGTGGAGTCGGTCGCCGAAGTTCTTCTCAACGAGCTGTCCGGGAGTCATGACACGGTCGAAGTAGGCGTTAAGGTCCTGACGGGAGGGAATTATAGACATCTTTTGGTCGCCTATCTTAGCGTAGAACTTGTATTTCCCATAGTCAGCGCGGGTCTCGTCCTTTTCCTTATAGACATTGAACTTGTCGATTGTCAGGTTTCCTTCTGGACCTACAATGACATTGGGAGTCTTGAAAGCCACCTCCGGCACCTTTTCCATGAGCTTTGTCGGATAGTAGCGTTCCATTAGCTGCGGAACGGTCATCTCCTTCTTCTGGTAGGCAGCGAGGTCCGCCGGATCCATCTTCTGCGGTTTCAGTTGCTCACCGTTGATTTTGGCTGTGAAATACCAATCAGGAGAGTCCTTCCCTTGAAAGGCATGCCCGTGAGTAACCTTGTCACCATTGACCGTCACCATCTGGGGTTCACGGGGCTTGCGTTCCTGCTGGGTCTCATTTTTATTCTCTGTCTTGGCTTCAGCTTTTGTTTCCGATTTGACTTCTGCCTTTGCTTCCGTCTTTGCTTCTGCCTTGTTTTCGGCTTTCGCCTTGGGCTGCTCCTGTTCCGGAGCTGTTTCTTTCTTTTTTCTTCCCATATCTGTTGAATTTGATAATGTTTCGTTGGATTGTTTCTCGACATTCTTTTGCACTGGATCTTCAAGCTGCTCACAAATTGCAACCCTCATTCCGGCACGGACGAGCTTTGGGAGATATGTGTCGAGAGCATGGTGCTGGAAGGATGCAGTATCGATTTTTTTACCCTCTATTTCCTTTGAATCTATGTCAAGTCCTAAAATCTGCTTGGCTTTGATTGCATCCTGACGGTAAATCACATATTCCTCATTGGCACGGAAAAGAAGGATTGTATCGGGATGCTTCTGCTTCATCTCATCAAATTGCTTCAACACAGTCGAAGTCATTTGAGAGTCTTCTTTCGTAGTCATAATTGGGAGAATTATAGTTTGATGCCTCCCGAATGATCCTCCTTCTTGCCGTGATTGAACTTAATGGCTCTTTCGGTTGANTGCCGATCTACCACCTGCTGATATTCCCAGCGATTCTTGTCGGTCATGACAAGTCCGATATATTCCGGATGGAGTTCATCATACTTGAGTTTCTGCTGACGTTCCCATTCCTTCATGTCACCCTGGACGATTTTGAAACCCTGCGGTTCCTTGAGGTCGATGCCGACAGTCACTTTCTCGCCCCCGACATTGAGTTCCATAGGCTTTCCCTCGCGTACAGCCTGCTTTTGCTGAGTGCCAAGTTCGATGTCGTTGACTTTTTCCATATCTTTGAGACGCTGTTCAATCTGAACATCAGTAACTCTTTTGTGAATGACAGATTTGGTCTCAGGGTCGAGCTGGAGATACTGTTGTGTCTTCTCTCCGTTTAGGTCTACGGCTTTTTGAATTACATCGCCACGACGAAGACGTTCTGCCTCATGAGGCGTGAGCTGAAGAATGTTGTCGCGCTTCTCGTCAAAAGCTGCTTTTACGGGATAGCACTGAAGCAAAGGGTCTCCGTTTTTGTCTGCCATTACTTGCAGTTTGAGCGGCAACGTGATGATCTGCCCATTTTTGGCATTGATGGAAACCTGCATCAGCGGTGTGACTTCACCTGAAAACAGCTTTTCCTGTACCTCCCGGGGCAGTTTGTCTAACTTCTCACGGTCAAGCCCTAAGAGTGCCAATTTTTCAAATGGCAATTTTTCGGGCGGTTTGTTGTTGCTTAATTCCATAATCTGAGATTGTAAGTTTAACTTTGCGGTGTCTGACCGCTTGAACGCCACAAAATTATTATCATTAATACACGGAAAAAGAAATGTGCAACATCAAACTTGCCACGCTGATGCTCATTTTCTCTCACTTCGTAGCGTCAGCACAGTTCTACACTATCACGAGAGATAGCGAAATCATAAGACCAAGATTGAAAATAATCAACTGTAACAATGAAATACAGCAAGACAGCTGTCTGGTTGAAGTGTTAAAAGATACTCTTGAAAACAAAAAGCCGGATAAAGAAATTTGCTCTCCGGATAGCCTGAAAGACCAAAAAAGTCAGGGATACAGGTTGCCGTCTCCGGGTGAAGACACGGGGGCTGAAAGTTGCAGTAACGACTTGCCTGAGCTGACTATACCAAATCTGATCGCAGAAATAAAAAAGAACAACATACAATATCCAAAGATAGTGTTGGCTCAGGCAATTCTTGAAACCGGATGGTTCAAGTCATCTGTATGCCGGAACAAACACAACCTGTTTGGGCTTACTAATCCACGCACCGGCAAATATTATGAGTTCAACCATTGGACCGAAAGCGTCAAGGCATATTATACCAAGGTGCAATATCGATATAAGGGAGGCAATTACCTATTATGGCTTGACAAGATAGGCTACGCTGAGGAAAAAACTTATATAAGGGCATTGATTAAGGTGCTGAAACAACTATAGATCTTTCGGTAGTAGAATAAGATTAAGCTTTATAAATTTGTTTATCTGAAAAAATATCGGTAATTTTGCAAAAATTACCGATATGATTAGTGTTGCCAGACCAAAAATTGTAGAACTTGTTACTGATGAAATAAAGAAAGCCGATAATGGAAGTCTATTCTTCAGTAACAGTTTCCCTGAATATGGTGATGAGTATATAGGACATATAATGTCAGATCTTGTGAAAAGTGGAGATCTCTTCCGTATTGGCAGGGGGGTTTACCTTAAAACCACTTCAACGAGATTTGGATTAGTATATCCCTCCGTAGATGTTATTGCAAACGCAATAGCAGAAAGAGATAATGCAGAAGTGCTTCCAACTGGTGCAATGGCTCTTAATATTTTAGGCTTATCTACTCAAGTGCCAATGAATCCAACCTTCATTACATCCGGATCAGCACGTATAATTAATATAGGAGGCAGAAACATTACATTTAAGAGGGCTGTACCAAGAAATTTTGCTGTAAAAGGGAAAAAACGCCGTCTCATAGTACAGGCATTAAAAGCTATTGGAGAAAAAAATATGACTGCGGAAGATTCTGATAAAATAGGTATGTTGATAAAGAAATTCCCGGAGCCAGAAAATTTTGAAAGTGATCTAAAGGCCATGCCAACATGGGTAAGAAGGCTTTTCTTAAAGTATTCTTCAAACGATAAAAATTATAAACGAAGCTAATAAATATATGGGTACATTATGGATACACCTAACTCCTGAGGAAAAGATAGCCTCTGTACAAGCCACAGCTGCAAGTCGGAAAATTGATGAACGTGCAGTGGAAAAAGACTGGTGGGTTACAGCGGTTCTTAAAGCTCTGTATAATACCGAGTGTGCTCCTTGGCTAAATTTCAAGGGCGGAACTTCACTCAGTAAGGGATGGTCTCTCATCGATCGTTTCAGTGAAGATGCAGACCTGTCAATTGGACGAGAGTTTTTTCTAAAAATAAAAGGGTTACCTTATGCAAAGGCTGAAAACAATAGCCAACGGAGAAATTTAAGAAAGGCATCAAGAGATTACATACATGATCATCTGTCGGGATACCTGAAAGAAGAGCTGGAAAAGTTACAGATTTCAGGATTCACAGTAAGGAATCATACGCATGAAGAAACTCCAGAGGGTCCAAAAAGTATTGATCATGACGCTGATCCTACTGTAGTTTTCGTTGACTATGAGAGTATCTTCCCACCTTATGACGGAGATATACAGCCTCGTGTTAAAATTGAGATAAGTTGTATGTCTATGGAGGAGCCTTTTGAAATTAAAGAAATTTCAACAATGCTCCATGAAAAGTTCAATGAGTTGGATCAGGAACTTACTGCTGACATTCGTACTGTCTCACCAGCCAGAACATTCTTAGAGAAGATCTTCCTTTTAGCGGAGGAATTGCAGAAAGACCATCCGCGATTCCGTAGAATGAGCAGGCATCTATATGATCTCGAGAAAATGATGGATACTCCGTATGGAAAGGCAGCATTAACTGATACTGAACTCTATAAAGCTATTGTATCCCATAGAGCAAAGGTATATCATTTAAGTTATGTTGGTGATTATTCTATCGATTACCCCGAAAACATTTCTTTCATTCCATCCGGTGAAGTATTGGAAAATTTTAGGAAAGATTATGAAGAAAATATGGTAGATGGATACATCTATGGTAAGGCAATGTCATTCGATGAGCTAATTGCCCGGATGGTTGAACTTCAGAATCGCCTACGGGCTATCAAATTATAATATTTCAGACAAAGAAAATATCGGTAATTTTTGCAAAATTACCGATATTTTTTTATATTCAATAGGATTGTCAAACTAACAAAGTAGCATCTATAATTTATAGACTGTATGCTTTTATCATTAGATAGGCCTGATATGAAAGTGTCAAAAGGATATGGAGTAAAAGCCAGATCTTTTTTATATGACCGTTAGTACGGATACACATAATGCAGGGTATTGAAAGCCATAATATCATCAATATGGATTCCGCGATGAAGGCTTCTTTTGATATATATTTCCAATATAGCCATTCTGTACCAATAGGATATGCCGACGGATTCTGAAGGAACTGTATCAGATCTTCAACATTTATGATGAGGAAAACAAGGCAGACCAGAGTCCAGATTATTGTCAGATACTTCATAGATAGATTGCTTATGAGAAAAAAAATAATGGTGGCGTTAAAACGTCTCCATTATTTAAAAAGAGGAAAGGCTTCCACATTTTCGCTTTGGTCTTATCAACCATTCTTCAAATTAATCCTTTCCTCGAAGCTTTATGCACTTATTTATTTTCTTNTNTTTAGCGTATTTATTGGGTTTACCTATATTGTAATAACAAATTATGTATGAAATAGTTTTAGTATAGGGTAAACAAAAATAGATGTAAGGGATAAATGACATAGAAGGCATATTTGGCAACAGAGCCTTTGATGTTTCCACGAGTGCCGTCATATAGGAATATGATGATTGAGGCGAGAATAGCCCCCAATACCCCATAATGCATCATCAGCGGGAAAGTGAAAAGAATCTGCATGACAGCTTGTGAAGGAAAGCATATATTGTGTCTGCATATCCAGGGCTCTATAGTATGGCGCCGCAGCATATAGAAAACAGCGATTATNAGTATTCCTCTCCAGTCATAGTCTACGCCTATCAGCCAAGCAAAAAAACATAATGTGATTATCGAGAAGCAACATAGTGGTCCGTGTTCACAAAGTCGGTCAAAGACCGCAAGGGCAACTACTCCGAGGGCGAGAGTAAACATGACATTGTGGGTACCGTCAGAGCCGTTGAGTAAGAACCAGGGTATCTCACTGAGGATGGCGAACACAAGCAAAGTAAAAAAGTATCGTGTCCGGCTTCTGGTATGAGCGAATCCTTCAGCGATTAAAAAAGCAAACACCGGGAATGCTATACGACCGTAACATCGCATNATATTATATATAGGTGTATCTGGAGGAATGAGGAAGTATGCCCAATGGTCGGCAATCATCGACAAAACAGCGATAATCTTCAGTGCGCTTCCACTCAGACGGAGTGAAAGCGGCACTGAAAATGATTTGGATGCAAGGGTATTCTCCATAAGGAATTATTATTAAGCGATGCCGAGAAGTTCCTTGACCATCGCATCCACCTCCTGGTTGACGCGCTTGAAGTTTCGGTTGAGCATTATCTCTTTTTCTCGGTCATCGCGGAACTCATAAATTTTAGGAAGATCAACATAATGGTTTTCTTCGTCCTTAATTTTCTTCATATCAAAATTCGTCTTACAGAAGTACTTGGTGGTCTTGAACTCCTCCGAGCTCTCGATGTCAAAGCTCGACAGCATCTTCTTGTCAGT
>WFLX010278242.1_pt1 | contig 10109 bp, 10 predicted proteins | sample 4967041 | NCBI WGS metagenome assembly WFLX01 (sample SAMN12857096, study PRJNA449069) | gut metagenome | isolation source: stool from male and female vole | host: Microtus ochrogaster | place: USA:Florida | collected 2017
CATAACTCATAACTCTAACCTCATACCTCCAACCACTCCCCACCAAAAACATCTACAAAATTACAAAAATTCCCCCAATCCCCACCCATCCACCACCTCATAACTCATCACTCTGACCTCTGACCTAATTAATCCTCAGCCCTCCAACCCACCTCCTCTCCCTCTTAAATGCATTGCCTCGGAGAGGCATAATCTCATTAACTTTTATATTTGCAGCATGATTTTGTTTTAACATAATCATGCTTAATTGTTAAAAAAGATAGGGACGATGAACTTACTGATTAACTTTTAGGAATTGATACTAACTCCGGTAATAATCGCAATGCGTCTTGCCGTAATTCTGCTGATGATTCTTACACTGATGAATACGATTATCAGGAGTATTATCGACAGCAGCGCAAAGCGGAGACGACATACGGCAGTTGGAACGACCGGCAGTCATATACTCCGTCGAGTAGTTCGAGACATTCCCACAGCAGTTGGGGCAACTCCCACAGAAGTTGGGAGGACAACCATTATGCCCACGAAGATTACTACCACGACCAAGCCGACGACTACGCCCACGATTTCGATGACTTCGACGACGACTACTAACCCCACCGCTCCTTCATCACTCATCACTCTGATTTACCCATCAGTCTGGCAAAATTGCTCATTTTCCGGCACCCTCCAACTGGACCCTGGGGTTTCTGAGCAAAGAAAGCAAGGACGTGACCCGGACCTAAAAAGTGAAAATACAAAGCGTCAAGCATTTCCTCCTCGATGATAAAACCCATAGCGCACTTCTACATTTTTTGTGGAATGGGGGCTTATCCCATCTTATTGCGGAGTTTACGAACTTCTGTCTTTACAAAGCCCATAATCTCTTTCCCTAAATAGAATTGTTCTGTGGAAAACCAATCGGGGTTTCCGTTATCTTGTTGAGAATAATTTTTCTCGGAGTTTTCTATTGCATCTTGGAGACGTGCCGGGTCTCGCTGATAATCAAATCCGCCTGCAATTTGTTTATTCACATACGCTTTTACTGAGGGTTGAGACTCCACTTCTTCTTTATCAGGCATGTCTGCATAGTGATGATAATAGAGCCATATTTCAAAGCAGGGGTTACTTTGAGCGACATTCCATGCCTCATACGGTTTAGCTTCGCTGTANTTCTCAATTATCCCTGCGTTCAGAGCCCTGCAGAAGTTTCTGAGAGGTGCTATCTTACCCTCTTTCTCCCAAGAATCTGTGTCTATCGCAAACCACACTTTATCACGTTGAAGATAATCAATCGTATGCCTTCTTGTATCGCCAAGAAATATCCGCTCTGCAAGTTCCATCAGTTTCAAGGGATCCGTACCATCTTCGGGAGGTATGACAATCAATTCAAGATTGGATGACAATCCTTCAAAAAAGCCGAAATAGGCAGGCTCAGAGCCTTTCCCCTCACAGATTATATAAATCTTGCCGGCATCTTTTGTCGGCTCACTCTTACTGTAATCTTTCCTGCGCGTAATCATATCACCATTTCAAATCAGATAGATTAGAGAGGAACGGGATGCCCCCATAACGACCATTTAGATATCCGTTCTCAATATTTGCGGTCTTGTGGATATTATAGTCACTCAATGGATAAAGTTGGGTTGACTGGTCAACATCTTTCTGTGCGAACCATATCTCATCCGGGCGGAAAATAGATTGGTCAAGCAGACAACTCTCATGAGTCGTGAAAATAATCTGACCTCGAGCGTCTTTACTTTCAGAAATCTTACTCATTANGCATTTTTATNATTATAGGATGTATGCTACGCTCTATCTCATCCACAATATACACATTGTCATGTTTAAGAATGGCATACAGCAATGGCATATATTCTATCAATCGGCGTGTACCGTCAGACTCCATATCCATTTTCATTTCCACCTCACCACCATTGTAATTAATATGAACGGCAAAAAGAGTCTTTATATAAGCTATACCATCCTCAACAACAATGTTTGAAAGCTCATTATTATACGTCTCCATAAGCATTTGCGGTGAGCCGGGATGCTCTTTCGCGGCATTGAGAGCCTTTGCAATAGCACTGTTGCCACGCACTTCATCCTCATTCAGAATCTCTTTGCGTACACAAAGTTTGGTAATGCCCGTTTTAAGTTCCGGTACTATTGAATTTACAAGTTGCGCAAACTCACTATCTACGTCTATAACATGTGGAAGATAACCTATCCGCATAGACGGCAGTACTATCTGCAATCGTCTGATCCAATCGTATGCCTCCTTAACAACAGGCAATTCCTCAGGATAATACTTTCCGAAAAATGACAAGGCGAGCATATCCGGACGCACAATCCTGTTCATCGCATTCATAAAGACCTGGATGAAATCTTCCTTGCCCCCCGAACGCAGATATTCACCGGAAACACTTATATCATTATCCTTGCGGCTGAATATCTTTATGTCTTTACTTTTCTGACTAAGAAACAATTCCTCCTCAAATACTTCCTGACGGTTGAATCGCAGATGATAATAGTAGATTTTGCCTTCAGTAAAAAACTCAACAGCAAGTTCAGATGGAGTATTCTTTCCATCCTCATCAAGTTTGAAGTAGAGATCCTCAGCAATTTCCACCTCACTTATCTTCTCCGCCCCTACCAAAGACTTCAGAAGCGCGATACATTTAAGAAGGTTACTTTTGCCTGCACCGTTTGCTCCATATATGGCACTCATGCGCAATGCGGTCACATCACCACACTNCACCTTATGCCAATNNTNGTTATGACNCTTACTTGAGGNAAAANTATTGAACTNAACCGCGTTCTTAAACGACATGATATTTTCTACTGCGAATCTAAGTAACATAGGCCATTCCGTTTGTTATTCACGGTAAAGTTAGCTGTTTCTGTTTACATCTCCAAATAATCCCTATTTAAATACCATCTTTTGTTAATTTTTAACGGATTTATGATTTAAAACCCAATGTAATACCCCTCTTTACTCCTCATAACTATGACTTGACCTCCCGTCTCTTATATATCCAAGAGCCTATGGGAAGATAGATGATCGCAAACACTAATCCTTCTACGATATTCATCGGATTAAATTTTGAATCACCATCAAAAATCCAATTAAAAATCCAAGTTACAAGCACAAAGAGTACTGTCAGGAAGATCACCCTAACTGTCACCCCAAAAATTTTCCCAAACACAGATGATGATTTACTATTCATAATAAGACAGATTTATATCACAAATATAATAACTTTTACTAAATCTTTCACTCGTTTTGACTTTTTTTCATTACCTTTGCAAAGAAGAATGGGCTTCACGGTTGTTATATATACAGTGGGCTCGTTGACTAAGATTCACACCTTGCATCTGTACCATCGGGAAGCTCACATTTATAAACGATTGAAGAATATACTCTTATAAAGTTAAATATTAATATTAACATGGTAGATTACAAATCTCTTGGCCTCGTAAACACTCGCGAGATGTTTGCAAAGGCTGTACACGGTGGATACGCTATCCCCGCTTTCAACTTCAACAACATGGAGCAGCTGCAGGCTATCATCAAGGCCGCCGCTGACACCAAGTCTCCCGTTATCCTCCAGGTTTCTAAGGGCGCGCGCAATTACGCTAACCCCATCCTGCTCCGCTACATGGCGCAAGGTGCCGTAGAATACGCTAAGTCTCTCGGCTGGGAACACCCGCAGATCGTGCTTCACCTCGACCACGGTGACTCTTTCGAACTCTGCAAGGATTGCATCGACAATGGCTTCTCTTCAGTAATGATCGACGGCTCTCACCTCCCCTACGAGGAAAACGTAGAGCTTACCAAGAAGGTAGTTGACTACGCTCACAAATACGACGTTACTGTAGAAGGTGAGCTCGGCGTGCTCGCAGGCGTTGAAGACGAGGTATCTTCCGACCACCACACTTACACTGACCCCGAAGAGGTAATCGACTTCGTGACCCGCACAGGCTGCGACTCTCTCGCTATCTCCATCGGTACTTCTCACGGTGCTTACAAGTTCACTCCCGAACAGTGCACCCGCGACCCCAAAACAGGCCGTCTCGTGCCCCCGCCGTTGGCTTTCGAAGTGCTCGAAGCTGTCGAGGCTAAACTCCCCGACTTCCCCATCGTGCTCCACGGCTCAAGCTCTGTGCCCCAGGAATACGTCGACATCATCAACGAAAACGGTGGCAAACTCCCCGACGCTATCGGTATCCCCGAAGAGGAACTCCGCAAGGCTGCCAAGATGGACGTCTGCAGAATCGATGTCGACTCCGACTCACGTCTCGCCATGACAGCCGCCGTGCGTAAGGTATTCAACGAGAAACCCGCTGAGTTTGACCCCCGTAAATACCTCGGCCCGGCTCGCGACGAAATGGAGAAACTCTACAAGCACAAAATCCTCAACGTGCTCGGTTCTGAAGGAAAAGCTGAATAATAACTCGTATTCATAATTTTTCATTATATTTGCAGATGAGTGACAACACCTCACTCATCTGCTTTTTAATTATGAACACTGCCGACCAACGTATCCTTGAACTCCTCTCAAGATCCTTTCCCAATGCCTCCGCAGCAGCCACAGAAATAATCAATCTCGAGGCTATTCTCAATCTCCCTAAAGGCACTGAGCATTTCGTGGCCGATATACACGGAGAATACGAGGCTTTCTCACATATCCTCAAGAATGCCTCCGGCAACATCCGCAGAAAAGTACACGAACTCTTCAGCACCTCCATGCGCGAAGAGGAAATGAGACAATTCTGCTCGCTGATCTACTATCCGGGACGCAAACTCGAGCACATCAAGGCCACAGAAGAGCATCTCGAGGATTTCTACAATATCACCCTCCACCGCCTCGTCAAAGTCTTGCAGGAAGTCTCCTCCAAATATACACGNTCAAAGGNAANAAAGGCNNTCCCCAAAGAATNCGCATATANNANAGAGGAGNTCCTNCATGAANCGNCCNCCGGNGAGAATAAACANCTATNTTACAACCGTATAGTAGAGACAATTATCCTCACCGGACAGGCCGACGCCTTCATCAAGGCTATCTGCCGCGTGATACAAAGCCTCAGCATCGACCAGCTACACATCCTCGGAGATATCTACGACCGTGGCAACGGCGCTCATCTTATCCTCGACACGCTCGCCGGATACAAGGATTTCGACATACAATGGGGCAATCATGACGCTCTATGGATGGGAGCCGCCGCCGGCAACGAATGCTGCATAGCCAACGTCGTAAGAATCTGTCTACGTTATGCCAACATGGAGACGCTCGAAGATGGATACGGTATCAATCTCGTGCCGCTCGCCACATTCGCCATGGAGCAGTATGCCGACGATGAATGCCTCGTCTTCCAACCCAAAATATCACCGGGTGACGCCGCCATGACCCTCAAGAGCCGTCGACTCATCGCTAAGATGCACAAGGCCATCGCCATAATACAATTCAAACTCGAAGGCGAATTAATCAGACGTTATCCGCAATGGAACATGGAGAGTCGCCGCCTCCTCCATCATATCGATTTCAACAAGGGCACCATCACCTTAGACGGCGTCACTCATCCGCTCCTCGATGCCAATTTCCCGACTATCGACCCCGCAGACCCATACGCACTCTCCGTCGAGGAAAAGGAGTTGATGACCAAACTTATACACTCATTCAGAGCAAGCGAAAAGCTACGCTCGCATATCGACCTCTTCCTCTCACACGGAGGTCTTTACACCGTGTGCAATTCAAATCTCCTCTTCCACGCCTCTGTGCCGCTTAATCCGGACGGGACTCTCAAAGAAATCGAGCTGCTCGGAGAAATGGTAAGCGGCAAACGCTTGCTCAGGCGCACCGAACAACTGATGCGAGCCCCCTTCACCTCAGACTCCGACCCGGAATATCGCGCCACAGCCCGCGACTATTATTTCTATCTATGGTGCGGACCGGACTCACCGCTATTCGACAAAAGCGCCATGACCACCTTCGAGAGATATTTTATCGCCGACAAGAAGACTCACCACGAAGANAAAGGANATTACTCATACTCTCCGGGATAATGAGGATGTATGCAATAGAATTCTCGATGATTTTGAGGTAAAAGGCGTTCACCGGCATATCATCAACGGTCACGTGCCCGTAAAAGCCGGAAAGGGAGAAAATCCTATTAAAGCAAACGGCATGCTGATGGTAATAGACGGCGGTTTCTCAAGGGCCTACCATGATACTACAGGTATCGCCGGCTATACATTGGTGTATCATTCCAGAGGCTTCCAACTCGTGCAGCACGTCCCCTTCACCTCCGCGGAAGAGGCCGTAAAAAACGGCACGGATATTCTCGGCACCACTCAAATCGTCGAACTCAATCATCAGCGCGTCAGAGTCCGCGATACGGACAAGGGCGAAATACTCCGAAGCCAGATCAACGAACTGATGGAATTGCTCCAAGCCTACCGTCACGGACTGATCAAAGAAAAATAATTCTTCAGATNTTCTTGAGCGGTATGGTGGATATCATANTTGCNCGCAANNCTCCGGCGATGTTCGCACATCGCCTCATCATCGNGGGCNTGAGTGGCTAACAGGCCGTTGATGGCTGACGCCAACGCCTCCTCATCACCTTCGGCCACGAGCACCGCAGCATCCTGAGTCATAGCATCCATACCCTCGACGTCCGTAACTATCAGCGGCAACCCTGAAGCCATCATCTCTATGNCACTCATGCTCATACCCTCCCGGTGTGNCGACAACACTCCGATCTCCGCGNCCGACAAAAGCCGCGCGACATCGTCCCTGNNGNCCAAGAACACCACGCGNTGACTTACCCCGCACTCCTCAGCAAGACGCTCCATTTCCCGGCGTGTCTCGCCATCTCCGGCTAATGCGAGAAAGGCCGACTCATCATCTACATGCCTCATGGCGCGTATCAGGGTCGAATGATCTTTTGCAACGTTAAAACGTGCCGCCATCACTATCGCCTTTCCTTCTCTGCCGAATATCAGCGGCCACTGACTCGTATGGGGACGCTCCAATTCAAAGGCTGCCGCATTGATGCCGTTCGTCACAACTTCAACTTCTTCCCTCTCCAAACCGAGCCATTGTTCCAGAGAGACCGCTGCCCCTGCGCTTATTGCAAATATCTTACGACAAAAGCCATACACCATCCGCTCTACCGGACGGTAAAGGGCACGATTCCGGCGGCGGTTGGTCATTCCATGTTCTGTATATACCATCGGCGTACCGGAGATGAGCGACGCGCCCGCCACATGATACAAGGCGGGGAAAAGATGAGCATGCACTATATCAGCACGCCTCACCTCGCTCACCAGACGAAAGACAGGAGAGAGTCCTCGCGTCTTCTTGAGGTCCAGATTTACAAATCTCACATTTTCCGACTCACGAAGTTTCTGTTCCACAGCAGATTCCGGTTCAGACTGATATACCACTACGGTCACCTCCACTCCGGGATTTTCAGCCATAGCGGGAAGCAACTGACCGAGAAGAGACTGTGCTCCACCGGTATCAAGACGCTCTATGACATGCGTTATTCTCATATTTTGGCTCAGATTTTACCGTATAACTCAAGATGCGTCTTAATAACATCCTTGATATCATATCTTGACTCGGCTATGCGCCGTGATTCAATTCCCATACGTTGACACATCTCCTCATCTTCTATCAATTCCAATATCTTATCCGATAAGGCTTTGGGATTACGAACCGCTACCTTATAGCCATTCACCCCTTCCTCTACCGTGTCGCGGCATCCGGTGCTGTCGGTGGTAATAATCGCCCTTCCTACCGCCGATGCTTCTATAACGCTCTTCGGCAGACCCTCCCTGTAATAACTCGGGAAGACCATCATCACCGACTGCGNCAATTNTGCCGTCACATCTCCCCGATGACCGAGCCATTCGATATATTCCCCGTCGCATAATTGAGATAAATCATTATCCGTCAAAGAGTCGCGGCTATCTGTCACCGCCCCGCACAGCACAAACTTCACTCTCCCCTCCAGCCGTGATTTCAGTATCTCCGCCGCTTCACACAAATCCTTCACTCCCTTTGAGACAAGCATACGTCCTGAGAAAAAAATTCTTTTAACACACTCTTGAGGATAAGGCACGTATGCCACTTCTGCCAGATTAATTCCCGAACCGTAAGTATGCTTAACTACTCCTGTCGGTATTCGCCACTGCTCAAAGAGTCGCCGATCATCCTCATTTTGGAAAATTGTAGCAGCCACTCTTCCCTTGCCGCTGCCGGTGAACCGCAACGCTCTGAGCACTAACCTTGATTTAAAGCCCGGATTGACAAAGAGCATTCCCATGCCGCTCACCGCATTGATGAGCCCACGCTTGCCGGAAACCTGAGCAGCCAACTGTCCCAACAGCATAACCTTCAATCCCACGAGATGCACTACCGCATCCGGCGAGCGTCTATATTCTCTGATGATAGCGCGGAGGGTGGCGAAATCCTTCAGACTGCCAAACCCTGATGAATTGATAGGCAATGACACAAACCTAAGCCCACGGGAGGAAATTTCCTTCCCATGTCCCGTGTCTTCCGCCATCACTGTCACAGACATACCTGCGTCCCGAGCCGCTTCTGCCACCGGCAGACGATGACTCAGAAAAAAGGTATCTCTATTCACTATCATCAATAATTCTTCGCTCATATTTTAACTTCCGCTTATCTGTTTCCGGTTAAAGTGTTCATATATTGCTCCACTTCATTGAATTCATTGCCCTCCACTCGTGTCCTTTCATACATGCGCATGAGCCACTGCTCCTCTTCCGGGGTCAAGTCGCCCGTCTTCTCAAAGCGATTGCTCATCAGAATCACGGCATGATAATTCAATACATCAAATTTGCTGATGCAATACATCTCACGCCCTATGTCCCTCTTGCCCCACACTACACTTTCATACGGAACATATATCTCATATTCACGGTGTTGCTCGCCGTCAGGCCATTCCTGTGATTTACTGTAATTATAACCCAACACTGCAATCAAAGGCAGGAAACACATTACCCACATATATGCCGGCATGATTTTGCGTCGCTCTGCCACGCATCTCACCACCTCTACTATACAGAAAAAGCAAAGGTAGTAAAATATCCGCAATATTGCCTGTATACCCAGACCGGCAGTCATTATCATTACAGACATCATGACCACAGCATTCGCTCTGCGAAGCAGCACCATTGCCGCTATCGGATACACTATCGTCATCACAGCCACTCCGAGCATGCCTCGCCAGTTGAGTACTTCCACACTTACGTTGCGAAAAAATTTGTCATACGGCGCGCCGAGTTCCAGACCCGGAATGACGGTCAGGAGCATATATCTCACACAAAGTCCGACAGCCAATGTGACTATAACTACTGCCAAATTCGTTACTCCGAATTTCATGTTTCGGCCGCAATAAAACCGTTTAAACCCGTCAGTCTCCGCCACCCAGAAGAGAAAGGTAACACATCCGAACCTGTGACACACCGAGGCGCAAAGACACAACACTATATACCACCAGTATCTTCCGCGACGCAACTGATGCCATGCGAAGAGGAAAAAGCCGACAGCCATCCCCTCACGTGCGGACTCGAAATTCAGACGTATGTACCACACGGCAAGATAGAGAGTAGCATAGAGAAAGAGTCTGCCACCCATCGCCTTACGGTTGAAATAACCGAAACAGAATACTGCCAGACCGAGCCACGCAGCCATCACCATCTGCACCGGCCAAATCGCGGTGGTAAAATGGCTGAAAAGCCTCACCAAAAGCATATATACCGGAGAAAAACGGTGACTGATATCGTCGGCAAAGAGACCCGGATCCAGCACCTCCGACCTTACAAGATATTCGTCAAAGACCGTGTCCATTCCCACCCGGTAACGAAGGCCCGCAATAACTACACTAAATAGTCCCAACAACCAATAGCAAGTGATACCGGCACGCGACGGGCGACGTCCGTCAAACACCGCAGGCTCCGCACAGCCTGATATCAGCGATGCCAGTGATCCCTTCTTCGCCCTCCCTTTCTCATGAGTGCAGATCTCTGACATGCCACTATGTCAGCCAGCGTCAGTCGATGTCATGCTATATTTATGGCGCCGGCAGCG
>WFLX010070388.1_pt1 | contig 10106 bp, 6 predicted proteins | sample 4967041 | NCBI WGS metagenome assembly WFLX01 (sample SAMN12857096, study PRJNA449069) | gut metagenome | isolation source: stool from male and female vole | host: Microtus ochrogaster | place: USA:Florida | collected 2017
CTCTTAAGTTGTATTTCATATATAGTGTTGAGACCTCCTATATTGCGGTTCAGGTCTTCCAGACGCTCTACATATCCATTAGAAGAAGCCGAAACTGATTCAGAATTGTCGGTGATAGCCTTATATGAATTGAGAAGCACTTCACTTACCTTATTGAGAGCATCAGTTGTCTCTCGAAGTTGAGCAATCTGCTCAGTGACGCCTTTCATCTGTTCAGCCATCTCTTTCATGGAATCGACAAGATTTTCTGTATCCTCCTCAGAAATATCCACATTTGGACCAGAGGAGACTGCACTTCCACCTCCTATGATGATTGGGCCAGACTGGCCATCCTTGCCTGAAATGGCACTTGAATCAGAAAGTCCTATTGCATCTTGCTGACTAAAACCGCCTCCACCGGACAAGATTACGCCACCAGATACGCCTCCGGCTACTCCTCCACCATGCCCACTGAGGTCAGGGCGGTCTTCAGGAGCGTGACTATCAAGCACAGGGAAAACATCTTCCCAATGATAATCTTTAGGAGGACGGTCGAAAGCCGTCAGAAGGAACATTGCAATCTCTGTGCCCATACCGATGCAAAGCAATGTGCTTCCACCCGGAAGGTGAAGGATTTTGAAGAGGGCACCCCAGATTACGACTGCAGCGCCTATAGAATATGCGATGTTGAAAAACCGCTGTCCTTTCTCACCATGCAGGAAGCGTTCGATAAAGTTTGCGTATTTGCGTATCTTGACCATTGGAATGAGTTTGTAGTTTGAATTCTATCGAAGTCTTGATTATTTTTTCTTTTGCGTTCCCTTAGCAAAACCTATCTGAGAACGCACACAACGGAAACCAATGTATGAACGTTGCTCATTCTGGTATTCCCATTGGCGCAGGTCGCTTCGAAGGTTGTTCATTACATCCTTCCAACTACCACCGCGCACAATCTTGCGCTTCATCTTATATGGATCTTCAATAGCGGCATTATATCTATATTCTGGATTTATGTCGCTGGTCAGACGGTCGATGCTCTCTGTAAAAGCAGTTGAAGTCCATTCACTCACATTGCCTGCCATGTCAAAAAGGCCGAAATCATTGGCTTTATACGTTCCGACAGGTGAAGTGATCAAATGTCCGTCGCGAACATAATCACCGTCACCGGGCTTAAAGTTGGCATAGAAACATCCGCGCTCATCCATGGGGAGTGTTTCACTCCATGGGAAAGAACTTTCGGAATTTCCAGCACGGGCAGCATATTCCCATTCAGCCTCAGTAGGGAGACGATAAGGTTCGATATAGATTCCCTCTTTTCCGAGACTACGCCTTAAATAGTCGGTACGCCAGTTGGCAAAAGCATTAGCCTGATCCCAACTAACTCCAACCACCGGATAGTTGTTGTAGCCTGGATTAGAAAAATATAGACGTGTATACTGCTCATTGTAAGCATTATCAAAATCATTGATCCAGGCAGTAGTGTCAGGATATATATTGACAATGTAAGTGTTAAGGAAATCAAAATCTCCCGTCAGAGGACGAGTGACAGTCTCTCTAACGATTTCTCCTTCGTCGGTCAGATAAGCAGTGTCTTTAGAAATGATAGGGAGATCATAATTGACCGGATTATCTGTATTGTAGTCACGACGAGTGGCATCGAGNCGATTCTTACGCTTTGCAGCCTCGGTATGATTGAATATCTCATACCTNTAGTTAAGCTGCGTAGGATCAAGTTCTCGCTGNCCGGTGATCGGGTTAGTCCTATATACACTCTCTATAGCACGCTGCTCATCTTCATTGGCATTNCGCCAAGGAATAGGCTTGTTCCAATTAAGATATGGAGTGATTGGATTTCCCTCCTTATCTTCCTCTATTTTAAAAGCTTCGTTTCCTCCATAAGCAGGATCTGCGAGACGTTCGCGAATAATTGAGTCGCGCACCCAAAATACAAACTGCTTGTATTTCGAGTTGGTGACTTCAGTCTCGTCCATCCAAAAGGCATCGACAGAGACACCACGAGGGTTCCCTTTAATACCCCAGACAGAATCGTCTTTTGCAGGACCCATTGCATAAGAGCCGCGGTCTACAAGCACCATACCGTAAGGAGTAGGCTCAGCAAATGTGCTGCCACCAACACCGGTCACTTCTCCCCCTGAGCCGCCATGAGAAAGGGATGCGCAGCCTACGAGAGAAAAAAGCAGAGTCATCAAGGCAGCCGTGTAAGCACAAGACTTGCCAAATGCAGTTCTGATATTTTTGAAGTCTGTAATTCTCATTTATATAGAGGTTGTAGTATATACATTATCTTAATAAAATCTCCGAAACTATTTACATCAGCCGAATGCTTCTATGCTTATTGCGATTTTTGCCGGAGAAGTCAAGTTTCATTTTGTAACCAACTATTATCTCGTGGCTACCGCTGGATGCTTTTAAGATTCGAGAGGTCGGAATGTCGTAGGAGTATCCAAGTACGAAATTTTTAATTTCAGCGCCAAGATTAATGCTGACAGCATCATTCCATCTATAGGCGATTCCTCCGAATAAAAATTTATTGTACCATCCCTTAAGCGACAACACCCCAGAGAAATCTTTCAGATCAGAGGCAACGATAAGATCGGGTTGCAATTCTATTAACGTGTTTTTAATCGGAATATTGCTTCCGGCTGTCAAATACAATACCCTATTAACATATGTTTCATATTCATGATTGTCGGAAGTTGCAGTTGACGAAGTCGTACCCTTGGTGTTAAGCTTAACTTTAGGAGATGCCGGATGCAGCATTGATATTCCAATATGGAATTTAGGATGAGAATAGAAAAGACCAACTCCAAAGTCNATGGAGCCTCCTCCTACATCTTGTTTTGGAATTGCAGGGTCGTTTGAATCATGATAGTCATCATCGTCGGGAATATACACATCTGAGCCGCGAAAACTCGAACCGAAATATCCTACCTGAATACCTAATGTGAGGTCGCCTCCAAATAGTCGTTTAAGTCGTCCACTCAATTGCCCATTGACATATGTGTTAGAAAATAGGCCGATACCTTCCTGAGTTACATTGGCTCCTCCTCCCCATCGCCTACCAAACAATTTGAAAGGGATATCGGCAGCTCCGGTAAAACTCTTTGGNGCATTCTTAATGCCAATCCATTGCAAACGNGCAGCNCCTCGAATGCGTAGGTAGTCGGTTGACCCAACAGTAGCCGGATTATATAGAGTAGGAAGAGCCCAACTCTGAGTATAAAGAGGATCAGATTGAGCGTAAGACTCAATAGGAAACCGCAGACATAATGCAGCGAATCCTACGATCATCAGCAGGAAAATCCTTGGAATCCTTATCTTATTGTAATAACTTTTCATAAAGTCTATCCTATTCAAAATAGAAAGAGAGAACCACCATATTACTTTTGACTTTCGAAAGCGACTGTGTGATTTGCATTATCGAAGGATTCTCATCAAGGTCTGGGCGATTGTGCTTTAGAATGTCTGTGAGTCCGAAACAAAACTTTATTTCGGGGCAAAGTTTAAAGAACGGAAGGTAGAAATCGCATCCCAGCCCAACTGTGAGCATCGTGTCGAAACCTTTAGTCACGATTGGATCCGACCTTTTTTTGGAAATGTCAAGCACTCCCATCGCCCCTAATGTGAAATAAGGACGAGTATTCTGCAGTCGGTCGCCTGATATTTTAATATCCAAAGGAATTACTACAAGTGCACTCTTGACATCTTGAATCTGATGCTCACCAGAATTGAAATCTCGCATCTCAACTGTCTTCGAGCCAAAATACATTCCCGGAGATAGGCGTAGATTAAAATATTTATGTAAGCGAAGATCTCCAAGCACAGTTGCATTAAAGCCCGGTGAGAAGTTAGGCACTTCAAGTTGCCATTGCCGTCCATCATCTGACACAAAACCGGAATGCGTAAAAGCAAAATCTTGGACATGCGTGCCAACTGAAAAGCCCGAATTCGATCATTTGAGATCTGCATACTGACGATGGGGCACTTTTTCACCCCACTTGGCATTCGCATCAAAAGCACTGCCAACAACAGCCAGCAGCAACGCAACCCTTAATATTATATATGAAAAAGAACCTTGTGTCATATGCATAATATCGATGTCAAAACAGACTATCGCTTTATAAGAAACGAAAAAAAAATTTTTTTCTTATGTATTTTTATGATGTTTGCAAATATTTGATTAATTTTGCACAACGAAACTCATAATAACCCTACCTATGAAACGTGTAATAACCCTTGGAGAAATCATGCTCCGTCTATCGCCGGAAGGCTTTCGGCGATTTGTTCAGAGCGACAACTTCGAAGTCATCTGGGGTGGCGGAGAAGCAAATGTCGCTGTAAGTTGCGCCAACTATGGAATGGACGCAAAGTTTGTAACGAAACTGCCTACTCATGAAATCGGACAAGCTGCTGTAAATGCTCTTCGTCGCTACGGCGTTGACACACAGTATATTGCCCGCGGTGGCGACCGNGTAGGTATCTACTATTGCGAGACAGGNGCTTCAATGCGCCCCTCAAAAGTGATCTACGACCGCGCNCACTCAGCAATATCAGAGGCTGACCCATCAGATTTTGATTTCGACGAAATCATGAAAGGGGCTGACTGGTTTCACTGGAGTGGCATTACTCCTGCTATCAGCGACAAGGCAGCTGAACTTACTCGCCTTGCTTGCGAAGCAGCCAAACGCCACGGTGTGACAGTTTCAGTTGACCTTAACTTCCGCAAGAAACTTTGGACAAGCGAGAAGGCTCAGTCGATCATGCGTCCTCTCATGAAGTATGTCGACGTTTGTATTGGCAATGAAGAAGATGCAGAGCTCTGCCTCGGCTTCAAACCAGATGCTGATGTAGAAGCAGGCGAAACTTCCGCTGAAGGCTACAAAGGAATCTTCAAAGCCATGGCAGAAGAATTCGGATTTAAGTATGTAGTATCTACTCTGCGCGAGTCTTATTCAGCAACCCACAACGGCTGGAAGGCTATGATCTACAACGGCAAGGAATTCTACGAGTCTAAGCGCTACGACATCAATCCTATCGTAGACCGTGTAGGTGGTGGCGACTCCTTCTCTGGTGGTCTCATTTATGGTCTTCTCAACAAAGAGACCCAAGGCGAGGCTCTCGAGTTTGCAGTGGCAGCTTCCGCATTGAAGCAGACCATCAACGGTGACTTCAACCTTGTGACTATCGCAGAAGTAGAGGCACTCGCAGGAGGAAGCGCAAACGGACGAGTACAGCGCTAATTTTTAACTGATAACTGAAACCTATAACAAAATGGCAAAATTTGATAAGCAGCAAGTGCTTGCAAAAATGGCTGAAGCACCAATGGTGCCTGTGTTCTACCACAAGGATGCCGAAGTAGCAAAGGCTGTTGTAAAGGCTTGCTATGACGGAGGAGTCCGTGCTTTTGAATTCACAAATCGTGGAGATTTCGCACACGAGATTTTTGCAGAAGTAATCAAGTTTGCGGCTAAAGAATGCCCTGAAATGGCAATCGGCGTAGGTTCTATCGTTGAGCCAGCAGCAGCATCACTTTATATTCAGCAGGGCGCTTGCTTCGTAGTTGGACCGCTCTTCAACCCTGACGTGGCTAAAGTCTGCAATCGTCGTCTCGTTCCTTATACTCCCGGATGTGGAACCGTATCTGAGATCGGATTCGCTCAGGAATTGGGGTGTGACCTTTGCAAGGTTTTCCCCGGAGATGTGCTTGGACCAAAATTTGTAAAAGGTCTTCTTGCTCCGATGCCATGGTCAAAACTTATGGTGACTGGAGGAGTAGAACCTACTGAGGAAAACCTCAAGGGCTGGTTTGCAGCAGGAGTATATTGCGTAGGCATGGGCTCAAAGCTTTTCCCGAAAGACAAAGTTGCTGCCGGCGACTGGCAGTATGTCACTGATAAGTGCCGCGAAGCCCTCGGCATCATCGCAAAGTTTAAAGCCTGATTTTTAACGAATAATCACCAAACATCAAAGGCGGAATCCAATTGGATTCCGNCTTTCTTCTGTTTTAAAGCCCATCTCATAAAAAAATTTGAGATGGGCTTTTAGATAAGTCCTCATTTTAGGAGGTTAGGGCTACTTTTTCTTCATAAGGTGCTTCACAGCCCCTTCAAGTTGCGCATCACGGCCTGCTTCCACATCGGCTGGGGCATTATATATTATCACATCAGGATTGAGTTGAGTGTTCTCAAGCGGCTTGCCATCCACTGAAAGATTGGTCACCTGCGGAATACCGAATACCAATGTAGGATCAATCTGAGTCTCCCACCATACAGCCGTCATAGTGCCGGGAATAGGAGCACCTACAACATCNCCNATNCCAAGAGTCTGGAACACATAAGGAGTACCTGAAGCGTCGCTGTAATTGCATTCATTCACGAGCATGGCTGATGGTTTTGTCCACTGNGCCCATGGCTCGCTACCAATATACTGACCGCGAGGGGAATATTGTGCATATTCCTTACCATTGAGAAGAATCGCAAGATCATTATGAAGCCAACCACCTCCATTATAACGGGTATCCACGACAACTGCATCACAGTTGCGATATTTGCCAAGAAGACGATCATAAGCATTCTGATAGCTCGCCGTATTCATGCCTTGAACATGAATATACCCAATCTTGCCGCCTGAAATGCTATCTACAAATTTTTCATTATTCTCAACCCATCGCTGATAACTGAGATCNGACAANCCACCCATTGAAACTGGCCTCACTACTACATCACGAGTTTTTCCATCGGATCCTTTCACAGAAAGTCGCACCTTTTTGCCACTCTTTCCTTCCAGGAGAGGATTGACATCCTGACGCGGTGCAATAGTTTCTCCATCTATTGCAAGAATGACATCGCCTACTTTAATATTTGCAGACTTAGTAGAAAGCGGCCCGCGAGCAAGTATTTCTGTTATTTTAAGCCCATTTCCATTATATGAATCATCGAAATAAGCACCTAAAGAAGCTGTCGAAAGGGAAGCGCCGTTGCCATATGCACGTCCTCCAGTGTGGGAAGCATTGAGTTCTCCAAGTATTTCACTCAGCATCTCAGCGAAGTCGCGGTTGTTAGAAATGTGAGGAAGGAACTTACGGTAGTGATCGCCATAAAACGCCCAGTCAACGCCATGGAGATTTTCATCATAGAATTTGTCGTTGACCTGTCGGAGCATATGATCGTAGATATATTCTCGCTCTTTTGATGGACTNCGGTCGTAAAGGGCTTCATACTCCACATCTTCAATTTTATCGTTAGACAATGACATCTTCTTTATTCCNCCGTTACCCCAAAGGAATAAGTTCTCACCCTTTGCATCAGGCTCCATTCCGGAAATTCCAGAAGAAATGACTGACACATCTCCCTTTTTCAAATCTCGGCAATATAGATTTCTCTTCCCCTCTGTGCTGGAGGCCGTATAATAAAGTTTGTCGCCCTTAGGAGTAAGGAAATAATCCCCAATCAAAGCTGAATTCGCAGTCAAACGCTTAGTGCGATAACGGCGGTTGGCAAGATCCGGCATAAATTTAGGTTCTTCCTTCTTTTCTGCCTTTTCCTTCTTGTCTTTCTTTCCTTTTTTATCTTTTCCTCCTTTCTTCGCATCTTTTGAGTCAGCCTTATCCTTTTCTTTCTCTTTTTCTGAATTTTCTTTTAAGGCAGCCTCCTCTTCAGTCATATTGAAGTCATCCCAGGCTTCTCCATCAAGAGCCATAAGGATAATGTCGCTTTGATTTCCCCAACTTCCGGTATTTTTCATACCATATTTAGCAGACTCATATGTGATGCCCTTTCCATCAAGCACCCATTTTGGATTTNCATCACTGAAACCACTCTCNGTCAGGTCAATTACTTCCGTGCCGTCAGCCTTCACAAGAGCAATGTCGATATTATTCCAACCTCCGACACCTATATAATTCATAATCAACCATTGGCTATCCGGACTCCAGGCAAATTGCTGATCGCCGTCGGCGTAAGAATAATTGAATTTTCCGTCAAGAGCGGTAGTGACCTTCTTTGTATCCAAATCAATGACCTTAAGTTCCGAACGGTTTTCAAGAAATGCAACTTTCTTCCCATCAGGACTTATTACAGGCTGCATTGCACTTGTGGCACATTTGTAGAGAGGTTCTTCCACTATTTCAGTTGCATACGCAAACTGGTCTTCTTTAGGATTCTTGATTTTTGCAGTAAACAATTGCCAATATCCGTCACGGTCACTGTCATATACCATTGTTTTTCCGTCGGGTGAGATGCTGACTGTTCGTTCTTGATCCGGTGTATCTGTTATACGTTTAGTAGTCTTGTATTTAGCATCTGTCACATAGACATCCCCTCGAAGCACGATTGCCAATTCATTACCTTTAGGGGCAACAAAAAATGATGAGGCCCCTCCGGAGACGTAGCGTTTTACAAGATCTGCGTCATAATCATCTGCAATTATCTCAACATTCACTTTCTTCGGCTCCTGACCATCACTCAACGTATAAATTTCACCATCCCAACTGAAAGCCATAAGTCCATTGTCAGAAGCAGAGAGATTCCTGACCGGATGTTTTTCAAAAGAAGTGAGTTTACGTTTATTCCCATTCAAATCGGCAGCATACACGTTGAGTGTGCCGTCTTCTTCCGATAGGAAATAGAAAGTCCCCTCTTTCGGAGCCCATACAGCATTTCGGTCGTGACCATTGAAAGTGGTCAACTGTTTGAAATCACCGTTATCATAAAGCCAAATATCATTAGTGCCNGAACTGCGCTCGTGCTTGCGGAATGGGTCTTCATATCCTTTTTTGTCAGTAAAGATTATCTTTCCATCTTTCCCGGAAGAGGAGAACAACATCGGCATCGACAGGAACATCGACGGGCGAGTACCCGGATGATTCACGTCAAGAGAATATGTCTGGGGCAAAATTGGAGCCTGCGCAGATTTTTGCGCCGGCATCTCATTTGCAGAAAAAAGAAGGATCGAGTCATTAAGAAATGCAAGGGGCATTTCAGCTATGCTGGAGGTAGTAAGCCGTTTTACCTGACCACCGTTGGCGTTCATGATAAAAATATCGTCACTTCCTTCCCTATCGCTTCGGAACACTATTCTCTTCCCATCGGGAGTCCATACAGGTTTTGAGTCAAAGGCTTCATTTGAAGTCAACTGCCGAGCCTCTCCTCCTGATACAGGGACTGAAAAGATATCACCTTTATAGGTGAATGCTATTGCACTTCCATCTGGAGAAATTGCCACATCTCTCATCCAGAGAGGCGACTCTGCGATAGCTGCAGCCGATGCCATCGTCAGCAAGGATAAAAAGATTTTCCTTTTCATAATTATATCGTTGTAATATTTGAAAACATATTAAAGCACTCCACAAAATTACGAAAAATGCACGATATTATAAAATAATCTGCAAAATATTTGGTGGATTNAAAAAAACTTATTAACTTTGCACCGCAAATGAGGGAAAACCTCGCAAGGTGAGGTGGGTGAGTGGCTGAAACCACCAGTTTGCTAAACTGACGTAGGAGCAATCCTACCACGAGTTCGAATCTCGTCCTCACCGCAAGGTCCGACAGTATCAACTGCCGGACTTTTTGTTTATAATAATAACTTCTAATCGCATGAAATCTTTTTTTCTTACACTTTCCGCTATCTCATTAATCAGTATTTCAGCATTTGCTTCCAATAAACTCCCAAAGGAAGTTGGCAATCTCCAGAAAGGCGACTATATGCTATATTGCCATATGAACGATGCCGGTCCGGCGTGGACAGCATATGCGATAAGCAAAGATGGGGTAAATTATCAAGATTTGCTCGATGGTGATTCTATTTTCAGCGATCACAAACTGGCTCCGATTGAGGGACGGACACGAGATGCTTTCATATGCCGTCGGCACGACGATAAGGGATTTCTGATGGTCTGCACCGACATGGAGGCCAACGAAGCCTCNCGCAAAAGACTCGGNAAAAAAGAGACTTGGGATAATTACGGTATTTGCCTTCTTACAAGCGATGATCTCATAAACTGGAAGTCAACTTCCTTTGACTATCGAAAAGGGAAAGAAATATTCAGTAATCCGGACTCAGAAAGCGTCTATAAAGATTGGTCTACAATCAATCGGGTTTGGGCG
>WFLX010059012.1_pt1 | contig 10104 bp, 7 predicted proteins | sample 4967041 | NCBI WGS metagenome assembly WFLX01 (sample SAMN12857096, study PRJNA449069) | gut metagenome | isolation source: stool from male and female vole | host: Microtus ochrogaster | place: USA:Florida | collected 2017
CGCCGACAATAAACGGCAGCATGCTGCGTCCCGTCACAGGCAGCGTGACGCTCACGCCGTCGTCAACCAGCCTCAACACTTCATCTATGATCTCTCGGTCAGTCATTCAGGCCAACAGTTATCGCTGTATTGCAGATTTCAGCAGCCTCGCGGTCGGGCAGACATTCCAGATGCCATACCGGTACATTTTTCGCCAGCCAGTTCTCTGTGTCATGCAGGCCGTCGGCAATCTTCTTATCCCACCGCTTTCCGCTGATATTGGGCAGCAGCGCGGCATATACCCTGACTCCGTTCAGACGACTTATCCTGTTATGCGGAGCCTGACTCAACGTCACGATCGCGCCCAATGGAAAGCTGACGTTGCGATAGCATGGTGTCTTGCCGCTCCACGGGCTTCCATAGACCATGGCCCGGCCATCATTGCTGATTCGCACCACCGGATTGTCGTCATTTATCAACTCCACTCCGGCGATATGTTGCCGCCACAACGCGGCATGTGTACTTTTACCGGTGCCACCCGGTCCTATAAACATATAACCCTTCCCGCCATGACTTACGACCGCAGCATGAAACAACACTGTCCTTTCGGCAGCTGTAGCCAGCACATACGCCACCATCAGCGCATTGTCAATAGCCAATTTCCTATATCGTCCGGTCACTATTAACCGCCCTTCCCGATAATCCTCGGAACACGTCAGGCAGCCTGCCGTAACACCGTTCAACTGAAATTCAAAGACGGGCAGAGAGTCAGCCGTTTTGCCGCATATTATCGTCTGGCCCTCATCCTCCTGCCGCAAATCTTCCGAATAAGCAGGAATGTCACCGGTCACGATACGCAGTTCGAAAGTCGGATGCAGCGAAGGGAAATGTTCCATGATAGCAAACGGCTCATAGCCGGTCATCAGCCTACGATCCTCATCGTCGGCCGTCACACAGAAAATATGCCCTGCTACTGAGTAGCGTCTCGTTTCTATCATGTCGGAAAAACTGATTACAGCAATGCAAGGAGCGCCTGTACATCATCTTCAGTGGTGGCCCAGTCGGTCACGAAGCGCACGGGAGTCTCTTTCTCCCGCTTCGGCCCCCAGAGGCTGAATGAGGCGTAACTCTTCAGCGCATCAATCTTATCGTTGGGGAGCAGGAAAAACTGCTGGTTGGTCGGAGAGTCTATGTANGGTCTGTANCCCCGTTCNANGAGNCCGGCCTTGAGCATCATTGCAAGTCCTACGGCATGGCGCCCTATCCTTTCATACAGATCATCGCTAAACAGGGCCTGAAACTGCACCCCGAGCAAGCGNCCTTTTGCAAGCGTCGCGCCGTGAAGCTTAATGAACGAGACAAACCGCGGCAGCAGTTCAGGGCGCCGGGTCACGACAGCCTCGCCAAACAAAGCTCCGCACTTTGTACCGCCGATATACAATACGTCGCAAAGAGCGGCAATATCTTTCAATGTCAATTCCCCGCCCTCGGCNGTCAGGCCGTAGGCCATGCGTGCGCCGTCGACATAAAGCGGCAATGAATACTCCCGACACACCTCGGCGAGNTCCTCGAGCTCCTTGCGCGAATAGATGGTGCCAAGCTCGGTGGGATAAGAGATATAGACCATGGCCGGACGCACCATATAATGATTGGTGTCATCGGCATAAAAATCCGTCACATACTTCCGCACCTCATCAGCCCTGAGCTTGCCGTCATGATCGGGCAGCGAGAGAATCTTATGGCCGCCNGCCTCTATCGCNCCGGCTTCATGCACGTTGATATGAGCGGTATCGGCCGCGATGACTCCGTCGTTATAGTCCAGCAGNCGTCCGATTACCACGGCATTTGCCTGAGTGCCACCCTCGAGNAAATACACCTCGCCATCCGTGATGCCACACTTTTCAAGGATAAGCTTGCGCGCAGCATCGCAGAAAGAGTCGCATCCGTAACCGGGAGTATGAAGTCCGTTGGTCTCGACAAGCGCTTTCAGCACCTCGGGATGNGCGCCCACCATGTAGTCAGAGTCAAAATATATCATTGTGTTTCAGTTAGTGTCAATAGGGAACCTTAAAGGCCGAGATATTNCTTGAACAGCTCAACCGACCTGTTCATAATCAGGGCTTCCGGAAACTCGGTCTCGGCAAGTAGAGGATAAAGATACTCATACGAGGCGATATCAAACGATATATGGGCGTCGCTACCGAGGATCACCGGCACCTCATAGCGTTTGCACAGACGCAGTATCTCAAGATTGTTGGCCAGCGCCGACTCCTTATGCCTGATCGGCTTGAGGGAGCTGTTGTTGATCTCAAGGAGCGTGCGACTCTCGCGTGAGGCAATCACCAACGGCTCAAAATCGAGTTCGGCAGTACCGTCGCCGGGATGACTNATNATGTTGACATACGGATGGCGTATAGCTTTTTCCACACCGGCAGTGTTCTCGTCGCGCGTACCCCACTTATAGCACAGCGAATGGATACCGGCAATCCTGATGTCAAGACGCGACATCATGTCGTCGTCCATATCCAGATTTCCTTCTCCATCAAGTATATTTATCTCAGCACCAAGCAGAAGCTCCACACCATACATCATTCGTGGGACCACATGCAAATTCCTGAAATATATAGGGTCACAGGTTCCGGGAATACCGGGTGTATGCTCCGTTATACCAAGCAGGCGCAGCCCCTTTTCCGAAGCGGCCATAGCCATCTCCTGAATGGTGCTGAACGCATGCCCGCTCGCAAGCGTATGTGTATGGACGTCTAATTCTATCTTCATAACAGCCTGCAAAATTACTTAAATTTAGGGAAACGGCACATCCGCTGACCCACTATTTTCACTCCGCTCAGACACACTTACAGATGACAACCAACCAGTTCAGGCGGCCAGAATGAAGAGGATGAGATAGTTTTCGATATCATGGCCAAGTATGCGCCTTATCTTGTCAATCATGCGTGCCTTACGCTTTTTCACCGCGATCTCCGACACGTGCAGCATTTCCGCAATCTCCGCATTTTTCAATCCGGCCTCAAAACTCAAGCGGAATATCTCACGGTAGATCTCCGGAAGCGCGTCCACGGCCCTGTATATCACATCAAGCGCATCCTGATAGATGATTGCAAGCGAGATATCTTCCTCCACATCGTCGCTGATAAGTGTATGATGGAATATATAGTCATGGTCACAGTCAGCCCTGCGGATAAGATCAATGACACGGTTGCGTATACTCATAAAGAGCGCGTTGCGCCAGTGAGTGATGCTCTTATAATCGGACCGGTGAAGGTAACACTGAAATATCGCATCCTGCACACAATCCTTCGCCAGATATGACAGCTCTTCACCCGCCACCTTACGGGCATAACGCAGCAGCGAAGGAAACACAAAAGTATAGAACGGCTTCAGGTTTCCTTGCACAAACTCCTCAAATATGTAGTCATAATCGGGCATGAATGCAACAGTGTTTACAGGATCACCTGACAAAAATATATCTTTTAATCGGTTCATCCAAACAGTAACAAAAAAATTTAAAAATATGTATACTACTTAATATTTCGTCCGTAATAAGAGTAAATAACATTCATTGCTTTATCTGATGGCAAAAGTAAGCGATATTAACAAATATTTGTTCCTGAAACAATTGACCGGAAAGATCACTCAGGAAGAAAAATCGGAACTAAAGGAATGGAGAGACCTGACTCCGCGCCAGCGCTCTTTATACGATACAATTCTGGATACTTCAGAGCTTACACGTGAATATCGCCAGCGCTCACTGGTCGATACCGACGCAGCCTGCAGGGAGATGGAGACACGTATCGCGTCAGCCGAGGCTCCCCGACGCCGGCGACGCAGAATGATGGCCTGTGCAGCCGCAATAGCCCTACTGCTGCTTGGCGGTTTAATCTGGAATTACACCCGACACATCNCTCCGGGCACCNAATCCGACGGNANATCGCCNNCANCCGCTGACAGCNTCTATGCCTGCGACACCCCGATCAAGCCCGGCGTCACAAAGGCATTCCTCCGCAATCCGGCAGGACAAAGCATCACGCTTGGAGCAACGGATACTCTTGTTGACAGCCGAAACCTGCTCTCACAGCTCCCGACTGACTCACATGCCGCCTCAGAAAAACTATGTCTTGAAGTGCCGCGCGGAGGCGAATTCAAAATAATCCTCGAAGATTCGACAATCGTATGGCTCAACTCCGAATCGACACTCCGCTATCCGCAGACATTCGGCAGTGCCGAGCGGCGCGTACAGGTGAGCGGCGAGGCTTATTTTGCAGTAGCCAAGGATCCGTCGCGGCCGTTCTATGTGGAGACGAGCGGACAGGTGATCCAGGTATATGGCACGACGTTCAATGTCCGCGACTATCCTGACGACAACAATACATACACGACTCTCGAAAGCGGCTCGATAACCCTCCGCAAACTGTCAGGCAAGAACAGCGGTGAGTTGTTCCTGTCGCCCGGCCATCAGGCAATATTCGACAAGGACAACGCAACTATAACCATGACCACCGTCACACCTCACATCATAACCGGCTGGCGCCATGGACGGTTTGTCTTTGAAGGACAGACACTGCGCAACATCATGCGGGATCTGGCAAGATGGTACAACTTCGATTTCGAATTTACTGACAAATCGGTTGCCGACATAGTGTTCAGCGGCAGTATACCACGCTATTCCGACTTCAAGACAGCCATTACAATACTTGAAAATTGCGGAGACATAGCATTTGACATATCGGCCGACCGGGTTACCGTATCTCTTATGTAGCAACAATCATATTTCTTATTCATCAACCAATCATCATTTTATGAGACGTCACATTATTCTAACGCTCATAGTCTTGTGTCTGCTGCCGATCGGGGCGCTGGCACGCAACTATAGTGCGACGTTCAGGGGCAACAATATGAAGAGTGCCCTTGAGGTGCTAACTAAAGCCACCGGCTACGAATTCGTCTACCAATCGGCGCTCGCCGACAAGATCGACCGTACCGTAAGTGGCGACTACACCGACATGCCTCTCGAGCGGCTGCTTGACCTTACACTGACCGACCAGTTAGGACTGAGCTACAAGATAGTCGACAAAATCATTTCGCTTAGCAAGGCCGCGCCGGCCACTCCTCTTGTTGTCACCGTCACAGGTACAATCACTGACGAGGAGGGCACTCCGATGGCAGGGGCCACGGTAGCCCTGCGCGGTACAAATCAGGGCGTTATCGCCGATGTCGACGGTAACTTTTCGCTCCCGGTAGATGCCGTAAATCCNGTCATGAATGTATTTTATGTNGGAATGCGTCCCTACGAGCTTCTGCTCACCGCCGCCAACACCGCCCGTCCGCTCTCTATAGTTCTCAAGCGCGATGCCACACTGATGGATGAAGTGGTGGTGACAGGTTACCAGAACATCAAGCGCGAGAATGCCACAGGAGCATTTCAGGTGCTGACCTCCAAAGATATCGATGCACGAACCCTCTACTCNCTTCAGGAAAATCTCGAAGGCAAGGTGGCCGGTCTTGTAAGCCGCAATGACGACATGCAGATACGCGGCGTNGGNACAATGTATGCTTCACGCACACCGCTGATCGTAGTCGACGGATTGCCNATATCAGGAACACTCGATGACATAAATCCCTATGATGTCGACAAGATCACAGTCCTCAAGGATGCNGCNGCNGCAGCCGTGTATGGAGCGCGCGCATCCAACGGCGTGATCGTCATCACCACCAAACGCTCACTCACNGACCGTCTCGACGTAAGTTTCAACGCCGACCTCAATTTTTCGGAAAAGCGCAATTATGATGACCTGTACCTGCTCGACGGCGACGGCCTNATGCAGCTTGAGGAAAACAANTTCAACTGGATCATGGCCCGNAAAAATCCGGCTGAGGAGCTTGAATACCAGTACTCACGACGCGGAAACATCTGGAACCCGTTTAACCGTCTGCTGATGCAGCGCTATACAGGNGACATTACCGATGACCAGTTCAACACCCAGCGTGCCATCTGGACCGGCAATAACTACCGCAAGGAGTGGCAGGACTACATGGAGCACAGCCGCCTGCAGCAGACCTACAATCTTACCGTACGCAACCGCGGCAANTACCTCAGCAGCAATCTCACCGTAAACTGGCACGGCGACAATACAATGCTGAAGAATCAGTACAATAACAATCTGTATCTATCCTATATCGGCGATCTCAATCCGGCAAAATGGATTGACCTGCAGTTTGGCATAACCCTGCGCAACAACAGGACAAAGGAACATGCTGCCGGCCTCGTGGACTATATCGAGTCAACCAGCTTCCCCGCTTANCTGAGTATGGTCAACCCTGACGGNACNCCCGCNCGACTTCAGGCTGCCGTGTATCTTGAGGAGCCTTCACTCAGCAATCCTTCGCTGGGTCTTAAAGACGAGGGCTTCGTACCTTACGACGAACTCAACACCAACTACACTACTTCGCGCGAGACATATACACGCTCTTACCTCCACGTNAACATNTATCCGGTAAACGGNCTCAAACTGTCGGCAATGGGACAGTATGANGATATTTCAACCCGTTCGGAAAAGGAGATGAAGGGCGATTCCTACAATATGCGCCACCTTTATAACCTTTTCACCTACAATGGCAAGCATCTGCTTCCCGAAGGCGGAAAACTGGTCAACAACTCAGGCGAGGCCAACTACTATACCCTGCGTTTCCAGGCCAACTACGCCCGAAAATTTGCCGAGCGCCATCATGTTGATGCACTGGTAGGTTACGAATACCGCCAGACATTCTCCAAGACTCAGACAGGCACACTTTTCGGTTATGACCCGCAGACNCTCACCAACGGTAACGGCAAACTGAACATGGGCGACCTCTATAACGCCGACGCNACCGACCTCGGCCGTCTGTACTCGGCATGGGATGGCTACAGCACTTCGGAGGCCGGCCGCAACACATGGGTGAAGCACCGCTACAAATCATATTACGGAACCCTGCACTACACCTATGACGCCCGCTATGCCGTATCAGGAAGCTACCGTATAGATGAGTGTGACCTTTTCGGCGCCGACAAGAAATTCCGCCGCCGTCCTCTTTGGTCAGTCGGCTTNAGCTGGAACGCCCAGAACGAGTCATTCATGCATGACCTTACCTGGCTTAACATCCTGAAGCCCCGCTTCAGCTACGGTGTCACCGGTAATATCAATTCGGGATACTCTTCATATCTTACAGCCTCGATAGGCATAAACGCACATACAGGCGACAAGCTCGCGGTTGTCACCACTCCCCCCAATGACCAGTTGCGCTGGGAAAAGACCAGAACCACCAACTTCGGTATCGACTTCGCCTTCTTGAACTACCGCATCAACGGTAGCATCGACATGTACCACAAGAAAGGCTCCGATGTGCTCAGCCTTATCGACGTCGATCCGTCGACCGGCTTCAACCAGATGCTCAACAACAACGCCATGACGACCAACCGCGGTATTGAGCTCCAGCTTGACGCCGACATACTGCGCGCCTCGACAAGCAACGACCTCGGCATAAACCTTGCCTTTGCCATCGCCTACAACAAGAACAAGATCAGCCGTCTTAACTATAAGGCCACAAGCGGTTACAGCGCGTTGACCTCCTATCACGAAGGCTTCCCGGTCAACTCGATCTATTCTTACCTCTTTGACCACATCGAGACCGACGACGAGGGATATCAGCAGATCGTATGGCAGAAGGCTGATGGCTCGACACATGACTCACGCCTGTATTCAGGTGCCGACTTCGATGCCGATGACGTGATATATTCGGGAGGCCTCGACCCGACATGGAGCGGCAGCCTTACCCCCACCATCACATGGAAGGGATTTTCACTAAGCGCNATGTTTGTGTGGTACACCGGCCATTACATGCGCCCCTACTCCTCAATCTGGCGGTATAACACCGGCATTAACTACGGCAACAATTCGTCACAGAGCGATCTTGACTGGTGGAACCTGCCGGAAGAGCAGCGTGCCAACATTCCCGGCAACGGTTACATGATGTATCAGACCAATGTGTCATCATCCGATGCCGTCTACAGCAGCGCCAATATCGACCATGCCGATTATGCCAAGCTTCGCAACCTCGTCCTGTCCTACAATTTCCCGACNCGCCTNTGCCGCCGCCTGCACATGCAGCAGATACGTCTGCGCCTCCAGGCCAACGAGCTGTGCACATGGGTGCGCAACAGCGCCGGACTTGACCCCGAGGCCGTATCATCGACCGGCAATCTGAGCTTCAGAACTCCGCGCAGCTATACCGTAGGACTTTATGTCAACTTCTAAAAAAGACAACTTATGAAAATACATCGTTATATATTACCGCTCGTCATGGCCGTGACCATGGCTTCATGTGATACCGACATAGTGCCGCGCGGCCAGTCGGTGCTCGGCACAGCCGCCGAGCTCGAATATCTGCTCAACGGCGTATACGTGCTTGTAAAACCGTCAACCGATCTCGGCATCGTAGTCAATGAGACATACGGTGAGGTGAGAAGCACAGTGGTTAATCAGATCAGCAACACCAATACGCTGGCTGCGGCTTACCTATCTTATGACGAGTCGGTCGACCGCAACGGTCTCAGCACCGCCGACAACCGTTATACCTCCATTTACAAGAATATAAACAACCTCAACATCATCCTTAACAAAATCGGCGAGGCATCAGGATCGGCCGAGGAGAAAGCCCGCATATCAGCGGAGGCCCACATGCTCCGCGGCTATATGTACTATCTCGCCGCAACCATATATGCCGCCCAGTATGACAACGCTACCTGCGACAAGAACAACGGTATAGTCTACACTGACAATTATGCCGTGGAAGCCAAGCCGCAGCTCACCGTCGGCGAAATCTGGAACAAGATATTGGAAGACTGTGACGATGAGTATATCGCGCTGCTTCCGGAAACNGCCTCNTACCTCCGCTGCTCACGGGCTACCGGCAACGCGATCAAGGCGAAAGTNCTGTTTCAGATGAAACGCTACCCTGAAGCNCTGACGTATGCTCAGGCCGCGNTAAAGCTTAACTCCAATATNGAGGANCGCCGCACCATCGAGGCTGCCGGNACNTGGACCGCATCGGGAGAGGATGCCAACAACCTGATCTATATCCCCGCTCTGTCATTCGCCCAGCGCAGTTCATGNCCTACCTANGAGCAGCTCTCCATCGAGACCACCAACCTGTTTGAACCGGGCGACATGGTAAAAGAATATGCTTACATGCATGCGGCNTATAAGGGATATGCGACNTATCTGGCATGGAACCCGACCTACGGNAAGCGCGATTCAGGCGTGACCGGTTGTGTGGAATATTCTTACGGCGGCACCTATCTCAATCCNTGGGGCATCACCGTCGAGCGCATCATGTATCTTGCAGCTGAATGTCTGATACGCGGCGGCAAGATNGCCGATGGAATGGGCCTGNTCAACGACGTGCGCGAAAAGCGTATTCACCCNGATGTCTACCGGCCGTTTGAGGCTTCTACCGAAGCCGAGGCCATGGCACTGCTGCAGCGCGCCAAGTTTATCGAGAGTATCGCATCTTACGANAACTTCTTTGACCGCAAGCGNTGGAACAGCGAGGCTCAATACAAGGCTCCCGTCACGAGGAATCTCCCCGACATCGGCACATACACCGTTTCACCCGAGAGTCCTCTGTGGATAATGCCTATGCCGATCCAGGTATTCCAGAACAATCCTAATGTGACGTCAAACATCTGAAATCCAATATCCTTTCATCAACTGATGGCATTGCGGCCCAACCTCCGCAATGCCATCTTTGCATATAGCATCGGTTCAGCAGCATTTTTCGCGGGGAGCATGGGTATATTAAAATTTCTTTGTAACTTCAAGGCAAAATATATCAGTCTATGAGCAAGGATAATGATACTGGCGTCGTGTACGTCCTGACCAATGCGATGATGCCGGGTATTGTCAAAATCGGCATGACAACCCGTAAGGATGTGCAGGCACGGATGAAAGAGCTTTACGGCACAGGCGTGCCGCTGCCATTCAAATGCGAATTTGCCTGTTCGGTNAAAGCCAGCCGGNGCAAGGAGNTGGAGCATGCCCTGCATCTGGCATTTCATCCTTACCGGATAAA
>WFLX010267499.1_pt1 | contig 10104 bp, 10 predicted proteins | sample 4967041 | NCBI WGS metagenome assembly WFLX01 (sample SAMN12857096, study PRJNA449069) | gut metagenome | isolation source: stool from male and female vole | host: Microtus ochrogaster | place: USA:Florida | collected 2017
CTCCTCTAAAGGAGCAGTTTCAATAAATAATGCGCGAAAATCTTTACCGTGATTAACAATGAGGTGGTTATCGGTTGTGTGCTATACATCTATCTCCGAACTAAATACACCAATAGAGTGGGCCTTTCAAAAAGATGTAATGCTATTCTGTGCAGAACCAGGAGTGTTCCAGTATCCCCTGTGTGCAATGACCTTTGTTTCAGCTCCGCAATGTAAGTAAAAACACAAGAAAATTAGTAAAAAAGAGTTTTTTATGATCGATTTCATCGTATTTTGTTGAGTTAGTATTTGCACTTTATTTTCCATGAAATTTCATTTCTTTCTATTATTAAGACCCCTCAACAAATGATATGGCTAATTAAAATGACCTTTTATAATATTTTTTCTAATCGGCCTATTAAAAATTAGGAATAATGGAAGATTTAAAATTCATTCGATGATGAGGATATGAAATATGTATTTATTTGTAGCCACGTCTGCCTTATAGATTGACTTTATTCTATTTTGAACCTGATGTATTTGGTATATTAGTTAAGAAAAGGTTTTAATTTCATCATTTATGAGGATTGCGGGAAGAGGGAAAAGAAATTAATTTTGTGATATTCAAATGTTGAATATGACCCACCTTTTTCTGTGTCCAGTTATTGCTTTGGCTTCGGTTTCCGGGGAGATGACTCCGGATACTGTGTCGTGTAGCCTTGCTGAGGTGAATGTTGTGGCAGTCAAGCAGGAAAACCGGTTGCGAGGAGAGGCTGTTGCGGCAAGTGTGCTGGGCAGAGGTTCGCTTGAGCAGCTGAATGCGGTGGCGATCAAGGGCATTTCAGATGTGGTTCCCAATCTATATATTCCGGATTATGGGTCAAGGATAACATCATCAATTTATGTGAGGGGCATAGGAGCAAGAATGGATCAGCCGGCGGTCGGCCTGAATGTTGATAATGTACCCTATCTTAATAAGAATGCCTATGACTTCGACCTTGCCGATATAGCATCGGTGGAGATGCTACGCGGACCTCAATCGGCATTGTTTGGGCGTAATACCATGGGTGGGCTCATAAATGTCACAACCCTCTCTCCGATGAACTGGCAGGGCTGGCGCCTGATGGCTGAGGTGGGACGTGGTAACGACTGGAGGGCATCCGTCGGATGGTATCATAAGTTCTCCGACAGATTTGCTACTGCTTTAGTAGGTAATTTCTCCTATCTGGGAGGTTTTTTTACGAATAAATACACAGGTAAACATCTTGATAAGGAGAGACAGGGGGCTTTGAGGTGGAAATCCAACTGGCGAATTAGCGACAGGGTGTATATTCAGAATGTCCTGGCCGGATCGTTACTGAGGCAAGGGGGGTATCCCTATGAGAATATCGATTCCGGAGAGATCAATTATAATGACACATGTTTCTACCGACGGTTTTCACTCACCGATGGCCTCACTGTGAATTACCGTGGTGAGGGGTGGACGATGACCTCCATCACCTCTGTGCAGCATCTAAATGATAATATGACTCTTGATCAGGACTTTCTGCCGTTGTCATATTTTACGCTGACCCAGAAACAGAGGGAAACAGGATTCACTGAGGATTTGGTGACTAAAGGGAAGGGATTGTCGGGAAATTATAAATGGCTCTCAGGCGTGTTCGCCTTTTATAAACATATCAATATGAACGCGCCTGTCACCTTTAAGGATACAGGAATTTCCTCGCTCATAGAGTCGCATAGGAATAATGCGAATCCGGATTACCCTATCGCATGGGATAGTCGGGAATTTCCATTGAATAGTGAGGTCCGAATCCCTGCATTTGGAGTGGCCCTATATCATGAGTCAAAATATGATCTCGACCGCTGGCATTTCACTGCCGGGATACGCGTTGATTTTGAACGATCGATTTTGCATTACCATAGTCATTGTAACACNGGGTATGAAATATTTTNNAAAAATCCTGATCANGAGCTTGAACCATTNCGGNATGTGGATATAAAGATTGATGATAATGGCCGTNTTTCACGTCAATATCTTACATGGATGCCTAAAGCTTCGGTGCTATATGATCTGCCTGATGTTGGGAATGTTTATGTCTCAGTAACCAAAGGGTATAAATCTGGAGGATTCAATACTCAGATGTTCAGTGAGGTGCTTCAGCAACGTCTTATGTACATAATGGGGATAGGATCGTTATATGGGATAGACGAGATTGTGGGTTATCGTCCCGAATATAGCTGGAATTATGAAGCGGGTGCGCATCTATCGTTTGCCGAGGGGAGGATAAATGCTGATATCGCAGCCTTCTATATTGATTGCCATGACCAACAGGTAACGATGTTTCCAAGCGGTACCACCACAGGGCGGATCATGGCCAATGCCGGAAAGACAAGGAGCCTCGGGGGAGAGATTTCGCTTAACTGGCGTCCGGTTGACAGGTTGGAAATCAACGGTAGCTATGGATTCACGGATGCGAGGTTTGTAGAATTTCATAACGGGATTGATAATTTCAAGGGGAAGCATATCCCATATGCTCCTGCCAATACAGTTTTTTTGCAGGGATTATATACCCTTCAACTGAGGACAAAGTTTCTTGAGCGCATCACATTCGATCTCAATATGAGAGGTACAGGGAAGATCTATTGGAATGAGTCGAATACCGAAAGTCAGAAGTTTTATGTTCTGGCCGGAGCGTCGGTCATGGCCGAGGGTAAGAACTGGAGCATTCAGGTATGGGGGAAGAATCTGACGGGAACAAGATATCATACCTTCTATTTTATGTCGATGGGTAACGAATTTCTCCAAAGGGGTCGACCGATGCAAGCCGGCGTTACCTTAAGGTTTGACATGGGAAAGAATATAATAAGATAATATGGTAAACGTTAATTATAAGTAAGTTTTCAAAATTAGTTCATATTATCACAATGGTAAGCTTAACATTAGCTAATTTTTCAAACTTACTTAGGAGTAAATAATGCAATAAACATCATAATCAATAAATAATGAAGAAATACTACCTTTTCGCAACAGCCGCCTTGTTATTGGGAATGTCTTCCTGCAAAACTGATAGCGGCACATCCACACTTAGTTATTCTACCGGGACTTATAATCTCATCACTTCTACTTCCTCTCCTGATAAGGCAGTGGTGTCAAGCAGCTGGTATAAGTATTCTTTTGATTTTACCAGGAGCACAGTGGCCATCTCCTCAGAAATAGCGTTAAATGAAAACAGCAAATTGACTGTATCGACCGACGCGATTCCCTTTAAACTCAAATANTACAATCNGGAGGGTNGCNCTNATNAGGTGACNACTATCGANAGTNAGTTCGCAGGTTCGGCCGGTTCTGGAGAAAGAATTCGTGACCTCAGTTGCGAACTGACCACATTGGTATATGTTCCCCCGACAATTTCGGGTATTGCTGAAGCAACATTCCCCCCGTCGACATATGCCCCCCAATACAGCATCATGGAATATTATGTCGGAGCTGACCAGCGCGTAAGAACTTTCTGGGCTGACATGACATTCAGGGGAACCACAACTACACATTACCAAGGTATGAACGGTGTTATGACAGCCACAGATAATAAAGTCATTATGTAGCGAGTCATTATGGATTTGAAAAAGAGCACCGCAACAGTAGTCCTCTATAACGCAAAATTCTCTGATGTGCCTCAAGAACCGGTCAAGAGTAATATCGTGCTGAAAGATCTTAATCTGAAATTCTCAGCGTTTGGATATGAAATCACCGGTACGGATATCACCCCCGAATGTTACGAAGGTGGCAATGCAACTCCAAATGCTAACTATAAATTTGATAACTTTACACTCACTTCATCGGGCGATCTCACAGATTGTGACATTGATTTCTCAGTAGCAGGAAGATATAACGCTACGTTCACAGGTTCCTATGCNTTGAGGGTAGGAAAGACTTCGGGAAATTAATNGTCAGGCTGATATAAGGAAGATTTCAAATATTCTTANATTCATTAAAAANGCGTCTTGTTCATTCAGGCGCGTTTTTTTTACGTCCAAAACACTATCTGTGCAAAAGAGGGATGAGAGATGAAGAGATATATGAAGATGTATAATATTCACACTTTTGAAAGATTTGCGCAATTTCTATTTGTCGAATTAAGATTTTTTAGGTAACTTTGCGCAGATATTATGTGTTTTTAAGTAACTTTTAGAATTAAATTTCCCCTAAGGGGAGGATGTGAGAGGTGTTGCTTAGAGACGTATCGTTAACCTGAAATAAGTGTAATTCATTAAATAATAAACACATATGAGTCTATTGCTGGAGATAGGCAATGGTGCGTTGTCAGTTACGGCAGTTCTAACAGGTATAGGACTGGTTTTTGCTGCGCTCCTTATCGCCAAATTGATTTCTCCGAAATCTTATTCAGTAAAGAAGTCAGAACCCTATGAGTGCGGTATTCCTACTCGGGGAGAATCAATGATTCAATTTAAGGCAGGATACTATATATTCGCCATCCTGTTCCTTATTTTCGATGTGGAGACAGTTTTCCTTTATCCATGGTCGGTAGTGATGCGCGACATGGGTCCTAAAGGAATCCTCTGTATCGGAATCTTTATGTTTGTGCTAATCATGGGTCTTGCATATGCCTGGAAGAAAGGAGCATTGAAATGGGAGTAGACAAGATAAAAAGCATGAAGCGTGAGGACTTCAAGGATAACGAGTATATCGACAAACTCGTAGAGGAACTCAACGCAACCGGAGCAAATGTAATGGTAGGTAAATTCGATGACCTTATCAACTGGGGTATTTCCAACTCCTTATGGCCCCTGTGTTTCGGCACAAGTTGTTGTGCTATTGAATTCATGAGCCTTGGAGCTGCTCGTTATGACATGGCACGTTTCGGATTCGAGGTTGCCCGCAACTCTCCCCGTCAAGCTGACNACATAATGGTGCAGGGAACTATCGTGCATCGTATGGCACCGGTGTTGCGCCGACTCTATGAGCAGCTTGCAGAGCCCAAATATGTTATTGCCTGCGGAGGATGCGCTGTTTCAGGAGGTCCGTTCAAGAATTCATATTGTGTTGTTCCCGGAGTTGAGCAGATTCTGCCGGTGGATGTCTTCATTCCCGGCTGTCCTCCACGTCCGGAGGCAATGTTCTATGGTCTGATGCAGTTGCAGCGTAAGATCAAGGTTCAGAAATTCTTCGGAGGGACAAACCGCAAGGAGAAAATAGAGGAGTTCTTCGCGGAGCATCCTGAGGAGAAAGGTGAGATCGAATAATCACCGTCAAGTCAAAAAATTGAGAATCAACCAACCATGAGCGATATAAAAGAGAAAATTGTAGGCATTTGTCCTGACGCGACCTTCGAGGAGGGAGAAAACCTTCTCGTATGTGTGCCTGAAAAGAGCTGGTATCCTTTGGCAAAACATCTGAAAGAGGATTCCGATCTTAATTTCGATGTGTTGTCGGCAGTTGTCGGCATGGACTGGAAAGAGTCTATAGGCGTGATCTATTACCTTACTTCCACCTCCCATAATTGGGATATGATAGCCGTAAAGGTTGAGGCGGAAAACAGGGAAGATGCCTATATCCATAGTGTGAGTGATCTTTGGAAGGTTGCTAATTTCCAGGAGAGGGAGGCTTATGACATGTTCGGCATCAAGTTTATCAANCATCCCGACATGCGCCGTTTCTTCCTCCGCAACGACTGGGTGGGTCATCCCCTCCGAAAAGATTATGACGCGAATCCCGAATTGAATCCTATCCGGATGACGGATGAGGTTAATGAGGATGATTCGCGCGTTTTTGTTGAAGATGAAGATGGGAAGATTGTGGAGAAGCCGACAAAGGTTTTCGATGAGGATGCCTATGTTGTAAATATCGGCCCGCAGCATCCCTCAACTCATGGAGTGATGCGTTTCCGCGCATCCCTTGACGGTGAGATTGTAAAGAAGGTAGATGTTGTATCAGGTTATATACATCGTGGAATAGAGAAACTGACTGAGGGAATGACTTATCCCCAGATTCTTCATTTCACCGACCGTATGGATTACATGTCGGCTCATCAGAACCGTCATTGTCTCTGTATGTGCATAGAGAAAGCTCTTGGCATTGAGGTTCCACGCAGAGCCGAGGTGATAAGGGTAATGATGGATGAGCTGATGCGTATCTCATCACACCTTCTTTCATTCGGATGTACGGCCATGGACCTTGGAGCAACCACCGCGTTCTTCTATGGTTTCCGTGAGCGTGAGTTGGTTCTTGATATTTTTGAGAAAACTTGTGGTGCTCGAATGTCGATGAACTATAATGTCATAGGAGGTGTGATTGCGGATCTCCACAAAGATTTCGTAAAGGATGTGAAGCATCTGATAGAAATCATGCCCGATCGTCTGAAAGAATATCACAATGTATTCTCCAATAACCTCATAGCCAAAAACCGCCTTAAGAAAGTGGGCATGCTTCCTAAAGAGGATGCGATCAATTATGATATCACCGGTCCGAGCGGAAGAGGTTCAAACTGGAGCTGTGATTGTCGCAAGAAGCATCCATATTCCATATATTCGGAATTGGATTTTGAGGAGGTTCTCGAAACAGGCTGCGATTCCTATGCACGTTACATGGTAAGGATGAAGGAGATAGAGCAGAGCTGCAAGATTCTTGCCCAGCTTGTTGACAATATTCCTGAAGGAGAGATCAGAGCTCAGGTTCCGAAAATCATCAAGCTTCCCGCAGGTCGCTGGTACCAGCAGGTAGAGGCCAGTAGAGGTACGTTCGGAGTCTATATTGAATCCATAGGGGAGAAGACACCTTTCCGTGTTCATTTCCAGAGCCCATGTTTCAATCTTGTGGGTGTAATGGATCTGACCTGTTCAGGCTACATGATTGCCGACTTAATCACGATCGGAGCTGCTCTTGACTTCGTGATTCCGGATATCGACAGATAAAACATAATAAGAATACAATAGACGTATAATCCAAAAAAGATTGATCCACAATGTTTAATTTTGGAACATGGACATCCGCATTTAATTCATGGCTACTGAGCGGGGGAATGCCCGAATGGCTCGCTGTCCTGATCGAATGTGTGATAATAGCCGTATTGGTTTTGGGGGCATACACAGTGCTTGCCCTTTTCTATATTCTTTATGAGCGTAAGCTCTGCGCCTGGTTCCAGTGTCGCCTCGGACCTATGCGTGTAGGGAAATGGGGTTTGCTCCAGGTTTTTGCCGATATGTTCAAGATCCTTATCAAGGAGCTGATTTCATTGAAGGGAACCGACCGATTCCTTTTCAAGCTCGCTCCTTATATAGTGATCACTTCATCGGTTGTGATGCTTGCATGTCTGCCTTGGGGCCGTGGCCTCCAGATTATTGACTGGAATATCGGTATATTTTTCATTCTTGCCGTTTCTTCAGTTGGTGTTCTGGGTATCCTTCTGGCCGGCTGGGCAAGTAACAATAAGTATACCCTTATCGGTGCGATGCGAAGTGGTGCGCAGATGATCAGTTACGAGATNTCACTTGGNATCTCACTGATAACCATCTGTGTNTTCGCCGTCACAATGAATATCACGGAATTGGTAATGGAGCAGCAGTCAGCGTGGTTCATATTCCGCGGCCATATTCCTGCCATCATCGCATTCATCATCTATGTTATAGCTGCTACAGCAGAGACCAACCGCGGTCCGTTTGACCTTCNTGAGGCTNAGCATGAGCTTANCNCCGGNTNTCATACGGAGTATTCCGGTATCCACTTCGGTTTCTTCTATCTTGCAGAATATCTGAATCTTTTCATCGTTTCCGGAATTGCAACCCTGATGTTCCTTGGAGGCTGGATGCCTTTCCATATTCCAGGTTGGGATGGATTCAACGAGGTGATGAACTGGATTCCGTCGATAGTTTGGTTTGTAGGGAAGGCTTTCTTTATTTCATTTATCATCATTTGGTTTAAATGGACATTCCCACGTGTACGTATCGACCAGATGCTTGCGTTTGAGTGGAAATATCTTATGCCTTTCTCTCTGGCCAATCTGCTATTGATGACAATTTTCGTAGCCTTGGGGTGGCATTTCTAATCCGTAGGATTATCAAGAATCAATTAAAGCATAAAATAATACAGAATATTATATAGAATATGAGCGCAAATTACGGCACAGTCACTCAGGTTATCGGACCTGTGATCGACGTCTCTTTTGAAGGTGGGAAAGAGAATATTCCCCCTATCTACACTGCCTTGAAGGTGGAGCGCGACAATGGCGAAGAACTTATACTCGAGGTAGAGCAGCATATCGGTGAGGATATCGTGAGATGCGTTGCGATGGAGAGTACCGATGGTGTGCGTCGTGGAGTAAAGGTATTGAACCTTGAGCGCCCGATCGCGGTACCAACCGGCAATCAGGTGAAGGGACGTCTTCTAAACGTTATCGGTGATCCTATCGATATGTTGGGAGAACTTGACCGTGATCATCTGCGTCCTATTCACCAGCCCGCACCGGCTTTTGACGACCTTGCAATCTCTCAGGAGGTGCTCTTCACCGGAATCAAGGTGATCGACCTGCTTGAGCCATATTCAAAGGGTGGTAAGATCGGTCTTTTCGGTGGCGCAGGTGTAGGAAAGACCGTGCTCATCATGGAGCTTATTAACAATATCGCCAAAGGCCATGACGGATATTCTGTATTCACCGGAGTAGGAGAGCGTACCNGTGAAGGTAATGACNTCNTGAGGGAGATGNTAGAAAGTGNTGTCANCAAATATGGTGANAAATTCAAGTAGAGCATGGCAAAAGGGGAGTGGAACCTCTNTGAGGTTGACCACAACGCTTTGAAAGAGTCCCANTCCACACTTGTNNTCGGCCAGATGAATGAGCCCCCGGGTGCACGTCTTCGCGTAGCCCTTTCCGGTCTTACAGTTGCTGAGCAGTTCAGGGACAGTGATGGTGGAGGAAAGGAGGTATTGCTCTTTATTGATAATATCTTCCGATTCACTCAGGCAGGATCCGAGGTATCGGCACTTCTGGGCCGTATGCCTTCAGCTGTAGGTTACCAGCCAACCCTTTCATCAGAGATGGGTGCTCTGCAGGAGCGAATCACATCTACCAAACAGGGGTCAATCACGTCGGTTCAGGCAATCTATGTTCCTGCTGATGACCTTACTGACNCGGCACCGGCCACAACCTTCAGCTTCCTTGATGCTACTACTGTGTTGAACCGTAAGATTGCCGAGCTTGGTATCTATCCTGCTGTCGACCCATTGGATTCAACTTCACGAATCCTTGACCCGAATATTATCGGCGAGGAGCATTACAATACTGCGCAGGACGTAAAACAGCTTCTTCAGAAGTATAATGAGTTGCAGGATATTATCGCAATTCTTGGTGTCGATGAATTAAGTGACGAAGATAAGCTTGTAGTTGCCCGTGCGCGTCGTGCACAGCGTTTCCTTTCACAGCCATTCCACGTAGCTGAGCAGTTCACCGGATTAAAAGGTGTTATGGTTCCGTTGGCTGAGACTATCAGGGGCTTCAAGATGATTCTTTCCGGAGAACTTGATGATCTTCCAGAGCAGGCCTTCCTTAATGTCGGCACAATTGATGAGGCAATTGCAAAGGGTAAGAAGATGCTTGAGGATGTCAAATAAGATAAGTAACTCACAAAAATTTATTAATGTAAAATATAATTAGATTAATGAATGCTAAAACTGGTTCTTTTAAATTACTTTTGGCTTCGCCTTCAGTCACATAGCTCGCTATGCTCCTTCAGCCGAAACCAAAATTAATTCAAAATCACTGCGTTTTATCTATTCATTAATTTCTGCGAGCTACTTATCTTGAGTGTAATAATAGTTTAAAGAAATCAATATGACACTTGAAATCATATCGGCGCATGAGATAACATTTAAGGGAGATGCAACGTCAGTGACACTTCCCGGAGAAATGGGCTCATTTACTGTATTGAAAAATCATGCCGCTCTCATCTCAGTCCTTACGAAAGGTAGCATCCGGTATACCACGCCGAATGGAGAGGAGAGAAAGCTTGATATCGATGGAGGAATAGTCGATGTGAATAATAATAAGATCTCTGTATGTGTCTATTGAATACAGATAAAAGAGAGAGTATGTCGAGAAAATTATCCATATT
>WFLX010295465.1_pt1 | contig 10102 bp, 8 predicted proteins | sample 4967041 | NCBI WGS metagenome assembly WFLX01 (sample SAMN12857096, study PRJNA449069) | gut metagenome | isolation source: stool from male and female vole | host: Microtus ochrogaster | place: USA:Florida | collected 2017
TGCCGATGTCGCTATCACCTTATAGCCGAGCGAACCGTACAGATAGCTTACGGCATCGAGCAGCTCGCGGCTTTCGTCGTCGGTGAGCAGGTCGACCTTATTTATCACGATCACCACCGGTATGCGGTAAGCCTCGGCGGTGGCCAGAAAACGGTCGATGAAAGTAGTCGATGTGGAAGGGTGCGCCAAAGTGACTACCAGCACAGCCTGATCAAGGTTGNCAGNAAGGANGTGGCTCTCTTTCGACAGANTGNTTGCNCNGNNNATAATATAATTGGCGCGGGGGGCTATCGCCGTGATGAAGGCCGTGCCGTCGGGCGACGCATCGGGGTCGGTGATAGTGACACGGTCGCCCACCGCCACCGGATTTGTGGTGCGTATCCCTTTAAGGCGGAAGTTGCCTTTCACCTTGCATTTCACCTCCTTGCCGGAGCCGTCGAGAGTCACCTCATACCAGCTTCCGGTGTTTTTTGTCACCAATCCTTCGGGCATATTTTAGAATTTAGAGCCTGTCCCATAATAAATGTAAAATACCGAGTCGCATATTTTGAGTCTTATTATTCCCTTCAGCGAAGGAGCGTAGCGGTGCTACGTGACTGAGTGAAAGGTAATAAGAAGGCCAAAAGATGCGAGACGAAGAAACATTTTCTTGATGTTCAGGCTTGGTTAAAAGTTTATTCATTTAATGCTTTTTGCCATATCCCACATGCAAGTTACCTCTGCCTCGGTCTCTCTTTGTCCTATTCTGCTGAGTTCTGCGGTCGTGTACATCCAGTATACTTCCTTACAGCTCAACAGTATAGCCTCAAAGATAGACCGCTCAGTATTTGACATTTATTATGGGACAGGCTCTTAGACTACAAATATAGCAAATTTTGTTAATCTCACCAAAGACGCAGTGCTGACCGAAGATTGGTCTTTAAAGCAAAAACGCAAAAATAGTGCATTTCTTTAATTATTGACGCGAACTTCACACATCACTATAAATCAATCATTTAACACTATTAGTTAAATTTTATTTAATATATAATTGGGTGATTTGCAAACTTTTCGTAACTTTGCAGCGTTGTTTTATAAAATGTCTAACAAATAATTAATTTTTAACGCTATGAACACTGATACTATCGGAGCATGGGCAGGGCTTGTATGGACTGCTCTCAACGACGCAGACGTAATGGGTACAAAGCAGCTCAAGAAAGTCACCAAACTCAAAGATAAAGAACTCTTTGCAGCTTTCGGATGGCTCGCACGCGAAGGCAAGGTATCGTTCCAGACCAACCCCGAGGACGAAAAAGAGCTCCTCGTGGCTCTCGTACAGGAATAATCCTCCAACACACCATACTACAGGCGACTGTATCGCGCATGCGATGCAGCCGCCTGTCGGTTTTTTGCGTTTATTTAAAATAAAGTTGCTAAATTTGCCGCGGCAGAACGCCACCGTAGCCGCATGTTTTACTCTCTGACACGCATAAATATCGCCCAGATACTCCGCGTACTGGGGCTGCTTACCGTGAGCGAAGCCCTCTTTATGACCATACCCATGGCCACATCGCTGGCTTATGGCGACGACGACTGGCAGTCGTTTCTATGGAGCATAGCCGGGGCCGCTATCGTCGGGCTCCTTATGGTGACGTGCATACACCCCTCCAGCCCGCGTATGGGCAAGCGAGAGGGGTTTCTGCTCACATCGTTGGTGTGGGTGGTATTCTCGCTTTTCGGGATGGTGCCGTTCATGCTCTCCGACCTCAACCTTGATGTGGCCGACGCATTCTTTGAGTCGATGTCGGGCTTCACCACCACGGGCGCGAGTGTGCTTCAGGCCTCGTCGCTGTCGCACGGCATGATCTTGTGGCGATGCCTGATGCAGTGGATCGGCGGCATGGGAATCATCCTCTTCACTCTCGCCGTAGTGCCGATGCTCAACAACCAGGGGGGCGTGCAGATGTTCAACTCCGAAGTGACCGGTATCACCCACGAGAAGCTGCGGCCGCGCATTTCGCAGACAGCCAAAGGACTCTGGGGTGTATACTTTGTGCTCACGGTGATACTTTTCCTGCTGCTGTGGTGCGGCCCGATGGACGCTTTCGAGGCTATCTGCCACTCGTTCAGCACCATCTCGACAGGCGGTTTCTCCACCTCCGACGACAGCATCGCCGCCTGGAGCTCGAACTATATCGACGTGGTGCTGATCATATTCATGTTTTTAGGCGGTGTGAACTTCTCGCTTATCTACCGCGCGGCATTCGGCGACTTCCGTGCTCTCAACAACGACACGTTCAAGATCTACCTGCGCGTGATCGTCATAATGTTCGTGGTATTCGTGATATGCATAGTGGCCAACGGTCAGGCCACATCGTGGAACTCCGTGACAATCGACCCCCTCTTCCAGATCATCTCCACCCTCACCTCCACCGGGTATACTGCCAACAACTTCGAGCTGTGGGGCACCACGGTGCTCAGCCTTGTCTTTCTGATGATGTTTTTCGGAGCCTGTGCCGGCTCTACATCGGGCGGCGCCAAGCTCGACCGTATGAACTATCTGCTCCAAAGCACGCACAACGAAACCGTACGAACCCTCAACCCTAATACTATCTACACCGTGCGCATAGGGGGCAAAGTCGTCTCGCCTGAGCGCGTATCTAAAATCATGGCCTTTCTGTGCATATACATGATGGTGATAATGCTCGGCGGCATACTGCTCACAGCCATGGGAATGCCTCTGATCGACTCGTTTTTCTCGTCGTTCTCGTGCATGTCGAATACCGGTCTCGGGGCCGGTGTGACAGGCTACGGCAACAACTTCGACGCCGTGCCGATGGCGGGCAAATGGATCCTATCGGGCATCATGCTCATCGGCCGTCTGGAGATCTTCACCGTCCTTGTCATCTTCACCCGCTCCTTCTGGCTCAAATAAGAGCGGGTGTCACAAAACTACCGACCGGACATTTTTCACTTCCGCAAAGGCTACAAATCGGCTGAAACCCGCATGAACAGTACATTTCAGCCGCAAAACGATTGTTACTTTTTGTCCGATTTGCCGCACAAAATCATCTTCATTTAAATTTTTTCCTAAAAATTTTATTAAATTTATTTGGATTTTGTTTTTCCATCCCATATATTTGCAAAATCAAATATTATCATAATCACTATGAGAAAAAATATTATTATCTTCAAATTTGCACTTTACATAGTCGCAATGGTTGCCTTGGTCGGTATAACCTGATGCTCTGAAGCAGTGGAAGATGAACCCGCTATGGAGGCGCAGGAGATGCAGACACCGGAGGGATCTCGCACTTGGTCAGATGGTCGCGATATCGTAGAAGGGATCTATAAATTTAAACGTGACACCATTAGAATAATGGAAAGAATCCCCAGTTACCTCCTGGATAAAAATCATCAAAATGGAGATATAATAGACTCAAATTTCGTAGCTATAAAAAAATTAACTCCAAATACCGATCTTGATCTCAATATTAACGATATTAAAATAATAGCAGCGTACAGCTACGACATACCGAAATTCGGAACAGGCCTCGATCCATGGATTGATTTAAATATAGAGCCTATGGAACTACCCGCCGAAATAGATTGGCTGTCTGCTGAGATAAACACAGTTGATGGCGAAATAGGCCTCACCGTCAGCGAGTCGGTAAATGCTCCCGAATGGACAAATTTTACAGAAGGTGAACGTGCCATAAAAATAGACCTTGCTATAGGAATAAACGAAACTCAATATACCACTTGCTCTCTAATAGTGCTTCAGCTGCGATCAGTAGATGGTTTTCCACAACCGCTCGATGCCACTCGCTTTTTTTATCTATTTTCCCCCGGAGATAAAGCTGAAATATCCCCGGATGGAGAGGATGGTGCTTTTACAGTATCGTATGACCCTATGTATTATTCCTCTTTTACCTCAGAAGGATTTATTCTTCCTGAAAATGTGGAGATAGATCCCGGATTTTCAGAAAAGATTGGCGACCCTGTTCAGGAAGCCATTGATCATGGTAAAAGCGGATGGCATCCTTACGACGGATGGACTATACTCGATGTCGACAAGATAAAGAACTCTGAAGGTGTATACGATTTAGGATGGGCAAAAATCAAAATTGTCGGTACTCCTGATGGCTCGAAACGTATCGAATACAGCATCTCAAAAAACACCACAGGCAAGACACGTCAGATCCGTATATCTGATGGCGATATTTTCCCCGGCAAAGAATATGCGCTCGGAAGATTCTCTTGCCTCCCGATTTATTGGGACATCTATATTCAGCAGGATAAATAACTAAGCAATTATTATGATAGCGCGGGCTTCTGGGCTCGCGCTATTTTATCAGCAGGGCACTGACGAAGGTGAGGTAGGCGGGGAGACGCCGCGGATCGTCGGACCATAGCAGCGGGATTCCGAAAAGCTTTTCAGCCAGCAGGACGACATCTATTCCCCACGATTCGAGCGACGGGCGTGCGAGCTCAGGGTGGCGGCACGGCTCGCCATGCAACCGCGAGCACTCGTTGCAATACAGACACTTCCCTGCAAACGCGAGCGACATGCCGCCCGAAGCAGCCTCAAGCTGCCGCAGTCGCGACTCGACGCGCCGCCGCTCGGGCTCAAAAAGCTGCTGCGCTGTCTGCCCCGCACCTTCTGTATAGATCTTTGATGCAAAGACTCGCACCCGGGTGAAGCGACCGAACCGCTCCAAAGGGTCGTAGTCGAACGGCGGACAGAGCCAGCACCGGCCGTAGTTGCCGCACTCCGCACAGTAAGAACGGACTCGGTCGGGCTCGGCACGGTATACGGCCAAAAATTCCGACATCGGCAGCCGAGCTTCAAATCTTTCGATACTCATCGCCATAAACAATTTCTCCGAACAGCCGGCGGATATGACCTTCGGCAAGCATAGTCGGCACATCAAGCAGCAGAAGCCGCGGAGTATCTATGAGCATAATATCGTCGGCATACCTCAGAGCAATGTCGAGCTCGTGAGTCGAAAATATCACAGTGCGCCCGCTGCCATGTGCGCACTCGCCAAGCATCTGCCCCAGCCGGTGGCGCGAGGGCAGATCGAGAGGCGCTGTCGGCTCGTCGAGCAGCAGAACAGGGGTATCCTGAGCCAAGGCGCGGGCTATCATGATGCGCTGCGCCTCGCCGTCGCTGAGGCTGTCGATATGACGGTCGGCATANTCCGACATACCTACCTGCGAGAGCGCGGCGGCCACGANACGCTTGTCGTCGGCCGAAAGCGAGCCGCTCCACCCTGTATACGGAGCGCGGGCGAGCGAGACTGCTTCTGTAGCTGTCATACGGTCGGCGTGAGCGCGTCCGGAGGCCACGAATGCCACTTTGCGCGCCCGCTGCTGAGCCGCGAGGGAGCCTATTGCGATACCGTCGACGAGCACGCGGCCGCCGACCGGCCGCTCGATGCCGGCCAAGGCGCGCAGCAGAGTCGACTTACCCGAGCCGTTACGCCCTATCAGAGCCACNANCCGACCGTCGGCTACGGTAGCATCGACGTCGCNCATGAGGATGCGCCGGCCGTAGCCGAGCGAAAGGTGGTCGAGAGCGATCATTGCGGCAAGTTGAATGTTGGCTTAAGCGACGGAAGNCACCCGATCGACTCTTTGTAGGAGGCAAGCCCCTGATCGACAATGCCGCCGGATGCGGCAGGGCCGATGTCGGCATACCTGAAGCCTAATGAGGCAAGATGCGAGAATACGCAGCGCGGCAACAGATTCATAGGGCGCAGGCGGCTGAAGCCGGGAGAATCGCCCCAATATACTATCTGCGCCACATCTGCACGGACGCGATGCGCCACCACTGCGGCCACATCTGCACCGTCGAGTGTGAGCATCATCATCATGCCCGAAGCCACGGCAGCTGTGGCACGAACCTGCTCGAGCGACATGGCAAGAGGATAGGCGTGAGCGCGGCGGTTGGCCTCGATCACGGTATATGCGCGCGCTGAATCGTCGGCGGCAGCAGGGTCAAGAACTTCAAAGCCGAACCCTGCACGCTCCGCCTCATGCAGCTTCTGGCGCGCCGAGCGGTCGAGCCGCTCATCGAAACGGCCTACGCTGTCGAGCGGATAATGATAATTCAGGTCGGCATGATCCAATCGCCCGATCTGCAATAAAGAGGCCACGATGCGGGCGTTCAGCTCCGGCTGCATGAATGCCGGAGGGAGGGTAATACGCATCGCCGGGCACTCCGCGGCAAGTGCCTCCATAGCAGCGAGCACAGTAGCAGGCTGAGGGTGTTTGGTGAACACCGGGCCGCCAAATGGTGCTGAAAAGGGTGATGCAAGCAGACCGTCGGAGCGCTTGCCGGCAACTATGCCGCAACGGGGCTTGGTGTCGTGCATCAGCCAATATTGCGGCTCGATGGAGGCACAGCTCCCGGTGAGGGTGCTGAAATCTACGGAGTTGTACAGATGAAGCCCCGGTGCCTGCCCACTGACAAACAACCGGGCATACTCGCCTGAATCGATGCGCTCCGCTATCATAGATTAAAAGCCTGTCTCTAAAGCATAAGCCGGTAGATGGCGGCTGTATCGTCGGCGCGAAGCCGGTAGTAAGCACCTATCTCGTCGCCTTTATTGGCGTGAAGATTCTTGACGAGAAGATCAATGTCGGGCTCGGCGACTCCCAGCTCGGCAAATGTGACGGGGAGGCCGAGGCTGCCGAAGAATGCCTTGAGGCAGCGCACACCCTCCATGGCCGTAGCTTGATCGGGCATGTGCGGGTCGACATGCCATACGCGGCGTGCAAGCTGCGCCACTCGCTCAGGCTTATGCCCGGCCATGAATGTCAGATAAGCCGGGAATACCACAGCCAGCCCCGCACCATGGGTCACACCATAGATAGCCGATATCTCGTGCTCCATGAAATGGCTCACCCAATCCTCGGTGCGGCCACATCCGCACACACCGTTGTGTGCCAGAGTGCCGGCCCACATTATGTTGGCGCGCGCCTGATAGTCGTCGGGGGCAGCCATCACTTTGGGAGCCTCCTCTATGATCGCCTGAAGCACCCCTTCGGCCACACGGTCGGTGGTCTGCACATCGTCGGTCGAAGTGAAGTAGCGCTCCATGATATGAGCCATCATGTCGGCGATGCCGCTCGCCGTCTGATATGGCGGGAGTGTGAAGGTGAGCTCGGGGTTCATTACGGCAAACTTTGGCCGGAGCCAGTAGTCGGTGCGCAGCGATATTTTCTGCTTGGTATCGATACGTGTTATCACCGAATTGCCCGATCCTTCGCTTCCTGCCGCGGGGATGGTGAGCACCACCCCCACCGGAAGAGCGGTCTGCACGGTGGCTTTGCCTGCCCAGAAGTCCCAGAAATCGCCGTCGTAAGGCACTCCGGCCGCTATAGCTTTAGCAGTGTCGATAGTCGAGCCGCCACCCACGGCCACCAGACCGTCGAGGCAGTTGCTGCGCATCAGCGCTATGCCGCGGCGCACCTCGTCGTCCTCCGGATTAGGCTTTACGCCGCTGAGATCGATATACTCCACATCGGCCTCACGCAGCGAGCGGTGCACACGGTCGAGCAGTCCGCTGCGCACCACCGATCCTTTGCCGTAAACCACCAGCACGCGGCGGGCTCCCATCTGCCGGGTGAGCTCTCCGGTCCGGTCCTCAACACCGCGCCCGAACACATATCTGGTGGGTGCCCAATAGCTGAAATTATCCATATCTTGAAGTAATTATTATCACATTATAATGATCAGATACACAAGCAGTGCCGGCGATACAAGCAGCAGCGAGTCGATGCGATCGAGTATCCCGCCGTGACCGGGTATGAGATGCCCGGAGTCCTTGACACCGAGTGTGCGCTTGATCAGGCTCTCGACCAGATCGCCCCATGTGGCGAACACGCTCACCACCACACCCATGCCTACCATCTGCCACATCGTGAAAGCCTCAAACGCTCCTGAGAAAAATTGCTTCATTATCACGGCACCGGCAATGGCAAACACCATCCCGCCGACAAAGCCTTCCCACGACTTTTTGGGCGATACGCGCTCAAAAAGCTTGTGGCGGCCGATGAGCGACCCTACAAAGAAAGCGCCCGTGTCGTTGAGCCATATCATCACAAACATGGCCAGAAGCACGTACCCGCCCCAAAGCGGCTGCATCTTGACAAACGACATAAGCCCGAGAGGGAGAACAATATATAGCTGCCCCATGAAGCCGTAGGCCAGATTGTCGATAGGGGCGCGCTCGCGGGTGTACAGCTGAAGCACCAGCCGCGCTATAAGGTAGATGATAAACAGTGTGCCGAGCACCTGGGCCATCTCCTCCTTGCCGGCAGCCCATGCAAAGAGCCCGAGCACACCGGCCACTCCACCCGCCACATCGAGAGCAAGCGAAGTGAACCGCTCGGCATGGTGATTGGTAAGACGGTAGAACTCCACCAGTGCAAGCACCGCAAAGAGCACCAGAAAACACTGAAACACTGCCGGTCCGAGCAGGATACCGCAGATTATCACCGCCATATAGACTATGCCCGAAAGCGAGCGAACTATTACTCCATTCATATAGCTGAGGTTTTATAATTGCAAATTTAACAATTTTCTGATGCAACACCCTCCCGAGCCTCGATATTTTTCTACACTGATCAAAAATTTCACAAAATTAAGCCCGAATTTGCATCAAGTTTGCTACATTTGTAGCCGTATGACTCCCGGATTACACCGTCGAGCCCTCAGGAAAATAATCACAGAAAACCACTCTTTCGATATACGCTCATGGCTAAATTGAATCTTATCAAAAACGACCCGTGGCTCGAGCCTTTTGCCGAAGCCATCGAAGGCCGACATCAGGATGCCCTCAAAAAGGAAGCCGACCTGACTCAGGGGTGCAAAAACCTTGAGGAGTTTGCCAACGCCCACAATTATTTCGGCCTCCACCGCACACCCGACGGATGGGTATTCCGCGAATGGGCGCCCAACGCCACTGAGATAACCCTCGTGGGCGACTTCTCCCGATGGAAAGAACTGATAAAATACCGCCTCAAGCGCAAGGATAACGGCGTGTGGGAGATCAAGCTCAAACCCGACGCGCTCCACCACGGCGACCTATACAAGATGATCGTAAGATGGGACGGCGGACAGGGCGAGCGCATACCCGCATACGCCAACCGCGTGGTGCAGGACGAGGCCACCAAAGTGTTCTCCGCTCAGGTATGGGCTCCCGACAAAGAGTACAAATGGAAAGTAAAACGATTCCGCACATCGACCGACCCTCTGCTGATATATGAGTGCCACATCGGCATGAGCCAGCAGAAAGAGGGGCTCGGCACATACACCGAGTTCCGCAAAAACGTGCTGCCACGCATCGCTGCCGACGGCTACAACTGCATACAGATCATGGCCATACAGGAGCATCCTTACTACGGTTCGTTCGGCTACCACGTGAGCAACTTCTTTGCAGCCTCAAGCCGCTTCGGCACACCCGAAGAGCTCAAGGCCCTGATCGACGATGCCCACTCGCGCGGCATAGGCGTGATAATGGATATCGTGCACAGCCACGCCGTGAAAAATGAAAACGAAGGCCTCGGACGCCTCGACGGATCACACGACCTGTACTTCTACGGCGACCACCGCCGCGAGCACCCGGCATGGGACTCCCTCTGCTTCGACTACGGCAAGAACGAAGTGCTCCACTTCCTGCTCTCAAACTGCAAATACTGGATGGACGAATACCACTTCGACGGCTTCCGGTTCGACGGCGTAACATCCATGCTCTACTACAACCACGGCCTGGGGCAGGCATTCGGCGGCTATGCCGACTACTACGACGGCGGCCAGGATGTCAACGCCATAACCTACCTAACGCTGGCCAACAAACTGATACACTCCATCAACCGCAACGCCATCACCATAGCCGAGGAGATGAGCGGTATGCCCGGCCTTGCCATACCCGTCAAGGACGGCGGCATAGGGTTCGACTACCGCATGGCGATGGGTATACCCGACTACTGGATCAAGACCCTCAAAGAGAAAGCAGACGAAGAGTGGCACCCTACTTCTATAATGTGGGAGCTCACCAACCGTCGCGCCGACGAGAAGACCATAAGCTACGTCGAGAGCCACGACCAGGCG
>WFLX010089866.1_pt1 | contig 10099 bp, 6 predicted proteins | sample 4967041 | NCBI WGS metagenome assembly WFLX01 (sample SAMN12857096, study PRJNA449069) | gut metagenome | isolation source: stool from male and female vole | host: Microtus ochrogaster | place: USA:Florida | collected 2017
CCCCATGCCTGCCGGATGATCTGTTCCCGGATAACGGTATTGCCGGCGTCGGAAAGAAGAACCTCAAAAACATTGGCTTCCCGCTTGGAAAGCTGTACGGTCTGATCGTTGCATAAAATGGTATGGCTGGAAGGTTGGTAGATAATATCCTCATAGTCATATTTTTTGGAAGAAGATCTGGTATGGCGGATCTGAACTCTGATCCTTGCCATCAATTCGTTAAATTCAAATGGTTTTGTAATATAGTCATCAGCCCCGCTGTCAAGTCCGGTTACCCTGTCTGTCAGAGATCCGAGGGCGGTCAGAAGAATGACCGGTGTATCAATGGATTCTTTTTTTATTTTTTTTAAAATATCAATGCCGTCTATATCCGGCAGCATTCTGTCTATAATAATAATGTCAAAATTGTTTTCGAGGAATGCCTGATATCCGCTCAAGCCGTTTTTGCAGATGCAGCATTCCGTATTTTCTTTTTGAAACTGAAAAGCCAGCGACTGGCATAAGAGCTCATCATCTTCTATCAGCAGTAATTTCACTTCTTCTAATCCTCCATGATTCTGCCTTGCGGAAACTTAAATCCATGTTCATTTCCAATGTATTAGACAGTTCTAGTGTAGCATATTTTTCCCAAACCAGTAACAGGAAATGCAATTTAGATGAAAATTAGAGAAAATAAGTCTGTCTTTAGAGATTCCTTTGATTTTTGAAAAGAAAAACAGAGGTATAATTGATACAGATAAAGATAGAAGGGATGAAAGAAACGGGGATCGGGATATGAAATCACATAAGAATCAATTTTTCCTTTTTTATATCATTCCCGGCTTGGCTGGAATCATGATATTTATCATTGTTCCGCTTCTGGATGTGATGCGGCGTTCCTTTATGGACGGAAGCGCTTCTAACTTCGTGGGATTGGAGAATTATAAAACTATTTTTTCCAATATGCCGTTTCAGCTTGCTGTGAAGAATACCTTATTCTTTGATGCGGTAAGTATTCCACTGATATTTGTTCTGTCGCTGCTTCTGGCTTATACGGTCAGCCGTATGAAAAACAGTCTGATACGATTTGCATTTATTGTTCCTATGGCTGTTCCGTCCAATGCAATGATGGTGGTATGGAGAATGCTGTTTGAGGATGCAGGCGTAATCAACGGGCTGTTGACGGCATATGGGAGAGAACCGGTTCATTTTATGACAGGCGAAGTTGCCATGTATCTGTTGATCGGCACCTATCTTTGGAAAAATATGGGATACAATATGCTGATATGGCTTTCCGCATTGGGTTCTATTCCGGAAAACATCTATGAGGCTGCCAAAATAGACGGTGCCGGGTGTCTTAAAATATTTACCCGCATGGTTCTGCCCAATCTGCGGAAGGCGGCGTATATCATTACGGTTCTGTCGCTGGTGAATTCGTTTAAGGTTTACCGGGAAGTCTATCTGCTTGTGGGCGCATATCCGGATGATAGCATTTATATGCTGCAGCATTTGTTTAATAACTGGTTTTCTAAGTTAGACATTAATAAACTGTCAGCGGCTTCCTGCGTAACGGCGGTATTCCTCTTTGCATTACTTGGAATTCTGCTATGGGTTTCCAAGATTGAGCCCAGGGAAAAAAAGAGGGCATACTCTTGCGAAACGGATGATGCAGGACAGGAAGATGTAGGGGAAGCATAAATTCGCAGACAGGGAAAGGAGCGTTGCAAACAATATGTTAAGACGGATTGCAAAATGCGTGGCCGTCGTCTGGGCGGTCATCTGCGTGTCACCGATTTTTATTATACTGATCGGTAGTCTGATGGGAAATGCCGAATTATACCAGCTGATAGGACCGATCTTGGGAGAACGGGAAGGATATGCCGCATGGAGGATTATGCCGCAGTATCCCACGTTAAGAAATATTGTGGAGCTTCTGCTGGATACGCCGGAATATTATGTCCTCTTTGGCAATTCCATTAAGCTTACACTGGCGATTGCCATTGGCCAGCTTTTATTTGCCGTACCGGCGGCATGGGGACTGGCAAGATACCGGGGCAGGCTGGGGAAGATCTTATATGCGATATACATATTCTGTATGCTGCTTCCTTTTCAGGTGACCATGCTGTCCCAGTATATCGTGCTGAACGGAATGAATTTGATCAATACCCTGTGGAGCCTGATCCTGCCCATGGTATTTTCAACTTTTCCGGTATTTATTATTTATCAGTCTTTTGAACAAATGCCTAATGAAGTAATAGAGGCGGCAAAGATTGACGGGGCGTCCGGATTCAGGATCTTTATCAGTATCGGCGTTCCCATGTCCAGAGAAGGAATTCTGGCAGCCATGCTTCTTGGATTTTTGGAATATTGGAATATGGTGGAGCAGCCGGTGGTGTTTATCCGGGATGCCTGGATATCACCTCTTTCCATATATCTTCCGGAATTCGCAAGAGGCAGTCTGGGAAGATCATTTGCATTTTCCTTATTTAGTATGATTCCTGCCATTGTCGCCTTTGCGGCGGGAAGGAATGCGTTAGAGAATGGATTTTCTGTAGATGGAGGTTCGGTAAATGATTAAAAGAGGATATAAAGCATTAAACGGTATCGTCCGGGGAATAAAAAGGAAGATAAGGAGCAGGGATAAAACAGGAAACAGGAAGGTGCTTGCCGTATTTATCGTATGTGTCATTACGTGTTCTTTTCTTTCGAGGGCAGCCAGCGCCATACTGACGCCTTATATTGAGACGGTTTCACCTTCCACGCAGCCTATAGAGCATATCGTTGTTATGGATGGCTGGGTCATGGCGGGCCGCGAGCAGCAGATCTATGTACAGGGCGGGTTTCTGGTTGATGAGATCTATGTGACTGAAAAGGACCATATTGAACCGGGAACGGCACTGTTAAAGTACAACGTAAATACCCTGGAGGAGGAATATGCACAAAAAGATCAGCAGCTGCATCTGTGCGAACTGCAAAGGGCAGATAACTGGCGGAACCGTTCAAATTACGATCAGGCAAAAATTGATGTGGAAGCATATGAAGCCTTGATCACGGAACAGGAGGATTATATCAATGGTCTGGAAAATGAGATTGAACAGGAGCGTCAGGAGAGGGAAGAAGCCATTGCTTATGAAGTGGAGAAGCTTAATATCCTGAACCTTTCCTTTCAGAATCAGCTGACGCGGCAGATGGAACAGGCAGAGATAAATTATTATAACGATCTGATCATGTCTAACAATATGCGTCTGCAGCAGCTGCAGACAGAAAGTATGCTGCTTCAGAATTTTGAGGCTTCCGGCAATAGGGAAGAACTGTTAAGAATAGCAGAGAGCGATCTTGAACGCCTGCAGACGGAATTGGACAATATAAAGATAGATCTTGCAACGGCGGAGAGCGGTATTATGGGGGAAACCGATATATACCTTCTGAATACGGAAATAGAAGATCTGAAAAAACGGATGGATGAGATCGACCTTTTGGTTGCTGCGGAGGGTATTGTATATTCTGATATGGAAGGTGAGATCATAGCAGTCAATATAGCGGCAGGCGGATATTCCACAGATACGGCAGCGTTTGCTGTGGCGGACAGTGTCAGCGGATTTTATATCAGTGCAGACGCTGTGGAGGAAGATATGAAATATATTTCGGAAGGCGCCAGGGTGGAAGTGATGCTGAGTGACAGTACGGAAATGTGCAACGTAAGTTCCATTGATTATGATGTCAAAGACAATGTCTACCGCATCAGGATAGAGCCTGAAGGAGATGTTTATCTGCCCGGTATGAAGGTGCTGCTCAAATTTACCAGTAAATCATCAGAGCAGGGATATTCTATCCCGATTGAAGCGGTCAGAAGCGACAGAAACGGAGCGTATATCCTGATCGTTGTGTACAAGAAAGGCATTTTGGGAGAAGAGATGGTTGCCGGACGTGTTCCCGTAAAGATACAGGATTCCAATGCCTCCTATGCGGTGGTTTCAGGAGGGCTGACGGGGAAGGAGCAGGTCATCACCAGCAGCACAAAGCCGGTGGAATCGGGTGATACTGTCAGGTACAGAGAATAGTTAAGTCGCAGCAAGCTGCTCTGACATGGAGGATTAGTGTGAAAAAGATCATAATAAAAAGTATGCTGACGTGCGGTATGGTATTTCTCTGTATATTATGCTGGGTACATATCAGCCGGCAGAAGTACTTCTTTCAGGAAAAAGAGAACTATCAGGTAATCTGCGGAATGGAGGGATTCGTCTATTCTGATCTGGTATCCGGCGGGGAATCCCGGGAATTTGTTAAAGGATGTTATTTTATTGAGGATGACAGGCAGGTAGAAGGGATCGTCCACCGTACTGCTGGGGTGACGGTGGTAGGGGAAAATATAGATTCGGATATTTTGTTTCCGTCATTCAACCGGCTGGCGTATGATGATTTTTCGGGATGTCTGTTGGATGCGGGTACGCTGTATGAGTTGTTTGGTACGTCAGATTCGCTTGGACAGACGGTCATTTATGAAGAGAAGGAGTACATGGTACGCGGGGTACTGGATGTGAATGTTCCGCTTATGGTCATCAGCAGTAAATTTGAGGATGATCAGAGGGTTGACGGGCTGGTTCTTGATACGGCTGACGAGTGGTACCGCAATCAGTATGCAGACCTTCTGAACAGCGTGTATGGGTCGATTGACCGCTCATACTATCTGACGGATTATGTATCCGTGGCAAAGTGGATCGAAACGCCGTCGAAATGGTCTGACTTTGAATTTTGGAGCAGCTATTCTGACGGGCTCAAACAGCGTCTGGAACATATATTTTTTGATAATAAGGATATTACGGAACAGGTATGCCTTAGAAAATCATATCAGATGATGGGGCTGCGGACAGTGCTGGTGCTTCTGGCAACGGTTCTGGGCGTCGGATTGTTCAGGATTATAGCCAGAGTTGTGGAACGAAAAATGATAAAGCAATTGTATTCGCAAACGCCTATAAATAAAGTATGAAAGAGAGGAAACAAGATGGGACAGAAAAAATCAGAAAAGATTAGAAGAAATTTCTTTCTGTGTTTTTTGGCTATGTTTGTAGTTTGGATGACAGGCTGCGGGAAGGACGAGGTACAGGACCCGTTAAATACGACGGTGGAAACATCGCTTCACGTGTATCAATATACGCAGATCAATGAGGTGTCCGATCTGACTGGCGCCAATGCTTTTTTTCAGGCGATGAAAAAGACGGAGGATGGATTCAGCATTCTTTATGTGGATGGTGAAGGGAATCTTACTGAATGTCACACGGCTGATGGGGGCGCTGCCTGGGATAAACAGGTGGCAGCTCTGGATCTCATAGAAGAGGGAAATTGGGGTTTCTTCTCCCGGAGCGATGTGAATAAAGCGGGTGAATATGCTGTTCTTGTTGACGGATATCAGGTGGTATATATAAATGGAAGTGGGAACAGTGTGATTACGGAAAATAACGAGGGTGTCAATTCAGTACGTTTTAATGCAGCAGGTGACGCCATACTGATCAGCACCGATCATAAAGTTGAGGAATACGATGTAGATGGCAGGCTGATCCGGTCCTATCCTGTAACAAACACGATAGACATGTGTTTTACGGAGGATGAGATCTTTTTTCTGACCCTTGACGCTATTAAGGTCTATGATGAAGCATCAGGGGAATTGGTTTTGGAAGACTCCGCTGTTAACGAATATTTATCAGAAGATCTGCAGAATGCTTATGACCGGTCTAAGTCCTGGGACATATTCAATGCCCATGAGGTCATGCGGGCAGATGGTAACGGTGCGGTAACGATTCTCTTAGATTCCGGTATGTACCGGTATGTGGTGGGCAGTTCCGTGATAGAGGGTATTTATCGCAACAGGGATATTAAAACTCCAAATGTTGGAAGTATACTCAGTTTTGTACAGGATGGGGAAATGTTTTATCTTCTGGGATATCTTGNAAATGNCAGCNCNCTTTANTTNATGTGCTGCAGTGAGTCGGATGAGATGGTTGNGACGGATGAAAATATACCTCATGAGGAGATCACCATATATACGTTGTATTCGCAGGAATATCTGGAAGAGACCGTCAGACAATTTGAAGATGAATATCCTAACATTACGGTCAATATTGAAGTCGGACGTGAAGAGGGAAGCAATACCACATTTACGGAAGCTGTCAATGCACTGAACACGCAGCTTCTGGCAGGTAACGGACCGGACATCATACTGATGGATGACTTAAACTACGCTGCGTATAGGGATAGCGGCATGCTGGCGGAATTGTCCGGCTTGTATGATGAGATTTTGGAGGAAAATCCGGAATGCAATACCACGTTCTTATCCTGTTATCGTGGGGAAAACGGTGAGATCTATGCGATACCGTCGCAGTTTGGAGTTACGATGATATCTGCGCCTTCGGATAGTATGGATTCTTTGAATAGTCTGGAAGGGCTTGCAGAATATATTCAGAACAGTCCCTGCCCGAATCCGGAATATGGCAACGATCTGAATATTTATGATGTTACCGGACTGTTCCAGACGCTGTATCCGGCATATTCTCATAGAATATTTGGTAATGGAGAAAGTTATGACAGAGAGGAGCTGGAAAAGTTTGTATCCGGATTTAAGGAAGTATGGGATGCTTTGATGGAGCATACAACGGATGAACAGATTCGGTCATGGCAAAATCTGGTTGAAGTAACCGGGGCATGGCAGTATTATAATGTCGCTGACCGGAGTAATGGACTGGTAGATGTCAATTATTATTATGGCTTGAATGTGGAAAATATGCAGGCAGAGTCTGGGCGCAGCATCGGATTGTATAATTTTAATTATTATTCTGATATATTTTATTTAATATACATGACAAGGGAATATGAACATGAGACATATGATGTGTTTGCATATGATGATGTCAAAACATTTACTCCGTTAATGGTCTATTCCATTAATGCTAAAAGTGAAAATATGGATACGGCGGAACAGTTTATAAAGTATATGTTAAGTACGGAGGTTCAGAGCAAAATAGCAATTGGTTATTATATTGGTAATGGGGAGCATCCTTACGGCATGCCGGTAAATATGAGAGGTCTGCTTGATACTTATCAGGATCTGGAAGAAGCATTTATTGATTGGCAGGAGCAGAATCCGGGGATGAATGTATTCTTTGACGGAGAACAGGAGTATTATATGTCCGTTCTTAACAGCCTTTCGGTTCCGACCTACCGGAATGCGATCCTGGAGGAAAAGATCCGCATGAATCTCCAGCGTTATCTGGATGGCGAAATCACGCTGGAGCAGTATATGGAGGATGTGGATAACGAGATTACCCTGTATATGGAGGAATAACATTAGAACATATATAAAGTATGACAGTTAATTGCGAAAGAGTTCAGTCCGGATTACACAACTCTTTGTTTAAACTTTGAGTTATGTAAACCTCATGGGCAGAGTTGCGGAACAAAAAATGATAAAGCAATTGTTTAATCNTCACCTAATNNAAAAAATGAAAGAGAGGAAACAAGATGGGACAGAAAAAAATCAGAAAAAATATATTCATATGCCTTCTGACCATTTTTGTAGTATTGCTGGCAGGGTGCGGGAAGAATGAGACGCAGGACCCTTTAAATACGACGATGGAGACGCCCCTATCCACTTACCGGCTTACGGAGATCCATGAGGTGACAGGTATCAATAGCGGGAACGCATCTTTTAAGGCAATGGAAAAAACGGAAAACGGATTCTGTATTCTTTACATGGATATGGAAGGGCAGCTTCATGAGTGCCTTACTGCTGACGGGGGAGCGACATGGAAGGAATCCGCTGTTGATCTGGATATTGCAGGCGGAGCGAATTGGTCGGCAACAGGGTGTGACATCAACGCGGCGGGCGAATACGCTGTCCTGATTATGCAGATGAAGGAAGATTATGAATTTGACGGTTATCAGGTGGTATATGCAGGTAAAAATGACAGCCGTCTGATTGCGGAGTATGCCGACGGGGTGCAGGCAGTACGTTTTAATGCGGCAGGGGACGCAATCCTGGTCTGTACCGATTATGAGGTTGAAGAATACGGTGTGGATGGCAGACTGGTTCGTACTTATCCTGTTACCGGCGTGATGGATATATGTTTTGCAGGACAGGAGATCATATTTTTGACAAATGACGCCATCAGGGTTTATGACGGGACTTCCGGGGAAATGGTTACCGAGGATTATGCATTTCATGAGGCTATGGCGGAGAAACTGCAGGAGACGGATGGCCTTACTTCATCATTTAATGCACTTAATTCGCATAAGCTGATGCGTTCCGATGGGAATGGGGCGGTACTGATCCTTCTGGAATCCGGCATGTACCGGTATATACCGGGCAGCGCCGTGATAGAGTGTATCTATAATACAAGCAGGGGCGGCGTTGACCGGTTCGACCATACGCTCAGCTTTGTGCAGGAGGGGGATCTGTTTTACCTGTCAGGATATCTGGAAAATGATACTACCCTGTATTTTGCCTGCTGTAGTGAGACGGATGAGGCAGTAGAGCCGGCGGAAAATGTGCCTGCCAGGGAAATCACAGTATATACGCTGTATTCGGAGGAATATCTGGAATATNGCGCCAGAAAGNTTGAGNAGGAATATCNGGGCATTAAGATCAATCTTGAAGTCGGACGGGAGGAAGGAAGCAATACNACGATTTCGGANGCAGTCAATGCATNGAATACCCGGCTTCTGGCGGGTGACGGACCGGATGTCATATTGATGGACGATTTAAATTATGCGGCATATCGGGACAGCGGTATGCTGAAAGAACTTTCCGGTCTGTACGACGAGATTCTAAGCGAAAATCCGGCAATCAATACGGCGGTTTTGTCCTGTTACCGGTCGGAAGACGGCACAATATACGCGATTCCGTCGCAATATGGATTTACCATAATTTCCGCGCCTGCGGACAGCATAGATTCCCTGAACAGTCTGGAGGGGCTTGCGGAATATATTAATCAATCCAATCCGAATCCTGAGTTTAGTAACGATCTGCGGATCTATGACGCGAAGCAGTTATTCCAACTGCTGTATCCGGTGTATTCCCACAGAATCTTCGGCAATGGGGAGAGTTATGACAGTCAGGAACTGGAAAATTTTATGTCCGGTGCCAAAATGGTGTGGGACGCCCTGATGGAGCATACTACCGAGGAGCAGATACGGGAATGGGAAACCTGGGTTGCCGAGACAAAGGATGAACATGGGGAATGGGCTTACTCTAACACATACTATTTGCTTCAGGGACTGGTTGACGAATGGCATTCTCTGGGGACTATGGCAGACTGGCTTTACACAGAGGAAGGGGGAATGCAGCTTTATTCTGGCCGCAGCATCGGATTGTATAATATTACCTATGCCTCCGAGATACGGCCTATCTGGCATATGACATACGAATACCCGCAGGAGACATATGATATCTTTACTGTTGATGATGTTAAGACATTTACGCCGCTGATGGTTTATTCTATCAATGCCAAAAGTGAAAATACGGATGCGGCGGAAGAATTTGTAAAATATATGTTATGTACAGAGACGCAAAGCGACAGTGCATGGGTCGATGTCAAGCAGAATCATGAGCATAGACGCGGTATGTCAATCAACATGGATGTTTTGCAAAATCTGTTGGAAGGTTACAAACGATCTATGGAAAACCGTAATCCCATGCTTTCAGATGAAGTGATAGACCGCGGTATGGAAGTATTTGGCAGCCCGTTGGTTCCGACTTACCGAAATGCGATTCTGGAGGAAAAGATATTTGCGGGCATGGAAGAGTATCTGAACGGCGATATTACGCTGGAACAGTATATGGAGAAAACAGATAATGCGATCACGCTGTATATGGAAGAATGATACAGTATGTAAGCGGGAGGAAATAAGATGGAACAGAAAAGATTTAGAATAAATATACTTCTGAGCCTTTTGACCATTTTTGCAGTCTGGATGGCGGGATGTGGTAAGAATGAGGCGCAGGACCCGTTGAGTGCGACGATGGAAATGCCGCTTTCCACTTACCGGTTTACAGAGAACCATGAGGTGTCCGGTTTAAAAGTCGGCAGCGTATTTTTCCAGACCATGAAAAAAACAGAAGAAGGATTTT
>WFLX010071873.1_pt1 | contig 10098 bp, 6 predicted proteins | sample 4967041 | NCBI WGS metagenome assembly WFLX01 (sample SAMN12857096, study PRJNA449069) | gut metagenome | isolation source: stool from male and female vole | host: Microtus ochrogaster | place: USA:Florida | collected 2017
GCGAAATAAAGAAGTATCTGAAAGAACGCAACAATGCTTATCTGAAAGGGAAAGGGGAGCACAACAGGCTCTCTCGCGCTAAGGAATATGCGATGTATATCAATTGCCTGGAGCGCCTGATCGACTATCAGTATCGCCGCGATTGCCTGATAGCTAATCTGCAGTCTCTGCTTCCTGATGAGAGCATCTTGCGCTTCTGCAGAATCATACCAATTGAGAATTGAGAATCTTCAATAATTGAGAATTGAGAATTGAGAATTGAGAAATTTCTTTAATTTTGAATTTTGAATTAAAGACTCTGATTATTCTGATTGCTCTGATTATTCTGATTGCTCTGATTGCTCTGAGAATTTCGAATTTGGAATTCTGAATTAGAAAATAGAAAATGAAAAATTTCACTTATCGCTCGCTCGACGAGAAAGAGAACATAGAGGAGATCCTTAAGCGCAGACGTCGCAAGATCAACCGACAGCAGATCATTTCGGTCGTCATCTTCATGATCCTGCTCGGATCTATTGCCCTCTATATCGCCCACCATGTCTACTACACGGTGCTGGACGGTTATGTGCATGTAGATACCAACAAGGTTCGCACGCCTTTCGACATTTATCTTGACAGTGTCTATGTGAAGACAGGAGATCTGGTGGTGCCGGGCGATACGCTCTATTCCTACTATATGCTCAATCTTCTCGTGGATAACGTGAATCCGGATGAAGAACCCCCGATGGTGGCTGTGAGCCGCAACTACAAACTGCAGTATGAGACGGCCAAGCAGCAGATCGAGGTGCTGAAAGTGAAGATTCAGGAGCTGAAGAAGCAGATTCAGATCGAAGACCATAACATTGCGCTCGGTCTGAGCAGCAATTCTCATAAACTCGACCTCGAGCGGGAGCTTAAGGAGACAGAGGCGCACCTGAAGGCTCTCCAGGCTGAATTGGACACCCTGCGCGAGACTCGCGAGGAGACTAAGGTGGTGTTCGACCGCAAACGTGCTTCGGTCGACGGCGCTCTGCTCCCGCAGATCTACGATGATGCCCGTTCGGCTCAGATGCGCCGCGCCATTTCCTACCGCCTGGCAAGCGACTCTTCGCTGATCACTGATGTGAAGGCTCCTTTCCGCATGATCTTCTTCAAGGAAGAGGAAATCATGAGTAAGCAGCATCTNAATTTGGAGGAAAACAACCTTAAGGTGGTGGCTTACGTGCCGGTAGACAAGATGAGCCGCATCAACAATAATTCAAAGGCTGAGATAGTGGTCAACGACCAAGTCAGCTTCAAGGCTCACGTCAATGTGCTCGGTACGAGGACTGAGATGATTCCGGAAAACCTCCGAAGCTATTTCTCCAAGAAGAATACGGCTGTCATAGCNNTCTTCNACATCGACCGCGGACAGACTCTCCCGCTTTGNGCTTTGGCTTCGGGTATGCCTGTTTCGGTCAGAATAAAGNACTACCAATGGGCGAAGGAGGAAGAAGACTCAATCAAGACCAAACCTGACTACCTTTGGTTCACGACCGGCAAGGGCGTGATGACCGAGGAGAAGGATGGGCGATTGGTGCCGATCTCTGATTCGATTCCGAATAATTGAGAATCTTCAATAATTGAGAATTGAGAATTGAGAATTGAGAATTGAGAATTGAGAATTGAGAATTGAGAATTGAGAATTGAGAATTGAGAATTTAGAATTTGGAATTTTGAATTTTGAATTAGGATTCTGATTATTCTGATTATTCTGATTATTCCGATTATTCCGATCACTCGGATAATTCCGATATCTCCGATTTTCAAATAAGCATTATGAATTTTGATAAAGTATGAACTCACCATATCAAATAGTCACAAACCGCAATCAGCACCGAATCCTCGTCATCAACGAGCCGGTCAATGTAGACCAGACCCGGGGGCTGGAGTTTGAAGACTTCGACGCTATCTACATCAATGTCATCGATAATGTGATGGACCGCAATATGCTGGCGATNCGTCNCGCTTCNCCTCNCCTNTCGGAGNAGTGCCNTTTTAAACNTTGCTTCGTGACGCGCCGCCTCGAGGGTTGGCTCGGTAAAGCGGANGTGATAGTGGATGGATATGCCACTACCCCCACCGACGACTCTATGGCACGCACCATAGAGGATATCTACTCCAATATGCGCCGGCAAAACTTCCTGCTCGGCACGCAGCCGGTGGTGACGCACGCCGAGGAGGTGATACGCCTCTGCCGCTATGCCATCTCACGCGGCCGATACACTTTCTCTTCGCAGCCCACTCCGGGACTCGCAGAGGGATATATGGCGCTCTACTACTACACTCTATGGTTTGCAGGCCAGCAGGCGATGCAGGCTGAGGAACGCGAATGGTTTCACCAGCAGCTCCTCCGCCTCGGATATATCCGACGCACTCGCTTCATCGACCGCATCCACGTATGCCCGATATGCAACAGCAGCCACCTCCTCTTCTTCGAGACCTGCCCGGAATGTGGCAGCTCAGATATTCATGAGGAACCGGTGATCCACCATTTCCGCTGCGCAAACGTCTCGCCGGAGCATACATATGAGCAGGATGGCGAACTGATCTGCCCTAAGTGCAAGAAGACTCTCCGNCACATCGGAGTGGACTACGACCGCCCTTCATCNATCTATTCATGCCGCGCNTGCGAGCATACTTTCATGTATCCCAACATGCGTGCGCTCTGCACCAACAACCGCCGCACATGGCGACCCGAGGAACTGCGCCCCGTCGACGTGGAGGAATATGAGTTCACTCCCGACGGCATTCGTGCTTTCGCAAGCAATGAGGTGGAGAAGACCCTGAATCTGACAGGATTCTATGGATATTCTTCCATGACAGANTTCATNGCNTATCTACGTCAGTTCACTACTCCCGATATCCTTGGGGATTCAATGATAATCGTAGGCCGCTACTATATCTTTGACCCGGCTACGGACGACATGTCGGGGCAGGACGTGATGCCACCGGTGGTGCAGACTCTGCAGCGTTTCTTCAACTACAAGCAGGCTATGTGGGGCAACAACTACTATCTGCTATGCCGTGTGCCGTCGGGTGAAGTGGCGAAAGCACTCTCCGACATGGAGTTTGAGGTGAAGGAGCAGCTNCGCGACTATCAGGAGCAGCATCCGGGATTTGACTTTGAGATGGTGGATTCCTACGTCTACCATCCGGGAGAGGATATTGAGCATTTTATCTCGAGAATCGAGGAGGATAGAAAATAAATGGATTACGTATTTGGAATTATAGATGGAATCATCGCCTGCTTCACCGCCAATCTCTCTTGGGACTATCTGGTGACGACGTATTGGTTTCTGATCTTTGTGGAATTTCCCCGCTATTATCTCACCGACCTTATCGCGGTGTCAAGATATGGGGCAACATGGAAGAGCCGCCGCAAGAGCGAGGAGATAGCCCGCCGCGCCCTCTTCCAGGAGCGTCCGCTCGTCACTATAATGGCGCCCGGCAAGAATGAGGGTAAAAACCTCTATCACCTGCTGGAGTCGCTGCGCGAGCAGACATACAATAACTTTGAGATCATCATCGTCGACGACGGCAGCGACGATGCCACTCCCCTTATCTGCTCCGACCTGCAGCGCGCCGGCCATATCAAGCATTATTTCCGCATGACCGACCGCGGGGGTAAGGCTTCGGCTGCCAACTATGGCCTGGAACATGCCAAGGGAAAATATCTCGTGCATATCGACGCCGACTCGTCGCTCGACCGCAATGCCATCGAGGAGATACTCCTCCCCTTCTATATGGACCGCGACGTGCGCGGAGTNGGNGGATGCATCAAGGTGCGCAATGCCGACGACTCNATGTGCGCATCAATGCAGGCTCTCGAATATCTGCGTACTATCCAGGTGGGACGTATGGCGACCGACATGATGGGTATCTTCCANATCATATCGGGAGCATTCGGCGCATTCGAGACCGACACTCTGCGTCAGCTCGGGGGCTGGGATATAGGTCCCGGTCTTGACGGCGACCTNACGCAGAAGATNCGCAAGGCGGGATATAAGGTNAGGTTTGCCAACAAGGCTGTCTGCCTGACGAGCGTTCCGGTGAAGTGGAGCAAGCTCTTCATGCAGCGTCTGCGCTGGTCGAAGTCGCTGATACGCTTCCGCGTGCGCAAGCATCACGACATNTTGCTGCCCAACAGCAATTTCTCCTTCTCAAATATGATCTCAAACCTTGACTGCATCGTATTTGACTGCATATTCAACTACATCTGGCTCTTCTATATCATCACTCTCTTCCTGAGCAATGCCGACCGCATCGTCGACATCATGATAGTGGGATGGCTGATAAGGCTTTGCTTCTCGATAGTGTCGTTTGCCTCTATGCAGGTGGTGTCGGAAAGATCGCACCAGGAACGAAGACTCGGATCGCTTCTTATCTTCCACACTCTCTACATGGGATATTTCCTGCGTGTGGCTCGACTTATCGGGCACACCGTGGAACTCTTCTTCTATTCTTCCTACAAGGACAACTGGAATCCGAAGAAGACTTCTACTGTGGCTATGGCGGAAGGACTTTGATAATTCATAATGCATAATTCATAATTTTGAATTTGGAATTGAGAATTTAAGATTCTGATAACTCCGATAACTCCGATAACTCTGATAACTCTGATAACTCTGAGAATTGAGAATTGAGAATTTAAGAAAATGAGAATAAAGAGAATCCTGATATTATTGGCTTTGCTGATGCCTATGGCGCTGCAGGCTCTTGCGACCGAATCTCAAGATCGCAAGCGTCTGCTTATCATCAACAGCTATCATGACGGTGCGCCTTGGGCTCAAGATATTATTAATCCTATACTTTTCGATATTTCAAGACGCGACAATTTCTTCGCTCCGGAAGTGATATATCTCGGCAATACGCTGATCCACAACGATGAGGATTTCGGAGTGATGGAAGAGGGTCTTTTCAAGAGATTCAAAAATAAGAAACCCGATTATCTCGTCTTGGTAGGAAACTTCTCTTTCGCGCTTCGCGACCGCATTGTGAAGGAATGGGGAAATGTGCCGATGCTTCTCGTATGCCAGTCGCTCGAATATGGCAGCCAGCGTTTCTATTACACCGACCCGGCAGCGGAGGAGGAATGCGAAGATCTGCGCCCGCTGAAGGAACTCCAGGCAAAATACAACTTTTCAGTAATCCATATCCCGAATCTCTACAAGGAGACTATCGACCTGATGCGATATATGTTTCCCGATATGAAGAAACTCGTCTTTGTGGCTGATGCCCTCTATATCAACCGCCACCTCAACCATGAGATTCGCGACTATATGAAGACCAACTACAAGAGCATTGAATATCAATGGCTTCTTGCCGGCGACGAGACGAGCGAGCAACTTCAGCAATATCTCCTCAGCAAAGACTATAATATCGGACTTCTGCTCTCTACATGGTTTTATGAGAGAATGACAATACACGGATATCCACAGCTGATTGCCGGAGACGCACATCTCATCAAGAGTGTGCGTCATCCCGTTTTTGGCCTTCGCGAGGCTTATTTCAGCTATGGCATCACCGGGGGTGTCTTCCCCTCCCCTCAGGAGTTTAGCGAGGATCTTAAGGAGGGTCTTGCCGACCTGATCTCGGGCGCTGATATGTCGAAGATTCCATTCCGGACTGTAGACATTAAGGTGCCGATCGTCAATTATGAGCGTCTGGAAAGATGCGGACTCACTGAGAAGAATTGCCCGGAGGGAACTGTCTTTCTCGACAAACCCAAGACTCTTTGGGAGCAGTATTACATGACGATAATCTTCGCTATCATCGCGATGGCAGCCCTTACGATTGTGGGCATCGTTGTGATGGTGTTCCAGCGCCGCAAGATCGAGATTCTCGACCATGCCAAGGAGAAGGCTCAGGAGTCGGATAAGCTTAAGATGGCATTCCTGGCGAATATGAGTCATGAGATCCGCACTCCGCTGAATGCTATCGTGGGATTCTCGCGTCTACTTCCGAAGACTAAGGATCCGGAGAAGCAGGCCCGCTTTGTGGAGACTATCAATGTCAACAATGATCTGCTGCTGAAGCTTATCGGCGATGTGCTCGACACTGCGAAGATAGAATCTAACACGCTTGATGTGCATAAGGAGGAAACGGACGTCAATAAGGTGCTTCAATCGGCCGACAGCACGGTGCGTTTCCGTCTGCGCAAGGGTGTGGGACTCGTGCTTAAGCTTGGCGAACCGGAATGCGTCATCTTCACGGATACAGTGCGTCTGCGTCAGGTGATAGTGAATTTGCTGACGAATGCCATCAAGTTTACGGAGGCAGGGTGCATCACGTATGGATATGAGTTGAGGGAAGGGGAGATATATTTCTATGTTCGCGACACCGGCAANGGTATTGCGAAGGAGGATATCGGGCTTCTCTTCACTCGATTTACCAAGTTGAATAATTTTGCTCAGGGTAATGGGCTTGGGCTTTCTATCAGCAAGAGTATAGTGGAGCTATTGGGAGGNCGGATCGGAGTCGAATCCGAAGGAATCGGCAAAGGAAGCCTCTTNTGGTTCACGCTCCCNTATCCCGGAGAGTAGGTTTCAGAGGTCAGGGGTCAGGTGTCAGGGGTCAGGTGTCAGGTGTCAGGGGTCAGGTGTCTGAAACCTGAATTCTGAAACCTGAAACCCGAAACCTGAAACCTGAAACCTGAATCCTGAAACCTGAAACCCGAAACCTGAAACCTAAAAAAAACAATGATATATGGCTAACGATATTAATGAGATTATTGCGGCGCTTGGGCAGGAGCTGAAGGCTCCGATCAATGCCATCACAAGTTTTGCGCGACTCCTTTGCAATACGGATGATCCTGCGAAGAAACGCAGGTATGCAGACATCATACAGTCTAACAGCAATCTTGTGCAGTCAATTCTGGATGATATGCTGGAGAATGCCGGCAATGGTAATGTCCAGGCTCCCGCTCCCGAGAGCAATCATGAGACTGTAGCGATACCTATGCAACAGGATGAGGAGGATGACAATATAGGGCTCTACACGTCGCCTCATAAGGATAAGAGCGAGCGTCCGACACTGCTTGTGGCAGAAGACAATGAGAGCAATTATTTCCTGATTTCTTCGCTTCTTGAGGATGATTATAATCTTCTTCATGCCTGGAATGGCAGGGAGGCTGTGGAGATGTTCTCGGAGCATCGTCCGGATCTGATATTGATGGATATCAATATGCCGCTGATGGACGGATATGAGGCTACGCGCAATATCCGGCAGTTGTCGGAGACGGTGCCGGTTGTGGCTGTGACGGCATATGCTTTTGCGTCAGACAGAACGCGCATCATGGAGAGCGGCTTCAACAGCTACGTCTCGAAGCCCATCAACGCCGACCGCCTAATCGCCGAAATCAACCGATTGCTGGCGTAGCGCGTAGTGCGTAGCGCGTATCGCGTAGAGCGTAGCGCGTATCGCGTAGTGCGTAACGCGTATCGCGTATCGCGTAACGCGAAAAGAGGCTGTCTAACAAGTTTAGGCAGCCTCTTTTACTATTTAAGGAATTTGAGGATTTAGGATTGACGGGGGTAATTATTCAGACATGAAAGTGTCGATGGCTTTGGCCAATTCTTCGCCTCGCAGATTATTGCCAAGCAATTTATGGTCTCCATCCACAATATACATCGTCGGCACAGCCGAGACTTTATAAAGCTTCGATATCATATCATCCGCATCCCTATAATTTTGCCAGGGAAGCTTTTCCTGATCCAAAGCCTTCTGCCAGGCTGCCNCATCATCGTCGATCGAAATACTTACAATGTCAAAACCCTGATCCTTATGCTTATCATAAATGGATTTCAAATTAGGAATCTCTGCACGACACGGACGACACCATGATGCCCAGAAATCAAGAATCACGACTTTCTTACCTTTGCAAAGCTCAGCAAAAGAAGTATCTCCGACTTTAAAATCCTTAACCTCCTCACCTACTTTTCCGGCAGGGAACAATTGGTCGAATACCTGCTTCCCATAGATGGAATTCTTAGCAGTTTCACTAAAAGATTCATATGTGGGGATCTGTTCAGGACTAAGATAAGAAAAATTGGAAAGCATCATGAGAGGGCCCCAATAGGTGTCTTTGTTCTCATTAATCAAGCCCATAGTGACTTCTTCCACCTTGGAGAAGAATTCCTTTTCAGCTGCCTCCTGTGCCTTATATTCGTCTGTAGTCTTCAGAGAATCCAACATCTCATTATTGCCGGAGCCTCTGGCCACACCTACTTTAGCATATATGTCTTTAAATCGCTCGTGCATCGCAGCATACATAGCATTCAATGTATCTCGGCGAGACATCAGACTATAATATTTATCGGTAGAAGGGGATCCGGACACTGTAAGATTGTCAAAATTATATACTGATCTTGCAGAATCAGCCAGCTCCACATTGCCCTTCACTTTTATGTCAGAATTATCAAGCAAGATAATCTTACCGCCATATCCATCTTTGACATGGACACGGACTGCAAGAGGCTCCTCATCATTACCTTTCCCTTCGAAAGTGAACTTTCCATTGAGCAAGGTAGCCTCAGCTATGCTCTCTTCAGGAGAATGCGAGAAGGGTGTCAAAACAATCACAGTGCTGTCGGGGAGGCCTTCGATCTCACCTGAGATGACATAGCTATCGGCAGGGCGTGAATTCCCACATGCTGCCATAATTATGGCAGCTATGGGAAGAAACATGATTTTTTTCATCAGAGTAATATTTTTGGGTTAACATTATTATCTCTCGACATTCTGAGTCAGTTTGCCATTGCCCGGACGTTCGATGGCATTAGCAGGAAATACCATAATCCACATGTGGGAATTGGTGGGAAGGATATATTCTTTATCATCAAACGTCTTCTTCAGATCGCGTGGATATTTTCCTTCGGCATTGTAACGCTTGATGTCGATGAACGGGAATATCGACCCTATGAGGTCATTATCCTTTGTGAGACGGATTTTTTCGATGGCCTCAGCTTCTGTAGAAGCGGTAGCATCCTGATAGAATTCAGGCAGGATACGGCTTTGGCGCACTTTGTTGAGGGTCTTCATCGCTTCGGTCAGGTCTCCTTGACGCGCCTGGCATTCAGCCTTAATCAGATATACTTCAGGAGTGGCGATACCGGCTTGGTTGTAGTATCCGCTGACCATTCCTTTATGATAAGTGTCGGTAGCAGATGTATATTTCTTCCAGCGCACGAGAAACTTAGCATCCCCCTGTTCGAAACGAGCGGCACGCTCTTCAGAAATATCAAGATCGGCCGTAGGATAGTTGGGGCTGCCATTGCCTGAGCAGAACCAAATATTCTCCACACAGAGATGATTCATAGGAGATGTGATCATGGTGTAGTCTTCTGCATTTTCAATTCTATCCTTATTCTCCTCATAATATCCAATCCAGTCAAAGAGTTGACCATTGCGCTGCAATGCGGCATTCGCATGGCTTAATGCCTGATCGTAGTCGCGCATGGAAAGATACACACGTGCCAACCCGGCTTCAACGGCTGCGCGGCTTGGATGGATGATAGTCATCGAATTCTCAGGCACACCCAACTCAATAGCTTTATTGAAATCGGAAAGTATCTGGTCGTAGACCTCCTTGACAGTGCCTTGATGATAGGGAGAACCAAGACCTCCACTATAGATCAACGGGATTCCCGGGGTAGAGGCAGCGGTGGCAGGGTCGTAGGCAGCTGCATAGTAATTGACAATCTGATGAAGCACAAACGCGCGGATAGCGTAGGCATAAGCCATCACCTCGTTTTTCTCAGCGGGTGTGCCCTCTTTGGCATCCGGCACGGATTCTATAATAGTGTTGCAGATACCGATTATGCCGTAGCCATCGTCGAACATGTCTTCGGTAGAGGAATTGAGNNGCTTGCGNTCGCGNTCTTNTTTCNACATATAATTGGCAGTACGAAGNTCGTCGNNAGTNCGGCAATTGTNCTGACCTNCGANTTTNTCGTTNATGAGNTAGAGAGCCNGCAAACAGGGAAGATAGTTGACACTATATTCATATCTGAGGAATGCCTCATAGTCGGCCACTGTAGTTGGCACCCGAGTGCCTTTCGGCATCTCATTGATATATGA
>WFLX010032743.1_pt1 | contig 10096 bp, 10 predicted proteins | sample 4967041 | NCBI WGS metagenome assembly WFLX01 (sample SAMN12857096, study PRJNA449069) | gut metagenome | isolation source: stool from male and female vole | host: Microtus ochrogaster | place: USA:Florida | collected 2017
CGGATATTTGCTAAACATCCCATAGGTTGGAGCCTGGGGCCGAGGTAGGTTGCTGGTATTTTGGATTTGGATGGTATTTTTAGCGCAGACGCGGATTTTGAGTCGCTGTGAGGGTTTCGCCCTCAGGCGGATTTTCGCGGATTTTTCGCCTTCGGTGGGAAGTTGCGTTTTACGTTTTACGTGTTGCGTCTTGCGAATTCGTGACGATCTTTTAGAAAGTGAGCGTGGCTTCGCTGCTGGCCGGATGGCTTGCGGACGCCATCTGTTTCAGTCAGTTAATTGGCGAGTTTTTTTACCGAGGTAGATTTTGGTTTGCTTTAGCCGTGGGGACTGCAGGGTTTTTGCAGTTTGNGATTTTTTTGCTAAATTTGCGGTATGAAATCAATTTGGAAAGTTTTATGCGGTCTTTTGACGGCATTCGTGCCGTTGTGGGCTTTGGCGGCTTCTCCNATGGAGGGGGCGCGGGANTCTGCTGCCAAGGGGCAGGATGGTTTTATGCTTTTTTCTCGGGATTCNTTGCCGGATGACCGTCAGCGAGGATATGAGCTGATGATGGAGGCGGCTTGGGAGGGAGACGCCAAGTCGGCGAATAATGTGGGGTGGCTTTTGGAGCATGGGAGTCAAGAGTCAAGAGTCAAGAGTCAAGAGTCAAGAGTTAAGGGGGAAGAGTTAAGGGTTAAGGGTGAAGAGTCGTTGGGGTGGAGGTTGCCACGGGATGTTAAGGGGGCTCTGCGATGGTATGAGAGGGCGGCGGATCAAGGGCTGCCTGTTGGGGCTTTGAATTATCTGGAGCTGTTGCTTAATAATAGGGTGGAGGCTTTAGGAGACGAGTTGCCGGATCGGAAACGGTTGGCTTGTGCGGCTTCGCTTGTCGGAAGGGCTATGTTGATGGGACGTGGGTTGCCGTATGATGCCCGTAAGGGGGAGGAGATGCTCCTGCGGGGAGCATTGTTTGGGGATGCCGAGGCGTCCGAAACTATTGCGCAGCAGTTGGAGATGTATCCTGATTCTTTTTCTTATTTGGATTTGGCGGGAATCGCGGTGGAGTGCGATGAGCTGCTTTCGCCGGAAGAAAGGAATATCCCGGAGGGGATGGATAGTGCGGAGTTTGCGGAATTGATGCTTACGCCGCAATTCTGGTGGAAAAGAAATACTATGGTATTGGGTTTGAGGATGAGATAATGGGGATGTATAGGATGGCGGATCTGCCTTATCATGAGAATGACATGATCTAATACCATAAAGCGTCTCTCCGAGGCTACTGAGCTATTGTCTGGGATACCCCAGATTAAAATCTGGGGTTTTGGCATAATAGTAGGTCTCCGACCTGCCGCCTCTCCGAGGCTTCGTGACGGCTTATGCTTTAACTATGATTATACCTGAATACGATGATATCTAAAGACTAAAGACTCAAGACTTAAAAATATGGCGAAGGATAAAGTTGGGATTTATATTTGGATTNTGGATACAATCCTGAAGCATGGAAAGATNTCTAAGAGGNATNTTAATGAGCTTTGGAAACGGAAGACTGAATTTTCCGGCGGGGTGGGTATGGCCGACCGGNCTTTTTATAAGTATANGCGTGGTATCGAGGAGACTTTCAGTATCGAGATTCTTTGCACGAAGGATGGTTACTACTGGATNGATGCGATGGGTTCGCCTTACGTGAAGCAGTTTACGGAGTGGACGATGAACAATTCGGCTGTGACGAGTGCTNTGCATGAGTTAGGGAGCTCTTCGGGGCGGGTTGAGATAGAGGATGTCCCGTCGGCTCGGAAATTCTTGCCGATGGTGGCTACGGCGATTAAGACGAACCATAAGGTAGTGTTCACGTATGCCGGATTCGCACGGTCGCGGCCGGAGGTCGGGATACTGTTTTCACCTTATTTCCTGAAGCTATATAAGCAGAGATGGTATATGTTTGGAAAGAAGAGCGGGAGCGGATATCGGACGTATGCTCTTGATAGAGTGACGGAGTTAGAGGTGACCGACAGCAAATTTGCTATGCCATCCGGCCTGAAGATGGAGCATGTCTTCGGGAATATTGTGGGGGTGACAACTTCGCATGCGGGAGTGAGGGAGGTGATCATACAGACTACGGCTACCCGGGCGAAGTATCTTAGGGCGTTGCCGCTTCATCGAACCCAGACGGAGGAGGTGCATGATTTTTATTCGATATTCAGGTATGAGCTTAAGATCAATTATGAGTTGGTCAGCGAGTTGATGGCTATGGGGCCCGATGTGGTGGTGCTGGCACCGCGAGAGTTGCAAATCATGATGATAGAAAGACTTAAGCAGACCCTTTCGAATTATTAGAATTTTCGGGTTGTCAGGTTGTCAGGTTTTCGAGTTTTCAGGTTGTCAGGTAGTCTGGAACTGTAGGCATGATAAAAAATCCGCTGGAGATGTTCCAGCGGATTTTTTAGTCGAGGGAGGCTATCAGTTTGATGGCGTCGATGTAGCGGGCTATGGATTCGGCTACTCGTTTGGCATCTTGCATGGCGTGGACTACTGTGGCAGGGCGGTTGGTGACGTCACCTCCTGCGAATACCCCTTTGCGAGTGGTCATGCCGTAGGGGTTGTCGCGGGTAAGGACGTAGCCCTTACTGTCTACTTCGATGCCTGTGGTAGAGTCTACGATACGGGATGCCGGAGCTGAACCTACTGCCATGATGACACGATCGAGTGGCATGACGGTTTCTTCGCCGTCTTTTTTTATGACGATAGATTCAAGGCGGAGGCCTTCTGCTCCGTTTACTTTGACTACGTCAGTGTTCCACATAAATTTGACGCCTTCAGCCACCGCCTCGTCGTATTCGGCTCGGAGTGCTGACATGTGGTCGATGTCTCGATGGTAGATGACTGTGACTTCGGCGGCTCCCATGCGGAGTGCGGAGCGGGCTGCGTCCATGGCGGTGTTGCCGCATCCGATGACCGCTATCTTGTCTCCTTCTCCAATTACTACTTCTTCCTTGGCGATGAAGCCCTGATTGTAAAGGGCGACCCGACGGAGGAACCACACAGCCTGGCGCACACCCGGATGGCCACCACCTTCTACCTGAAGAGTTTTGGGTCGGCTGGTGCCGGTGCCCATGAAGATGGCGTCGAAACCTTCCTCAAAAAGGCGGTCGATGGTGTAGTTTTGGCCGATAGTGGTGCGATTGTGGATTTTTACGCCGAGGTTTTCTATTTTCTTGATCTCACGGCGGACTACTTCTTTCGGAAGACGGTATTCGGGGATTCCAAACATCAGGACACCTCCCGGTTCGATACCCATTTCGAAAATTTCGACGTGGAAACCTTGTCGGGCGAGGTCGCCGGCTATAGTCAGTCCGGCGGGTCCGGAGCCGATTACGGCTACCCGGCCACGGGTTTTCTCCGGGATGTTCTCATGGCTCCATCCGGCTTCGCTGTCGAAGTCAGCTACGAATCGTTCAAGTTTGCCGATGTGGATTGCCTCGCCTTTTTTGGCGAGGACGCAGTTGCCTTCACACTGGCGTTCGTGGGCACAAACACGACCGCAGACAGCCGGGAGGTTGCTGCGGTTGTGTATGATTTCTATGGCGTTTCCGAAGTTGCCGTGGGCCAGTTCTCCGATCCAGTCAGGGATGTCGTTGCTGATAGGGCATCCCTTTTTGCAGGAAGGGACCTTGCAGTGTAGGCATCGCTGGGCTTCTTTGATGGCTTGGGGGAGAGTATAGCTTTCGGCTACTTCTTTGAATTGTTCGTTCATATTCTATGAAGTGAATAGTGAATAGTGAATAGTGAATAGTGGATTCGCGATGGTCTAGTGAATAGTGGATTTTGATTTGCGCTTTTTCTCATTTTCTTTCGAAGTTTTTATACTTGAAATCAACATTTTGATAAGCTCGTAGCAATCGTAGAGCAAAGATCTCTCTTCAGAATCAGTAAGATAATCAGTATTCGCCAATAGATCAATCCAAAATTCTGTTTCTGAAGCTTCTTTAAGGGATATATGAAGCTTAGTTATAAAGTCGGCATTAGTTTGAGCATAGGCTGCCTCACTAATATTAGCTCCAATCGAAGTTCCAGATCTTAGAATCTGTTTAGACATTACGTGTTCATTTTTTACATTTCGCAAATGCTTACTTAGATTTACTATTCTGATAGCAAAGGATCTACTTTTTTCTTTCAAAATACTATCACCAGTATAATTAGTTATACTATTATTGTCATCCATCATACTGTTCACTATTCACTGTTCACTATTCACTATTATTAGGGTTGCTTGCCGATGTAGGCGAGGATGCCGCCGTCGACGTAGAGGACGTGGCCGTTTACGAAGTCGGAGGCGTCGGATGCGAGGAATACTGCAGGCCCCATTAGGTCTTCGGGTGTACCCCAGCGTGCTGCCGGTGTCTTTGCAATGATGAACTGGTCGAATGGGTGACGGCTTCCGTCAGGCTGCTTTTCGCGGAGCGGAGCTGTTTGTGGAGTGGCGATGTAACCCGGGCCGATTGCGTTGCACTGGATGTTGAATTCGCCATATTCGGAGCAGATGTTGCGTGTGAGCATCTTGAGGCCACCCTTTGCTGCTGCGTATGCGCTGACAGTTTCGCGTCCGAGTTCGCTCATCATAGAGCAGATGTTGATGATCTTGCCGTGTCCTTTCTTGATCATAGCGGGGATTACAGCCTTTGCGCAGATGAATGGGCCGATGAGGTCGATGTCGACTACAAGACGGAAATCCTTGACGTCCATTTCAGTCATTGGGATACGTTTGATGATGCCGGCGTTGTTGACAAGGATGTCGATGACTCCGATGTTCTTTTCGATGTCGGCCACCATAGCCTGGACTTCATCTTCCTTAGTTACGTCGCAGAGGTAGCCTTTTGCGTCGATGCCAGCTTCCTTATAGTTGGCGTAGCCCATGTCGACACCTTCCTGAGTATTACTGTTGAAGACGATGCGTGCGCCTGCCTCGTGGAAGGCCTTTGCGATTGCGAAACCGATGCCGTANACGGCTCCGGTGACGAGGGCTACTTTGCCCTCAAGTGAGAAATTTACCATTGTCTTATAATTTTAGTTTCGCTTTGCTCAACTAAAGGGTTAGGGAGGTTAAGGGGGTTAAGGGGTTAACCTGGTAATCCTTGGCTTTGCTGGCGAAAGTTTATTGGGTTAGTTCAGATATGCAAAGGTAATAAAAAATTTTTAATAATTTAGAATTTAGAATTTAGAATTTAGAATTTTTTGTAGATTTGGGGGAATTCTGGGGGATTGAAGCATCCCATAAAGCGCCTCTCCGAGGCTACTGGATATCTGTATGGATACCCCAGGCTGAAGCCTGGGGTTTTGGCACAAAGGCAGGTCTCCGACCTGGCGCCTCTCCGAGGCTTAGACTTTAGGGGCTTTAGGGGCTTTAAGGGCTTTANGGGNTATTTGCGGCGGGGAGCAAGTCGGTCGGGGTTTTTGGCGAGGAAGTCTTTCCAGGATTTGGGACCTTTGGGNAGGTCGGGTTTTTGAGATTCGTAGACATGGGNCAGTGCGACGGCCAAGGCGTCAGTGGCNTCGAGGACGTTGGGCATTTTGTCTTCAGGGATNGATAGGAGATGCTTGAGCATATTGGCTACCTGTTCTTTAGAGGCTTGGCCGTTGCCTGTGACGGCTTTTTTGACGTTGAGGGGAGGGTATTCGGTGATGGGAATGTCGCGGGCGAGGGCAGCCGCCATGGCTACTCCTTGGGCGCGTCCGAGCTTAAGCATTGACTGGACGTTTTTGCCGAAGAATGGGGCCTCGATAGCGAGTTCGTCGGGTAGGTATTGCTGTACGAGGCTTGAGACTCGCTCGTAGATACGGGCGAGTCGGAGGTAGTGTGTTTCGAAGCGGTTTAGCTGGATTACGCCCATGACGATTACTTCAGTTTTTTTCCCGTTGATGCCTAAGACGCCGTAACCCATTATGTTTGTGCCTGGGTCTATGCCCATTATTATTTTTTCGTATTGCTTTAGATCCATTCTTATTAGGGGTTTTAAGGGCTTTAAGGGCAATTAAGGGCTTTAAGGAACATGAATAATCATCCGATGGCTGGGTAGCCGTCGGTTCCATAGTTAGAGGGATTTTAGGATTGTGGCGAAGAAGAGTGGGTTGGGACCGTGCCATTGGGAGTAGGATTCCATTAGGGTGTGGAAATGAGTCTCGTTCCATTGGCGGCAGTCGGCTATGGAGTCGAAGTGGAGCTGGATTGAGAAGGTTTTGTCGGGGGAATTGGGAAAGTCTTTGTCGCCGGGGATAGCTGCTACTGTCAAAATTCGGAAGTCGCGGAGCTCATTGGATTGGGCGGCTGACTGGGCGTCGGATTTTGCCCAGGAGATAAAGGAGTCTTGGCGAGACTTAGGGATGACTATGGAGATATTGAAGATGTACATGTTCTATTATATTGATTGGATGAATCAAGATATATCTTGATTTAACTTGATATATCCTAATGCCGATAAGTCATAATAAAAAAGGCGAGACGGGGGTGCCGTCTCGCCTTTTTTGGGAGCCTCTTGTCGGATTCGAACCAACGACCCCGAGATTACAAATCACGTGCTCTGGCCAACTGAGCTAAAGAGGCAGGTGGATGAGCTTACTTCATCGCACCGCTCAACCCGCTACCCTTGCTTCGGTCAAGATCTGGGGGATTCACGGGGAGCTGGTCGTGGAGGACTCATCCGGAGTGCAAAATTAGTGTTTTTTTTTGAATTGCGCAAATATATTTTCTTAAAAATTCATAATTCATAATTCATAATGCATAATTGATTTGAGCCAAGACTACTAATTATGCACTCAGAGTTACGCATTAAGCATTGTCTTAGTGTTTTTTAGATCGAGTCTTTGGTTGGTTGCGCCCGTGCTTATGATTTTTCTCCTTGAGAGGCTTGTTGGGGTTGCCGTCGTCGGAGAGGAGGGCAAAGTCGAGCTGCTTTTTGTCGAGGTCGGCACGTGCCACCTGCACTTTTACGCGGTCGCCGAGGGTATATTGCTTGTGGGTCTTGCGGCCGGTCAGGCAATAATTCTTTTCGTCGTAGTCGTAGTAGTCGTCGGCGAGGTCGCGGACAGGGACGAGCCCTTCGCACATATTTTCATCGAGCTCTACGTAGACACCCCATTCAGTGACACCGGAGATTACGCCTTCGTATACTTCGCCGAGGCGGTCGCGCATGTATTCCACTTGTTTGTAGCGGATTGAGGCACGTTCGGCATTTGCTGCCAGCTGCTCCATGTCGGAAGAGTGCTTACACTGATCTTCAAGTTTGATTTTGTCGACCGAGCGGCCTCCGTCGGCGTAGCGTTCGAGCAGACGATGCACCATCATGTCGGGGTAGCGGCGGATTGGGGAGGTGAAATGGGTGTAGTAGGGGACTGCGAGACCGTAGTGGCCGACGTTGTCGGTGGTATATATGGCCTTTGCCATAGAGCGTATGGCGAGCATAGAGAGCATATTTTCTTCACCACGCCCCTTCACATCTTTAAGCATACGGTTGAGGCTCTTGTTGACCTGTGTGGACTTGCCTTCGGCATTGATTTTGAAGCCGAAACGAGCTGCTATGCTGCTGAGGTTGGCGAGTTTTTCCTCGTCCGGTTTGTCGTGGACACGATATACGAATGTCTTTGCTTTCTTTCCTTTTGGAACCTTGCCAATTTTTTCAGCCACAGCGATATTAGCGAGGAGCATGAACTCCTCGATGAGCTTGTTGGCTTCCTTTGATTCTTTAAAATAGACACTGATGGGTGTGCCGTCTTTGTCGATATCGAAGCGGACTTCGGCACGGTCGAATTCGAGTGCACCGTTTTCGTATCGGCGCTTGCGGAGTTGCTGGGCAAGGTCGTTAAGGATATTTATTTCAGTCGAATAGTCGCCTTCTTTGGTTTCGATGCGCTGCTGGGCTTCCTCGTAAGTGAATCTGCGGTTACTTTTGATGACGGTGCGACCGATGCGGCTATTGATGATATTCGCATTTTTATCGAGTTCGAATATTGCGGAGAAAGTGAGTTTTTCCTCGTCGGGACGAAGGGAGCAGATGCCGTTGCTGAGATGCTCGGGGAGCATCGGGATAGTGCGGTCGACGAGATAGACAGAAGTGGCACGTTTCTGAGCCTCTTTGTCGATGATGCTGCCGGGAGTAACATAGTGGGTGACATCGGCGATGTGGACACCGACTTCATAATTGCCGTTTGCGAGTGTACGGATTGAGAGAGCGTCGTCGAAGTCCTTTGCGTCGCGTGGGTCGATGGTGAAGGTCGTGATGCTGCGGAAATCCTCGCGTTTAGCTACTTCCTCGGGAGTGATGCCGGCACCGATTTTGTCGGCTGCTTTCTCCACATTCTCAGGATATTTGTAAGGGAGACCGAATTCTGCAAGGATTGCGTGCATCTCAGCAGTATTTTCGCCCTTCTTGCCGAGGATGTCGACGATTTCACCACGTGGGCACATCTCTTCGTCTTTCCACATAGTGATGCGTGCAATTGCCTTGTCGCCGTTTTTGCCACCTTTGAGCTTATTGCGGTTGAGGATGATGTCGGCNGCGAGGAACTTGGAGTCGGGNACGAGNCGNGCACCGTTTTTGTCGACTATGAGTTCGCCGATGAATACCTGGTCTTTTGCCTCGATGATTTCGAGGACTTGGGCTTCAGGTTCGGCACCCTTGCGGGCAGCGGAGATCATCACGCGTACCTTATCGCCGTTGAGAGCGTGCATGGAGTTGCGTTCAGCCACTAATATTTGTTCATCATCGATTAAGACAGCGTTTTTGCCGTTGGAGCGTCGTACGAATATGCCTATGTTCTCAGAGCCACGGTTTGCGGGAGCCTTGTATTTTCCNAGACCTATTTCTTGAATGNCANCGTTAGCGGCGAGTTCTTCGAGGAGGTTTATGACNTCCATCTTGAAGTCTTGTGCATCGATTGCGAAGGCTATTTGCTTATAATTNAACGACTGACGGTTTTCCTTCTCGAGGAACGNCAGAATTTTATTTTGAAGTTNAGCCTTACGCATTCGTTTGGAAGGCTTTGCTGAGGTATTCTTTTTCATAATATTTGATTTAANCTTCGCTTTGCTCANCTTAAGGGTTAAAGGGTTAAGAGGTTAAAGTGTTATTGGGCTTGCGAAAGTGTTATTTAATGTAATAACACGTAGAAGTGATTTTTAGTTGTGGAGATTTTCGGATTGGGATGGGGGATTAATATAAAGAAAGCGCGGGCAAGAGTCGGGGTACGACTCTGGCTCGCGCTTTGGGTAAAAGTGGGGATAAAAGAAGCTCGGAGACTTGTCACCAAAGTCCGGTCTCCGCTTATAATTAGCTACGCTCAAGCTAAAGCAAGTCATAATGCATAATTCATAATTTGCTTCGCGTCGATTTAAAGCGAGTAATGATGCAAAATGGGTAGCGAATATGCATTATGGAGTGTATAGAGCTGCGACTGATGTATTCGGAAGGCATGATTATGTCGCTGCTGTCATGGTCGATACACTGTTTCCAACGATTAACGATTAACGATAAACGATTAATGATCAACGATAAATGTTGAAAGCTCAACTATGAACGGTGAACGATTAAAGATGAACGATTAACGATCAACGATCAACGATCGACTTGTAATCGTTGGCGCACAAACGGTCCTGGGGAGGACGGTATTGACTGTGAGCTGTAAAGCTGGCGGGGGTCTTTGGGGTTGTCAAGTTGTCTGGTTGTCTGGTTGTCAAGTTGACAGGGGGTCGGTTACTTAGGAGGGTTCCCTTGCCCCGGGAGGGGCAGTCTTCATCGTTGTCGTCGTTTTCAACGATAATTGGGATGAAAGACATAAGGGCTCTTATTCGCCTGGACTTCCGCATACTTCATGAGTCATAGTCTCAATCATACTCGGCTTTCTCGTTTGAGTTGTTTTCCGGGGGCAAAGTTAGGGCTTTTTTTAGGGATTCGCCCCTTATCTTACGCAATTAGGTTCTTACCTAATTTAGTTGAAAATACGATATCCCCCCAATCCGGCGACCGGTAAGGACTCGCTCATTGTCAAAAAACAAAGACTTCTTCCCTTTTTTTGTATCGGATTGAGAAGTAATTTTTTCCCAAACGCGGATGGCTTCCGCTGTGAC
>WFLX010118370.1_pt1 | contig 10095 bp, 6 predicted proteins | sample 4967041 | NCBI WGS metagenome assembly WFLX01 (sample SAMN12857096, study PRJNA449069) | gut metagenome | isolation source: stool from male and female vole | host: Microtus ochrogaster | place: USA:Florida | collected 2017
TTGTGCAGAGCTAGGCTTATTTTTGCACAAATAAGGTTGCAAATTGGAAAGGACGGGGTGAATTGTCAATGGAAAAGAACAGAATACGCCCAATCGAAGGCACTAAGGTTATGCGTATGAGTTATGCGAGGCAGAAAGAAGTATTGGAGATGCCCAATCTGATCGAGGTTCAGAAGGACTCTTATCAGTGGTTTCTGGACGAAGGATTGCAGGAAGTTTTTGAGGATATTTCTCCCATCGCTGATTACAGCNNTTNTNNNAGAACTTTCTTGAGTTTGTGGATTTTACATTGTGCAGGGACGATGTAAAATATTCTATTGAGGAGTGTAAGGAGAGGGATGCCAATTATTCGGCGCCTTTGAAGGTGAAAGTTCGTCTCTACAACAAGGAAAAAGAAGAGATAAGCGAACATGAAATCTTCATGGGTGACTTACCCCTTATGACAGACACCGGTACTTTTATTATAAATGGGGCAGAGCGTGTTATCGTTAGTCAGTTGGTGCGTTCCCCTGNCATTTATTATGCTATAAGTCATGATAAGATTGGTAAAAAATTGTTCTCTTGTNCCGTGATTCCCAACAGGGGTGCATGGTTGGAGTACGAGACGGATTCCAATGATGTATTTTATGTTCGTGTGGACAGAACCAGAAAGGTTCCTGTCACTGTGCTGATTCGCGCCCTGGGGGTTGGCACCAATGACGAAATCCGCGAGCTGTTTGGCGATGAGCCCAAGATTGAGGCAAGCTTTGCCAAGGACACTGCTGAAAATTATCAGGAGGGTCTGTTGGAGTTATACAAAAAAATCCGTCCCGGTGAGCCCTTGAGTGTTGAGAGCGCAGAAAGCCTTATCAATGCTATGTTCTTTGACCCCCGCAGATATGATTTGGCGAAGGTGGGCAGATATAAGTTTAATAAAAAGCTGGCGTTACGAAACCGTATCAGACATCAGATATTGGCTGCCGATGTAATCGATCCTTCCACAGGGGAGGTAATTGCTTCCGCAGGCGATAAGGTGACGGCTGAATTGGCGGATGAAATTCAGGACAGCGCAGTTCCTTTCGTATATATTCAGACAGAGGAGAGAAATGTCAAGGTACTGTCCAATATGACGGTGGACCTTTCACATTATGTGGACTGTAATCCCAGGGATTTTGGCATTAAGGAGAGAGTATATTATCCTGTGCTTGCAAAGATTCTTGAGGAATTTGGCGATGATCCCGAGAAGCTGGCTGAAGCTCTTAAGAAAAATTCTCACGAACTGGTACCCAAGCATATTACAAAGGAAGNTATTATTGCTTCCATCAATTACAATATGCATTTGGAGTATGAATNGGGCAACGGGGATGATATTGACCATCTGGGCAACAGACGTATCCGTGCCGTGGGTGAGCTTTTGCAGAATCAGTACCGCATTNGTCTGTCCAGAATGGNGAGAGTGGTGCGCGAGCGCATGACAACTCATGATGCGGAGGAGANTTCTCCTNAGTCCTTAATCANCATTAAACCTGTGACCGCAGNCGTAAANGAATTCTTTGGTTCCTCCCANTTGTCACAGTTTATNGATCAGAATAACCCCTTGGGCGAGCTGACCCACAAGAGACGTTTGTCTGCATTGGGTCCCGGCGGTCTGTCAAGAGACCGTGCCGGATTCGAGGTTCGAGATGTGCATTATTCCCATTATGGAAGAATGTGCCCCATTGAGACTCCCGAAGGTCCTAATATCGGTCTGATAAATTCCCTTGCAAGCTATGCAAGGATTAATGAATATGGTTTTGTGGAGGCTCCTTATCGTAAGATTGATAAGTCAGACCCTAAGAACCCCAGAGTAACAGATGAAGTGGTATATATGACTGCTGATGAAGAGGATAATTATCATGTAGCGCAGGCCAGCGAGGCATTGGATGCAGAGGGGCACTTTGTCCGCAACAGCGTATCCGGCCGTTATCGTGAGGAGACTCAGGAGTATCCCAAGTCCATGTTTGATTATATGGATGTGTCTCCTAAAATGGTATTCTCCGTAGCTACAGCATTGATTCCCTTCCTGCAGAATGACGATGCGAACCGTGCGCTGATGGGATCTAACATGCAGCGTCAGGCAGTGCCTCTTTTGATGACGGAAGCGCCTGTGGTAGGTACCGGTATGGAGCCTAAGGCAGCAGTGGACTCTGGTGTCTGCGTGATTGCCCAGAAAGCAGGAACCGTAACTTATGTATCTTCCGAGTTAATCAGAATGACTTATGACGACGGAGAAAAAGCAGAGTTTAAACTGACAAAGTTTGCCCGCAGCAATCAGTCCAACTGTTATAATCAGAAGCCCATTGTGTTTAAGGGAGATCATGTGGAAGCTGGAGAGGTGATTGCGGATGGTTCTTCTACTTCCATGGGTGAGTTGGCGCTGGGCAAGAATCCGTTGATCGGCTTTATGACTTGGGAAGGTTATAACTACGAGGATGCGGTTCTTTTGAGTGAGAGATTGGTGCAGGAGGATGTTTATACTTCCGTGCATATTGAGGAATATGAGGCAGAGGCAAGGGACACCAAGTTAGGACCGGAAGAAATTACCAGAGACGTGCCTGGTGTGGGTGATGATGCCCTGAAGGATCTGGATGACAGGGGTATTATCCGCATTGGCGCCGAGGTTCGTGCCGGTGATATTCTGGTGGGTAAGGTGACTCCTAAGGGAGAGACGGAGCTGACTGCCGAGGAGAGACTGCTTCGAGCTATTTTCGGTGAGAAGGCAAGAGAGGTGCGCGACACTTCCCTGAAAGTTCCTCATGGCGAATATGGTATTGTTGTGGATGCAAAGGTATTTACCCGTGAGAACAGCGATGAGCTTTCACCCGGTGTAAATCAGTCAGTACGCATTTATATTGCACAGAAGAGAAAGATTTCCGTAGGCGACAAGATGGCAGGCCGCCACGGAAACAAGGGTGTGGTTTCCCGTGTGCTTCCGGTGGAGGATATGCCCTATCTGCCTAACGGACGGCCTCTGGATATCGTGTTGAATCCTTTGGGTGTGCCTTCTCGTATGAATATCGGACAGGTGTTGGAGATTCATTTGTCCCTTGCGGCAAAGGCGTTGGGCTTTAACGTAGCAACTCCTGTGTTCGACGGCGCAAACGAGCACGAGATTATGGATACTCTGGATTTGGCAAACGATTATGTGAATCTGGAGTGGGAAGAATTTGAGGCAAAGCATAAGGATGAACTGCTTCCGGAAGTATTGCAGTATTTGTCGGATAACAGAGAGCATAGAAAGGTTTGGAAGGGCGTGCCCATTTCCCGCGACGGAAAGGTCCGCTTAAGAGACGGCCGTACAGGTGAGTATTTTGACAGCCCCGTAACCATCGGGCATATGCATTATCTGAAGCTCCATCATCTGGTGGACGACAAGATTCATGCCCGTTCCACAGGACCGTACTCCCTTGTGACCCAGCAGCCCTTGGGCGGTAAGGCACAATTCGGTGGACAGCGTTTTGGTGAGATGGAAGTGTGGGCTTTGGAGGCATATGGTGCATCCTACACCTTGCAGGAGATTTTGACCGTAAAATCCGATGATATTGTGGGACGTGTAAAGACCTACGAAGCTATCATCAAGGGAGACAATATTCCGGCGCCCGGAATACCGGAGTCTTTCAAGGTGCTGCTTAAGGAAATGCAGGCTCTGGGCTTGGATATGAAAGTTCTGGGCGAGGATGGTACAGAAGTTGAATTAAAAGAAAATATTGACTACGGCAATATGGATTATCGTTATGAAATCGAAGGTGACCGCAAGTATGACGACCAATTGGACAATAATTCCTTGGGCGAGATGGGATATCAGGCACAGGAATTCCAAGAGGACGGCGAACTTGTGGACATAGAGGATGAAGATTACGATGATGAAGCGTACGATGATGATGGGTACGATGACGATTTGGAGAGTATTCCTGAGGATGACGAAGGAGAACTCTGATTTCAGACTTTGTGAGTGTAGCGTAGGAATGATAAATAATGAAAGGGAGTGCCATTAATGGAAACAACAAATGAAACTTATCAGCCCATAACATTCGATGCTATCAAAATCGGATTGGCTTCTCCGGACAAAATCCGCGAGTGGTCCCACGGCGAAGTGCTTAAGCCGGAAACCATCAACTATAGAACTTTAAAGCCTGAGAGAGACGGCTTGTTCTGTGAAAAGATTTTTGGTCCCAGCAAGGATTGGGAATGCCATTGCGGCAAATACAAAAAAATCAGATACAAGGGCGTAGTCTGTGACAGATGCGGTGTGGAAGTGACCAAGTCCAGCGTCCGCAGAGAGCGCATGGGGCATATTGAATTNGCNGCTCCNGTNTCCCANATCTGGTATTTNAANGGAATTCCCAGCCGTATGGGATTGATTCTGGATTTGTCCCCCAGAGTGCTGGAAAAGGTATTGTATTTTGCATCTTATATTGTATTGGATGCTGCAGACTCTAATCTGGAGTATAAGCAGATTTTGTCCGAGAAGGAATATCAGGATGCAAGGGAAGCTTTTGGCACCAAATTCCGTGTGGGAATGGGCGCCGAGGCAATCAAGGAACTGCTGCAGGCAATAGACCTGGAGGCAGAAGCAGAGGAATTGGGAGCTGAGTTAAAGGATTCCTCAGGACAGAAGCGTGCGCGTATTATTAAAAGATTGGAAGTAGTGGAAGCATTCCGTGAGTCAGGCAATAGACCTGAATGGATGATTATGGACGTGCTGCCGGTAATTCCGCCTGATTTGCGTGCAATGGTTCAGTTGGACGGCGGTCGTTTTGCGACTTCCGACTTAAACGATTTATACAGAAGAATTATCAATAGAAATAACCGTTTGAAGAGATTGTTGGAATTGGGCGCTCCGGACATTATCGTCCGCAACGAGAAGAGAATGCTGCAGGAGGCAGTGGACGCCCTGATTGACAACGGCAGAAGAGGACGCCCTGTTACGGGACCCGGCAACAGACCTTTAAAATCCCTTTCCGATATGTTGAAAGGTAAATCCGGTCGTTTCCGTCAGAACCTGTTGGGTAAGCGTGTGGATTACTCCGGCCGTTCCGTTATTGTGGTGGGACCTGAATTAAAGATTTACCAGTGCGGTCTGCCCAAGGAGATGGCAATTGAGCTGTTCAAGCCCTTTGTGATGAAGGAGCTTGTNNCAAGAGGCATCAGCCAGAATATCAAANATGCCAAGAAANTGGTGGAAAGANGGGATAATCAGGTATGGGATGTGTTGGAGGANGTTATCAAGGANCATCCGGTAATGTTAAACCGTGCGCCTACTCTGCACAGANTTGGTATTCAGGCATTTGAGCCTATTTTGGTAGAGGGTAAGGCAATTAAGCTGCATCCTTTGGTTTGTACNGCANTTAATGCGNACTTTNACGGAGACCAGATGGCTGTTCACCTTNCCTTGTCCGTGGAAGCACAGGCAGAGTGCAGATTCCTGCTTTTGTCTCCCAACAACCTGTTAAAGCCTTCGGATGGCGGTCCTGTAGCCGTTCCTTCACAGGATATGGTGCTGGGTATTTATTATCTGACTCAGGAGAGACCCGGAGCGGTTGGAGAAGGCAAGTTCTTTAAAAATGTAAACGAAGCAATTTTGGCATATGAGAATCAGGCGATTACCCTGCATTCCAAGATTAATGTGCGTGTCACAAAGACCACAGCGGACGGCGAAACCATATCCGGTAATGTGGAATCCACTCTGGGCCGATTCCTCTTTAATGAGATTCTGCCTCAGGATTTGGGCTTTGTGGACAGAAGCAATCCGGAGAATCTGCTGAAGCTGGAAGTGGACTTCCATGTGGGCAAGAAAGGCTTAAAGCAGATTTTGGAAAAGGTTATCAATACCCATGGAGCTTCCAGAACGGCAGAGGTATTGGATGATGTAAAGGCAATTGGCTATAAGTATTCCACAAGGGCTGCCATGACGGTTTCCATTTCCGATATGACGGTGCCTGCAAAGAAGGCTGAAATGCTGGCTGCTGCACAGGAGACCGTTGATAAGATTGCGGCGAACTACAGGCGTGGTCTGATTACGGAAGAAGAAAGATATCGTGCGGTAATCGAGACTTGGAATGAAACGGATAAAGAACTGACAGAGGTACTGCTTGCCGGATTGGATAAGTACANCANCNTCTNTNTGANGGCAGACNCCGGCGCCNNTGGTTCCAATCAGCAGANTAAACAGCTTGCCGGTATGCGTGGTCTGATGGCAGATACAACAGGTAGAACCATCGAGCTGCCTATCAAGTCAAACTTCCGTGAAGGTCTGGACGTGTTGGAGTATTTCATGTCCGCACACGGTGCGCGTAAAGGTTTGTCCGATACAGCGCTTCGTACTGCCGACTCAGGATATCTGACCAGACGAATGGTTGACGTCTCTCAGGAGCTGATTATCCATGAGATTGACTGTTCTGAGGGTAAAGATGAGATACCCGGAATGACGGTGAAGGCATTCATGGACGGCAAGGAGACTATTGAAAGCTTAAAGGATAGAATCACAGGCAGATTTTCCTGTGAGGATATTAAGGATAAAGACGGCAATGTGCTGGTAAAACGCAATCATATGATTACACCCAGCCGTGCAGCCAAGATTCTCAGCGTAGGTGTCAATGAAAAAGGCGAACCTGTTGAGGAAGTGAAGATTCGTACCATTTTAAGCTGCCGTTCCAAGACAGGTATCTGTGCAAAATGCTACGGTGCAAACATGGCAACCGGAGAGGCTGTACAGGAAGGTGAGGCAGTAGGTATTATCGCTGCACAGTCCATCGGTGAGCCGGGTACACAGTTGACCATGAGAACCTTCCATACCGGCGGTGTGGCAGGTGATGATATTACGCAAGGTTTGCCTCGTGTAGAGGAGCTTTTCGAGGCAAGAAAGCCTAAGGGTCTTGCCATTATCGCAGAGTTTGGCGGTAAGGTAGAAATTCGTGATACCAAGAAAAAGCGTGAGGTTATTGTGACCAATGACGAGACAGGTGAATCCAAGGCGTACTTGATTCCTTATGGTTCCCGTATCAAGATAGTGGACGGTCAGGAGCTGGAGGCTGGCGACGAACTGACAGAGGGAAGCGTAAATCCCCATGACCTGTTAAAGATCAAGGGAATCCGTGCAGTACAGGATTATATGCTCCGCGAAGTTCAGAGAGTATACCGCCTGCAAGGTGTGGACATTGCCGATAAGCATATCGAAGTGCTGGTTCGCCAGATGCTTAAGAAAGTTCGCATTGAAGGCAGCGGAGATACTGATTTCCTGCCAGGAACGCTGGTAGATGTTTTGGATTACGAGGATATGAATGCCAAGCTGATTGAAGAAGGCAAAGAGCCTGCTGACGGCAAGCAGATTATTCTGGGTATTACCAAGGCGGCTTTGGCCACCAATTCCTTCCTGTCTGCGGCATCCTTCCAGGAGACCACTAAGGTTCTGACGGAAGCTGCTATCAGGGGTAAGGTTGACCCGCTCATTGGCTTGAAGGAAAATGTCATTATTGGAAAACTGATTCCTGCGGGCACAGGTATGAAGAGATACCGCAATACTGTGCTGAGTACGGATGTGGTAAATACTCTGTCCATGGAGGATGAGGAATTGGAAGATTCCGAAGAGATGGAGGAGGAACTCATCGGCGGAGAAGCCGTGGAGGAGACCTCCATGGAGGAATTGATGGATGACGAAACTTCTGATGAGGTTATAGAGGAAGAACTTGTGGGTACAACCACAGAAGAATAATACTATGCCAGCCATACTTTCGGTTCTGTCAAAACGACAGTGCCCCGGTATGGCTGTTGCTATGTATTATCAGCAATAGTGAAGTTTCGCAATTGTCTGGAAATTTGTTATGTGTAAAGAAGAGATACACACTTGTGAGAAACGGAGAAATGTATGAAAGTTCTGGTTACGGGAATTAGAGGACAGTTAGGGTATGATGTGATGAAGGAGCTGCAGCGGCGTGGTATCGATGCGGTGGGAACGGACAGCAGTACCATGGATATCACAGATGGGGAAGCTGTTGAGCGAACCATAAAAGCAGCCATGCCTACAGCAGTGATTCATTGTGCAGCATATACGGCAGTGGATGCGGCCGAGGAGGACGAGGAAAACTGCCGCAGAGTCAATGCCGAGGGAACCGAAAATATTGCGAGAGTCTGCAAAGAGCTGGATTGCAAGATGATTTACATCAGCACGGNTTATGTGNTNGACNGACANGGCGAAAGACCNTGGGAGCCGGAAGATGCCTGTGCACNTCAGGGGGTGTATGGCAAGACCAAATACGANGGCGAACTAGCGGTGAAAGAGCTTTTGGAAAAATACTTCATTGTCCGGATATCTTGGGTATATGGCGTGAACGGAAAGAATTTTGTAAAAACCATGCTGAATTTGTCCAAGACCCATGACAGATTGACTGTGGTCAATGACCAATTTGGCTCTCCTACCTATACCCCTGATTTGGCGAAACTTTTGGTGGATATGGTGCAGACTGAAAGATATGGAATTTATCATGCCTCCAATGAAGGCATCTGCTCGTGGTATGAGTTTGCCTGCGCAATTTTTGAAGCTGCCGGAATTAAGATGGAGGTAGTGCCTGTAACTACGGCGGAATATGGCGCAAAAGCGCCAAGACCTTTCAACAGCCGCATGAGTAAGGAGAAATTGGTGGAGAAAGGTTTTGAAAAGCTTCCCGCTTGGCAGGATGCGCTGGAAAGGTATTTGGCAGAGCTGGAAACTGCCGAAATTCAAAAAAATATTTAAAAATATTAAAAAATCCAATTGACAACACATCTGCAAGCAAGTATACTATTTTAGTGTGCGCACAGATGTGTATTTTTTTGTGTACCACAAATAATACTAAAAAGAAAGAGGTGAAACAGAATGCCAACATTTAATCAGTTAGTAAGAAAGGGGCGTAAGACATCTGTAAAGAAGTCTACGGCACCGGCTCTGCAGAGGGGATACAATTCTCTTCACAAGAAAACCATTGATGTTTCTGCTCCTCAGAAGCGTGGTGTATGTACTGCCGTAAAGACAGCTACTCCTAAAAAGCCTAACTCAGCTCTTAGAAAGATTGCCAGAGTTCGTCTTTCCAACGGAATCGAAGTTACAAGCTACATTCCCGGTGAAGGTCACAATCTGCAGGAGCACAGCGTTGTACTGATCCGTGGCGGCCGTGTCAAGGACTTACCCGGTACCAGATATCACATTATCCGTGGTACTCTTGATACAGCAGGCGTTGCCAACAGAAGACAGGCTCGCTCCAAGTACGGTGCTAAGAGACCCAAAGAAGCCAAGAAATAAGATAAGGCTATAGTACCACTAAACGAACTAAGAAAAGTGTTGGATTCTGTATTACAGATATTTGTTTTAACAGACAGACAGCGCGAACACTTGGGGAAACACATGTGAGTACCGATGATTTATTTATTAATGATAAGGAGGGAAGAACCGTGCCAAGAAAAGGACATATTCAGAAGAGAGATGTATTGGCGGATCCTTTGTACAATGATAAGGTGGTGACCAAGCTTATCAACAACATTATGTTGGACGGTAAGAAGGGAGTTGCCCAGAAAATTGTTTATGGGGCATTCGCTAAAGTGGAAGAGAAATCCGGCAAGCCGGCAGTGGAAGTATTCGGAGAGGCTATGAACAATATTATGCCTTCTCTGGAGTGTAAGGCAAGACGTATCGGCGGCGCTACCTATCAGGTACCCATCGAAGTAAAGCCTGAAAGACGCCAGACTCTGGGACTTCGCTGGTTGGTTATGTTCTCTCGCAAGAGAAGCGAGAAGACCATGCAGGACAGACTCGCGAATGAGATTCTTGACGCAGCAAACAATACGGGCGCTGCAGTTAAGAGAAAAGAAGATATGCACAAGATGGCAGAGGCAAACAAGGCCTTCGCACATTATCGTTTCTAAAGGAGACAGCATTCATAATCAATATAGGAGGAAAAGACCTTGGCTGGAAGAGAATATCCCTTAGAGAGAACCAGAAATATCGGAATCATGGCTCATATCGATGCTGGTAAGACCACTCTGACTGAGCGTATTCTGTATTATGCTGGTATTAATTATAAGATTGGTGATACTCATGAAGGTACT
>WFLX010115086.1_pt1 | contig 10090 bp, 5 predicted proteins | sample 4967041 | NCBI WGS metagenome assembly WFLX01 (sample SAMN12857096, study PRJNA449069) | gut metagenome | isolation source: stool from male and female vole | host: Microtus ochrogaster | place: USA:Florida | collected 2017
ATATTACTTCTATCCGGTTGTTTCTGGTTGATCTTTATTTACGTATAAAAGAAAAAATTAATCATACCTACGATACGCTGAAAATTAATTTCCCAACCAATGCAGAAGCAATTAACTATATTGAAAATTGCCATTATTTATATGAAATCATATTATTTCTTTCTGAACAGATGGAAAAGGTTTTTCATGCTGCCGGAAATTCATCAGGAACTACTGTTCTAGACGATATCATTTATTATATTGACCACAACTATCAAAATGATATTAAACTGAAAAATATAGCACCTTTATTTGGGTACAATAGTGCATATTTAGGAAAGTTATTTAACAAAACCATCGGCCAGAACTTTAACTCTTATGTGGATTATAAACGAGTGGAACAATCTAAGCAGCTTCTCATGGAAAACCATCTGAAAGTATATCAAATCGCTGAACAGGTAGGTTACAAAAGTGTGGATTATTACCACAAAAAATTTAAAGATTACGTGGGGATGAGTCCTGCCGAATACCGCAAGAAATTTTTGGAATCGGATTTTACCCCCCCCCACGCATAATTTTTGACTATTTTACGTTTATTTTCCCTGCATTTGAAAATAGCAAAGTTTTATATCCCCCGACAATTTTATTGTCAGCTCTGCTGCCCCGGTTTGTTTATCGCCGCCTTCCAGCTTCACCTTTACATCCGCATACACAGGTTTCCAAGTTGCAATTCTCATCTCCGCTTCTTTTACCATCATCGGCCCCATGATTGGATGCGGCCGTTCAACATAAGTCCTTGTCTCTCCCTTCCAGCATCCTACACGTTTGCCATTTATCAACACTTCCACCTGTCCGCCGCTTTCACTCATCAAGTGCAGTGTCAGCTCATTGTTTCCAGCTTCTATTTCACAATCACGATAACATAAAATTCCTTCCTGCTTGGGATCCGAAAGCGTTGCAGCAGAAAATCCAAACTGCCCTTCTACCAGAACAATATTTCCATATTCATCATAATGATCTGCTCTGATTTTCTTTTTCAGATCACGTGTTCCCGTCTTCCTGCCCGGAATGTTAATTGGTTGTGTCAAAATATTTTCCGTACTGGAAGGCCCTGCGTAGATTGTATAATTTCCCTCCTCTACCATTAAGGATTGGCTGACTACATCATAAAAGCGAAATTCTTCTACAGGAACAATTATTTCCACCTCTCTGCTCTCACCCGCCTGTACATTTTTCAGCCTCTGGAATCCCAAGAGTTGTTTTAACGGTTTTTTCACCCGGGATTTTGGCGCTGTTCCATATACCTGCGCTACCTCATCACTTGCTCTATCTCCGGTATTTTTCACAAGGAAAGAAACTCGCAGATTCTTCTTATCAATTAATTCCACCGATAGGTTAGAATAGGAAAAAGTAGAATAAGTGAGACCGAATCCAAAGGGATAAAGGACATCCCCGTCAAAATAACGATATGTACGCTTTCCCTTGATAATATCATAGTCATCTATATTGGGAAGCTGTTCATCGCTCTTGTACCATGTCATATTCAATCGTCCTGCCGGCGCATTGTACCCGAAAATAGTTTCTGCCATAGCGTCTCCCATATCCTGGCTTCCTGTCGCGCTCCACAAAATAGCAGGCAGTTTCTTTTGCGCCTCGTTAATTGCATAAGGATAATTGGAAAATAGAACAAGTACGACATTCTGGTTTACGCTGTAGATTTTCTCAATCAGCTTTTCCTGTTCTGACGGTAACGCAATCGTAGAACGATCAATCTCTTCTTTGGCNTTTATCATTGTGTTGCAGCCTAATGCCAGAATGATAGTCTCACTTTTCTCTGCCAGTCTTACAGCTTGTTCCACACCAGACTCTATAACTTCCAAAGTAAATCGTACTTCCGATAAGGCAGTTTCTTTTTCGGCGNACTCTGCTGTTTCCATCGCAGGACCTACCTGTTCTCCACCCTTCCTAGACCAGAGACTGTCATCTTCTCCCGCCATAACAGGAGAACCAAAGCGGTTAGTCAAAAGAAAACCATTTTCATTNTCTTTCTCCNGNTGGAAAATCTCCANGACAANCCAATCAANTGTATCATCCGCATNTGCAGCGATTCGTCCAATATCNTCNNGTTTCANCTTCCCCGGATAAAAGCGTGTGTTCATGTATTTTCCTGTACGCTNCAAACGGAAAGTGAAACTGCCTTCTCCCCAGTCTTCTTTTATAAAGATATCCGGCTTTTCGGATAAATATAATGCGCCATCCGGTGCAACAGCNACCCCTTTTTTACCACACTTTAAAAATACTCTGTCCAGGCCATCCGCAAAAGGAATCTTTATATTTTTGTTTTCTGTTTCTACTATGTTCTTTATTCCTTGATAAAGAGTCGTCCGGCGAAGCGCTTCTCCGCCATACCAATCTTGATACCATTTATCACCCACAGGTCCAATTAGTGCAATAGAACCAGTATTTATTGACGCAGGATCAAGCGGAAGAAATTCTTTTTCATTTTTGAGAAGTACAATGGATTCTCTTGATACCTTCCTGCAGATTTCCTGGTTTTCTTTGGAATTAATATCGTCTTCTGTCACATCATCATAAGGATTACATGGTTCCGCATCATATACTCCCAAACGAAGCTTTGTCCGAAACATATTTCGCAATGCCGTGTCAATTTCTTCCTCTGTAAGCAGATGCAGTTCATAAGCTTCTCTGGCGGCCATCTCAACTGCCTTTGGATTATCCGACATAGCATCCACGCCTGCTTTTAATGCAGCTGATAATGTCTCAGCATGAAGTCCATAATAATGTTGAAAGTTTGCCACAAGTTCCATAGCGCCCCCATCACAGACTACATGCTTTAGTCCATATTGCTCTTTTAAGATATGCTTAACTTCCGGATTCAACATCCCCGGAATTCCATTAATTTTATTGTAAGCTGTCATGACGGCCTCCGCGCCGCCTTTTTCAATTGCTCTGCGGAAAGGTTCAAGATATAACTCGTATTTATTTCTTGGATCTATAGAAGAATTTTTCCATCCTCTTCCCGCTTCTGTGTTATTTCCATAAAAATGTTTCAATGTAACCGCTACACGCAGATAAGAAGGATTATTTCCCTGTATTCCCTGAATATAGGCGGAAGACATTTCTCCTGTCAAAAAAGGATCCTCTCCATACCCTTCTTCCGTTCTTCCCCACCTGGGATCCCGTTCCAAATCAACGGTAGGCGCCCATCTGCTGAGCCCTCTGTCCGGATGCCGATGATAAATGACTCTTGCTTCCGTTCCTGTCACTGTACCTGCTTGTCTTATTAATTCTGTATCCCATGTGGCACTCATACCGATTGGCTGTGGAAAAGAAGTAGTCGTTTCCGGTGCACCTAATTCATTCTGATCATTTCTTGCTTCTACACCGTGGGCTGCTTCGCCCCCTACAGACATGGCCGGAATGCCCAGTCGTTCTAAATTGGGAACTTCGCTTGCAAGACATGTCAGCTTCTCATCCATTGTCATCTCTGATAAAAGCCAGTCCAGTCTTTCTTCTATTGACAATGATGCATTCCAAAATGGCGTATTTTTCTTTACTTCCATCTATTTGTCTCCCGTTTTAATAAGACCTGGTTTCTTTTGAAACCAGGTCTTATACTCAAATCATCAAAATTGCTAATAGCATTATTAAAACTTACTGTACAGCTGCAACCTTCTCAGCAATGATATCTGTCATCATCTTTTCAGCATCTTCCATACCTGTTGCTTCCAAGTCAGCGATCATCGCATCATAGTTTGCATCAAAATCAGCTTCGCTTCCAGTTACACATTTAATCAATGCGGACCAAGCTACCTCATCCAGTTTGTCAACGATTTCTGAGAATTCAATCGGTGTAGCATATGCCCAAAGAGGAGAATAATCAGGTACTTCAAATTCATCCGGCTGCGGGAACACATCTACGAGAAGCTCTACGCCCCATGCTTCACATGCTGCTTTTTCTTCTTCGTTGTACTCATTGATAACAGCGTCTTTACTTGTTGTTGTATAAGTACTTCCTGTGGGATCAAGGATACCATCACCATAAGACGGGAACGGATAGTTGTGGAAACCTACACCTGTCTTCTTGGAATAATCTGCATCTTCCTGAGCATACTTAATTTCTTCATCTGTTCTATAACGATGTCCCTCATCGTCAACGAAGTAATTAACGCCTTCGATACCCCATTTGTTCAATACCTGACCTTCATCAGAGCAAAGGAAATCGATAAATTTGATTGCTGCAACCGGATCTTTACAAGAAGTTGTAATACCAACGCCTGTACCTGTTGTCAATCCCTGATACATAAGAGAAGGACACTTTGTATCCGGAGTCATACCTGTCGGAAGACCACAATAAGTAAGACCATACTTTCCATCTGCCTTTAATACTTTCTCACCATCCTGATAATCCCAATCCTTATCAAACAGAGTTACAACACGTCCGGAAGCAATCTTTGCAATATAATCTTCATGTGTCTGTGTTGCAAATTCTGGATCAAGGATACCTTCGTTGTACATACGGCATAACCATCTGAAATATTCTCTTTCCTTATCGGAACGGAATTTGTAAACGCCTTCATTGTTCTCTGTAACAATCCATTGTCCGTTATCCGGTGCACCNTCTGCAATAAATCCTGCCGGGTTGCCGAGTGTGATCAGCCAGTGCCAGTCAGAAGTAGATAAAGTAATACCAATCTTATCAAGACCTTCATCGGTTGTCGGATTTTCAGCGATATAATCTTTAATCATAGCTTCCAGTTCATCTAATGACTGCGGAATAGCATAGTCTTTTGCCTTAAGTGCATCCCACTGAATCTGAATATTTCCACAATCTTTAAACTTTGTTCCACCTACTACATAAGCAGATAACTGGTAAATAGCCGGATCATCTGCAGACTGTTTGAGCTTATCAAACTCATCGCCATACAGTTTCTTAATATTAGGACCGTATTCTTCGATCAAATCGGTCATGTCGATCATAGCGCCTGCATCNATCATGCTGCCTGCAGAACCCTTAGCAAAAATGATATCCGGATAATTCTGCTCTGCAATCATAAGAGCTACTGATTCACTCTCATCATTACCACCTNCCGGACNAGTTGNTTTTAATTTAACACCTGTTGCTTCCGTAATTGCCNGAGCAACGGGATCAGTCCAAGGATCGTCCTGATTTGCATCTGCATTAAAGAATGTTAATTCAATAACCTCTCCTGATGCTGCAGAGCTTGTATCTTCTGGAGCACTGCTGTCACTACTACTNCTGCTGCTATCACTGCTGCTGGTATCCGCAGGCGTGCTGGCGGGTGCATCATTGNTGCCTCCACATCCAGCAAGNGTAGCTACGGCCATTGTTACTGNNAGTAACAAGGCGCAAATTCTTTTTTTCTTCATACTTTTTCTTCTCCCTTCTGTTTCTTAAAAAAAATTTATTATTTATATCTGTACATAAATGCACAGTCATAAAACAATATTCAAAACATCACATAAAACTATATATCAGTCTTTTACAGCACCGACTGTCATACCGCCTACAAAATACTTCTGTAAAAACGGATATACGATCAAAATCGGAACTGTAGCAACAATCGTTACTGCCATACGAACGGAAAGCGGTGACACTGCATTTTTTAACTGCTCAGCTGCATGGGGATCAATCTTAACGGTAGCCTTTTCCATGATCTCATACAATACATACTGCAATGTCGGCAGTTCCTTTGCATAAAGATAAGTATCCATAAAGGAATTCCACTGGCCTACTGCCTGGAACAATGCTACGGTTGCTAATACCGGTGTACATAGAGGAAGAACAACTTTCCACCATATAATAAAATCATTAGCGCCGTCCACCCTTGCTGCCTCCTGCAAGGCAATCGGAAGTCCATCAATAAAGGATCGAACCAAAATAATGTTGTACACCCAGATCAGTCCTGGAATAATGTAAACCAGAAAATTATTTCCCATTTTCAGTGTTCTCATGAGAAGAAGATATTCAGGAATCAAACCGCCGCTGATATACATTGTAACGACAAATAATACAGTAAATACTTTATTAAAATAAAAGTCTTTTCTACTCAGCACATATGCCATCATTGCTGTACAGAATACACCGGCTCCGGCTCCTATTACCGTTCTTGCTACCGATAACAGAAAAGCTTTTCCCAAACTGTTTTCTGTAAATACATAAATGTAGTTACTCCATGTAAATTTCCTTGGAATAATGAAGTTAATATTACGCATGGTGTCGATCGGGTCATTGAGCGATATTGCAAGTACGTTCAAAAACGGATATATTGTAATAATGATAAGGAATATAAACACCACAATTAATATATAGTCTAAAATATTATCACGACTTTTTATTCTGTTGCTTTTTAATTTCGCCATGGTCTTCCCCTCCTCTATATCAGTCTGCTCTCACCAAGCAAGGACGCAACCTTATTTGCAATTAAGAGCAGGATAATACCGACTAATGACTGGAACATACCAATTGCAGTACCCAGACCATAATTGCTGTTTCCAATACCTCTGACATAAGCAAACCATGAAAGTACCATTGCATGATCTTGAACAATACCATTACTAAGAAGCATCTGGCGTTCCATACCGACATTCAAAGCACCACCAATGCCCATGATCAGTAGTACAACAATTGTCGGTTTGATTCCCGGAAGCGTAATATGCCAGATTCTTTGGAGACGATTGGCTCCATCTACCTTTGCTGCTTCATATAATCCCTGATCTATTCCTGCCATAGCGGAAAGGTATACAATCGCATCCCAGCCGACTTCCTTCCATGTATTGATCAGAACTACTGACATCCAGAACACTGGGGAATTGGTACTCATTAATCCCAATTTTGTATGTAATGCCGTGTCAAGCATACCGCCGTCATTTAAAACCATTTTTGCTATACTGGCGATAACCACCCAGGATACAAAGTGAGGCAGATAAGAAATAGTCTGTGTAATCTTTTTAAATTTAACAAAACGTATCTCATTCAACATTAGTGCAAACAAGATTGCCATGATTGTTCCCACGCCAATACCCAGAACACTAAGTCCAATCGTATTAATTAAAGTCTGTGTAAAGATACGATCCTCAAATGCCTTTATGAAATTATCAAATCCAACGAATGGACGCTGCCAAATGGGAAGCGTCATGGTTTTAGGCTTCACATCCTGAAATGCCATCGTCCANCCNCACAAAGGAATGTACTTAAAAACAATCAGCCATATAACAAACGGAACCGACATCATTAACAGATATCTCTGCTTCCACATAAGCTGCATGCTGAATTTTTGTTTTACTACTTTTTCTTTTTGTGCTTTTTTTACACCCATTCCTTCTCACCCTCTCATTATATTTTTTATCTTTCTTATAGTAGATTATAAAAAAANTACATACATAAAAATACCTAAAAAAATTGATAAATAATACAGTAATTTTTTTATCTTTTGGAATTTTAGGCGTATTTTCCATATAAATTCTATTTTCATGAACAATAGGTAAAATTTGTATATAGATTTTTTCTTTGCAAACATTGAAAAGAACTATATGCAAACATCTTTTTTTATTTTATAATGAAAGACAAATGTTTCTTANAGAACATATTAATTTAACGTACAAAGAAAGGATANGCANAACTATGANATTCAGTAACGGCTGTTGGNTGCAAAAAGAAGGNTGCAGCTGCTTTGCTCCTCAAGAAGTTTACTTTACGACTATTGAAGANTGTAAAGTAACACTTCTTGCACCTACTATTCACATTACCCAGAGGGGCGATACCTTAGGCGGAATCAATCTGACTTTGGAAATTACTTCGCCTGCACCGGACATTTTCCGTGTCCGCACTTATCACTATAAAGGTGCTATTCTTGATACTCCTTCTTTTGATCTGCAACTGACAAAAGAACTTCCTCTTCANACAGAGGATTCAGAANANGAAATNAAAATNACCAGNGGAAATACCTCGCTTGTGATAACAAAAGCAAANTGGTCNATGACTTATATGAGAGGTGATGAGNTNATTACCAGAAGTTCCGGAAAAGATCTGGCTCTTATGAAAACNNACTGGAAAGGTCTCCCTTATGANAAAGGAGATGACAAGGANACTTATATCCGTCAAATGCTTTCNCTTTCNGTAGGTGAACTGGTTTATGGTATGGGTGAACGCTTTACTCCTTTNATNAAAAACGGACAAAGTGTGGATATCTGGAATGCCGACGGNGGNACAAGCACGGAACAATCCTACAANAATATTCCTTTTTATNTNACAAACANAGGTTATGGCGTCCTGGTTAATCACCCGGAAATGGTATCCTTTGAAGTNGGAACNGAGATGGTNACNCGGACGGAATTTTCTGTAGAAGGCAGTTATCTTGACTATTTCCTGATTAATGGACCTACCATGAAGGAAGTCCTGGTTAAATATACAGATTTAACCGGAAAACCTTCCCTTCCTGCGCCCTGGACCTTTGGATTATGGTTATCAACTTCCTTTACCACCAACTACGACGAAGATACCGTTATGAGTTTTGTGAACGGAATGCTGGACCGCGGTATTCCTCTNCGTACCTTCCANTTTGANTGCTTCTGGATGAAAGAATTNCATTGGTCNGATTTNGTNTGGGACAGCAGAGTATTNCCGGATCCTAAGGGAATGCTNNANCGTATCAAGGCAAAAGGATTNAATATCTGTGTCTGGATTAATCCTTATATTGGNCAGGAATCCGTTCTTTTTGATGAAGGAATGGAAAAGGGATATTTTATCAAGCGCACAAANGGTCAGGTATGGCANTGGGATATGTGGCAGCCTGGTATGGCTATTGTAGACTTTACAAATCCNGAAGCNTGGAAATGGTTCCAGGATAAATTGGAAGTTCTGCTTGATATGGGAGTTGATTGTTTCAAGACAGACTTTGGCGAAAGAATCCCTACAGAAAATGTTACTTACTTTGATGGCTCTGATCCAGTGAAAATGCACAATTATTATACTTATTTGTATAACAAATGTGTTTATGAACTTCTGGAAAGAAAACGCGGTAAAGGAGAAGCTGTATTATTTGCCCGTTCTGCAACCGTTGGGGGACAGAAATTCCCTGTACATTGGGGCGGCGACTGCTGGTCGGATTATGAATCCATGGAAGAGAGCCTTCGCGGCGGCCTTTCTCTGCTTATGAGCGGATTTGGTTTCTGGGCGCATGATATCGGTGGATTTGAAAACACTTCTACTGCTGATGTATACAAGAGATGGGTAGCTTTTGGACTGCTTTCATCCCATTCCCGACTTCATGGAAGCTCTTCCTACAGAGTTCCCTGGGTTTACGATGATGAGGCAGTGGATGTTGTGAGATTCTTTACAAGATTTAAAGCAAAATTAATGCCTTACCTTTACAAGACTTCCATTGATACCGCAAGATCCGGTATTCCTACTATGAGAAGCATGGTTATGGAATTTACGGAGGACAGAACCTGTCATTACGTTGACAAACAATACATGCTGGGTGACAATCTTTTGGTTGCACCGATCTTTAATGATCAGAGTATGGCAGAATATTATTTACCGAAGGGAACATGGACAAACTTCTTTACCGGCGAAGTAAAAGAAGGAGGATGCTGGATCAATGAAAAACATGGCTATCTCAGTATTCCTTTGATGGTTAAGGAAAACTCCATTGTAGTATTGGGAGCTTGTGATGAGAAACCAGACTATGATTACGGCGACGGTGCCGAAATCCGGATTTATGCTCTTATAGACGGAGCCGAGACAAAATCGATTGTTTACGGTATGGATCAAAAGGAAGAAATCTCTATTACTGCAAAGAAAAACGGAAAGGAAATTTATTTATCTGTTGTTTCCGATAAAAATTATTCTATCCGTCTCGTTAATACGGATGCTTCAGGTGAGGGTGTTTCAAAGGATGGTAATGATACAGTTATTACTTTATCTGGCAATGCAGAACTTACTCTGATAGAAAAATAGTTTCTCACAATTTGTTCTTACATTAATAGAAACCCCCAAATGTCAAAACTAATCTGACATTTGGGGGTTATTTACGTCCCCGAGACGATTCGAACGTCCGACCCCTCG
>WFLX010291163.1_pt1 | contig 10089 bp, 6 predicted proteins | sample 4967041 | NCBI WGS metagenome assembly WFLX01 (sample SAMN12857096, study PRJNA449069) | gut metagenome | isolation source: stool from male and female vole | host: Microtus ochrogaster | place: USA:Florida | collected 2017
CAGATTCATAAGCAACATACCACCGCGACTAAAACCTTCGCCGCCGTCGGAATATATATTGGAATGAATCATTATGACACCCAATATCAGAATAAATTTGGCTATGTCGATTTCCTTCGCTCTCATCCCTTATCGGTTATTATCCCAGGGGAAGGGTTGACTACACGATGTGGGCTGAAATACCCCTCTCCGAGAGCAAAGGTAAGCATTTCCCGGGAATTGTCATGCCTGCCGACTAAAAAAAGGAGCGCGTTAGGCAGCGAGTTTAATAAAATTTCGTAACTTTGCGGGGCGATTCACAAAGAGTCGCTTTGCAAATGATCTACGAATATTCAAAACGATTTTTCATCATTCAAATTGTGAGAAACTGGGGGTTTCTTGAGAACTGGAAGAGCACCGCTTCCATTTGAGGGTTAAGTACATTATTTATTTTTAGTTAAAGCCGGCGACGAGTCAGGCAATTTGTTTCCTTAACATCATAATTCAGTTTAATGAACAATTATAGATTGCTCAAAGGGTTGTGTGTCACGGCCTTTTTGAGCGCGGCGGTACATTCCTATGGATCTACCGCAACGGTTATCTCTATCGAGCGACTTTTTGAGATAGCTGAAACCAATAGCGTGAAGCTGCGGCCATCGTTTACCGCCCAGGAAGAGGCAAAGAGAGAATTAAACGTGGCGAAAAGCCATAAGCTTCCTGATATAAACATCGACTTGTCGTTGAGTTACATAGGCGACGGCTTTACGACCCGACGAGATTTCACTGACTATCAAAAAGCACCTATTCCCCACTTAGGCAACACCATAGGGATAAATGTCACTCAACCGGTGTATACCGGAGGCGCGATTACTACCGGAATTGAGATAGCGGAACTAAAATCGTGCGCGGCTCGATTTGCGGCCGACATGGCAAGAGATAATATCCGCTTCTCGCTTGCCGGATCTTATCTCGACATCTATAAATGCGCTAATCTCAGGCAAGTAGTGGAGCAAAATCTTCTTCTCGCGCGAAAGATGCTCAAAGAGATGGAGACGCGATATGAGCATGGGGTAGCGCTGAGANATGNTATTACCCGCTACGAGCTGCTGATTTCCAATCTCGAATTGCAATTGATAAAGATCGATAACACTCTCGAAATCCTTAACAACAATCTTGTGGTGACCGCGGGACTCCCCGCCGATACCCAAATTGTGCCCGACTCGACAATACTTTCACGCTCGCTCCCTGCTGCGTCGGAACAGCAATGGCAGCAAAATGCCGCTGATTGCTCGCCCGCACTGATGATGGCCCGCACCGCCGTGGATCTCAGCCGCAAGTCGGAAGCAATGGTTAAATGCGAGCGTCTTCCCAAAATAGGGCTTCAGGCGGGATGGGTTCTCGACGGCCCGATACTTGTAGAAGTGCCGCCGATAAACCGCGATTTGAGCTACTGGTATGTTGGGGTAGGAGTGTCGTATAACTTATCCTCGATCTATAAAAGCAATAAATCGTTGGCAAAAAGCCGGGTAGCGACCCGCAAGGCCATCGAGGAGCTCGACGCGCTGCGAGAGGATGTAAGACTGGCGGTCAATGCCGACTATGTTAAGTATCTCGAATCGTATGAAGAGCTTAAGACTCAGGAGAAAAGCGTTGAGCTTGCAGAGCGAAATTATAATATTACCGCNANNCGCTATNCGNCCGNTNTNGCACTTATCANCGATTTGCTCNACGCNNTGAACTCNAANCNCGNCGCCGNGCAGCAACTCGTCAACGCTCGCATCAACATTATCTATTATTACTATAAACTATTGTTTACCACAGGAAAAATATGAAACGCCATACAAAAAAAATCATATCATACGTTGCAACCATAATCGTCATAGCGCTTGTAGCAATATGGCTCTTCTCAAAATTCGTTCATTTCGGCGACGTCGAATTCACCGACAACGCGCAGGTCATGCAGCAGATTGTTCCGGTCAACAGCCGAGTGCAAGGTTTCATCAAGGAAATACGCTACAACGAGTATGCGCCTGTGAAGAAAGGCGATACGCTCGTGGTGATTGATGATGCCGATATGCGCCTTCGGCTCGCGCAGGCCCGCGCCGACTATCAGAACGCGCTGGCGGGCCGTCAGGTTGCCGATCGCAGCGTGGAGTCGGCTTCGGCCAATGTCGCTGTCAGCGAGGCTTCGATTTCTGAAGCCAAAGTGCTGATGGACATGGCCAAAATAGAGCTCGACCGCTACCAGAAACTGCTCGACCAAGAGGCCGTCACGCGTCAGCGATATGATGCTGCCAAGACCGACTTTGAGGCTAAGAAGGCGCGCTACGAAATGCTGACGAGGCAGCGGACGGCTACTGGCAACGTCGTGGCAGAGACGCGGCAGCGCACGGCGCAGTCCGATGCCGGGATCGAACTCGCGAAAGCCGCCGTCGCTTCCGCCGAGCTCAATCTGTCGTATTGCGTTATCCTGGCTCCCTGCGACGGATGGACATCGCACAAGGAGATTCAGGTAGGTCAGCTGATACAGCCGGGTCAGACACTCCTCGATATTGTCGATTCAGATGATATTTGGGTGAACGCCAACTACAAAGAGACGCAGTTGGCCAATATCGCGCCCGGAAGCAAGGTCAATATCGAGGTCGACGCCATTCCCGGAGTGGAGTTTAAGGGTGAGGTGCAGGCCATCTCCAAAGCCACGGGAGCTTCGCTATCGATACTTCCGCAGGACAACTCGGCGGGCAATTTCGTCAAGGTGCGCCAGCGAGTGCCTGTCAGAATTGTTTTCACGAAAGATAATAACCCCTCCGAAATGCAGAAGCTTCGCGCGGGCATGAACGTGGAGTGCGAAGTTGAGTATTGATATGGGTGGATGGCATGCTCCTCAGGGGCCTTTCAATATTCCTGATGTCCCTGATTTCATACCGCGGAAGCTTAAGCCGTGGATCTTCATTTTCTTCGTGCTGATTGTTCAGTTCTCAGGCGGAGTTTATCTTGCCGCGGCGTCGGATATGGTCGGCACGTCGGCATTGATGCAAGAGGATGTCTTGATGGCCGGATATGCATCGCTGGTCGGTATGTCGCTGAATTTCGCCGTGATGTTCAGGATAAAATTCCGCTTCTCAAACCGCACGCAGCTCCTCGCAAGCTGCATTGTGCTTATCGGGGCTAACTACGTGTGCACGACCACCGCTTCGGTGCCGCTCCTCGTCGGCGCGTGCTTTCTTGCGGGGTGGTTTCGTATGCAGGCCACTTTTGCCTGTAACTCTACTATTCAACTGTGGATAACCCCGACGCGCGATATGTCGGTATTCTTCTGCTATGTGTATATTATCGTTGACAGCGTGATTCAGCTCAGCGGCATAGCCTCGGTTTATACCTCTTTTTTCTCGCAGTGGGAGTATATGCAATGGTTCATGACGGGGATGCTCGCGTTGATGATGCTGCTTGTGCTGGCGCTCGTCAGGCCGGTCCGCGCCCCCATGTACATTCCGCTGCTGGGAATCGACTGGATAGGCTCGCTGCTTTGGGGCGGGTTCATGTTGTCCTTCACGTTCATATGCGTCTATGGGAGCTATTTCGATTGGTGGGAAGCGGAGGAAATACGCCGCGCGACCCTTCTGGCGATTGTGTGCCTATGCCTGAATCTGTGGAGAGCGTCTTTCCTGAGACACCCCTACGTATCTTTCGAGGCTTTGAAAAACCGGAATGTGCTCAGAGCCACCGCCGTATATCTGGTTTTCTTCACGCTGTTGGCTACGGAGCACGTGTTTGAACACTCCTATGCGGCCAATATCCTCGGTTTTGACGATACAAATCTTATCGACCTCAATTGGTATGTGTTGGCAGGCATAATCGTCGGCTGCTTATTCACGTATTTCACGTTCGCGAAGCGCAAATGGCGGTATAAGACCATGACGGCCATAGGTTTCGCGCTTGCGGGGGTCTATCTTGCCTATTTCTACTTTATGATAGATTACGGCGTGGAGAAGGAGATGCTGTTCGTGCCGTTGTTCTTCCGAGGGGCGGCCTCGGTGATACTATCAATAGTGTTCCTGACCTCGATAGTGCAAAGCGGCCTTCCGTTTCAAACGTTTCCTCAGGCGCTTACCGTCAACGGCTTCACCGGCGCCGTGATGGGCGCAACCTTAGGTCCGGCTCTTGTCGGGGAATTTCTCAGGCATATTATGGCTAAAAACTCATCGTTGATAAGCGCTTCATTCACCGATACGTCGTGGCGCGGGGCAAGCGGCTCGCTCGGCGAAATCTATGGCATCGCGCAGCGGCAGGCGTTAGTGGTGTCGATGAAAGAAATCTACGGATACTTGCTCATCGTGTGCCTTGTTTCCTTGCTGATCATATTGATGAACGTCAGCACGGTGCGTCCGTGGGCCATTTTCCCTAAATGGCGCGCTATCAGGCGCGGGTTGAGCCGTGTGGTCAGGCGCTATCGGCCGTCGCAGTTGCCGCAGTCGGAGCAGCCGTTGCATACGGGCCTCGACCCGCAGTCGGCGCAATGCGGGCGAAAATGAGGCGTGTAGGCCACGTCGCCGAATATGTTGTCGGCGGGTGGCGCCAGGTCGAAGCGCGGCTTGCCGTTAGCGTGGCTTAGCCCCGACTTAAAGGCTTGCTGACTCTGAACGCGTTTCGACGGTATGCGGTAAACTTTACCCTCCTTTACGAACAATGTGCCTGTCTCGATGAAGCTGAAAGTGACGTCGCGGGCGGCGCATTGCTCCGAAAGAGATTTCACCCACTCATAGTGGCAGGGCCGGGCGCCATCGTAATTCTCGCCTCCGCAGATCACCTCCTCTATCTGCCCCGACTCCAGATATTTCCGCGCGTCGATGCCGCCGATGAAAGGGGCGGCCATAAACCCCTTATGTTGAGCCTCCACCTCCAGCAGCCGGGGCAGTCGGATGTCGGCGTTGCGCTGATTCTCGCATGATACCATGAGCATCACGTTGGCGTAGCCGCTGCCCCAGTCCCGCGGCAGGCAATCCTTGATGCGGTGCGCCCGCTTAGTGAGAATCCTGAAAGCCACGTCGCGACGTTGCCTGATGATGCTCCAAGCCTCCGCGCGCCATTGGTCGGCCTCCTCGACAAAAAAGTCGGTCGAAAGCCCCACATAGAGCTGCATACCGGACTTTACCTTGAAATTGCCGTGGCGGTCCCGGCGCAGGGGTAGGTCGAAATTCGATGTGCGCACAACTTTTGAGGTGTCGACTCCCCGCTTGCTGTCGAGAAAATACATATAGCAGTGCTCGCACCCTTCGCTGACGCGGTGACATCCGTGCCATGGATTCCAGATAATCATTTCGTCGTTGCGGCTATTGTATGGTGAATATTCATTTTTGCCCGCGAAGTTACTAAACTTACCGAGATAATCAACCATCCGTTGTTTTGGATTACGTATCTGCACTGATCACTGCGGTTTATAAATAAATGTGTGTCAAGTGGATATGGAGCGTGGGGCTTCAGCCCCGCGAAAGGGAAACGAGGGTGAGTTTTAGGCGTTGTGTCCGCGGACAGTAGGGATGCTCCATGGAGCATCCTATTGATTGACAGCTGTTTGCGGGGCGTGGGGGAGGAGGCTGCTCCATGGAAGCAGCCCTACTGTTCGGGGGTACCGTCAGCTATCAAATGGGGCGATGTGTCTGCGGACGGTTGGGAGTAAATGTATAAGGCGATGTGTCCGCAGACAGTAGGGATGCTCCATGGAGCATCCTATTGATTGCCAATAGTTTACGAACGTGGGGATTTAGGCTGCTCCATGGAAGCAGCCCTACTGTTCGGGGGTGCCCTCAGCTATCAAATAAGGCGATGTGTCCGCGGACGGTTGGGAGTAAATGTATAAGGCGATGTGTCCGCGGACAGTAGGGATGCTCCATGGAGCATCCTATTGATTGACAGTTGTTTAAGGCGTGGGGACTTAGGCTGCTCCATGGAAGCAGCCCTACTGTTCGGGGGTGCCCTCAGCTATCAAATAAGGCGATGTGTCCGCAGTCGGTTGGGGGTAAATGTATAAGGCGATGTGTCCGCGGACAGTAGGGATGCCCCATGGAGCATCCTCTTGATTGATAGCTGTTTACGAACGTGGGGATTTAGGCTGCTCCATGGAAGCAGCCCTACTGTTCGAGGGTACACCGCCTTATATACACCGCCTCACTACTCTTTCGCACGACAAAAGGCGAGGGGAGGAGGTTGCTCCATGGAGGCTGCCCTGCTGTTCGGGAAAAAATGCCGGCAAACAATTGAGGCGTTGTCGGAAACGCGGCGGGTAAATATTTTTGGGGGTGTGGCAAAAAGTCACTAACTTCGCGGACGCAATAAAATCTCATTTTCCACAGTCAGTCACGATGGTATTTCAAGGCTCCAATTCAATCTTTTTCTCATTGTTACGGTCGGGGATGTACGGCATCCCTATGCCCGAGTCGGAGCTGCCCGAATCGATTGACTGGGAGGCGATTATCACGTTGGCTAAAAAGCACGTGGTCTACGGCATCATCATCGACGGGCTGCAATTCCTGCCCGAGCGCCTGCGGCCTCAGGGCGCGGTGGCGGCGAAGATGAGCAAATTTGCCCTCGGCCTTTTCCAGACCAACGTAATTCTCGACCGCAGCGTCGCGCGACTGGTCACGTCGCTCCGTAGCCATGGCATCGACGGCGTGTTGCTCAAAGGGCAAGGCGTGGCGCGCTACTATCGCTCGCCGCAGGTCAGGCAGTGCGGCGACATCGACTACTACGTAGGCCAGAAGGTGTATGAGAAGGCGGCGAAGCTATGCGTCGACACTCTTGCCGACAATAAGAGCGACTGCCACGACTCGGCGCAGCATCTCGGATTCGACATGGGAGGCGTGCATATCGAGCTGCATCGCCTGGTCTCGCGGATATTCACCCCGACGCGCAACAAGCGCTTTCAGCGCTGGGTCGCCGAAGAGCTTGAGCGCTCATCTGAGAGGCGCGTCGCCAGGATCGGCGGGGCGGAGGTCACGCTCCCCTCCTACGGCTTCGATGCCATATATATATTTTACCATGCCTGGCACCATCTGCTCTTGGGGGGCATAGGGCTGCGCCAACTATGCGACTGGGCGATGATATTCCATACCCACTCAGCCGATATCGATGTCGAGCGTCTCGCGAATAATCTCCGCCGGTTCGGCATGACGGCGGGGTGGAAGCTCTTCGCCTGCATAGCCGTCAACCATCTCGGTCTCGCGGCCGACAAGATGCCTCTCTACGACCCCGCTTACAGCCGTAAGTCGGAGATGATACTGGAGTATATCTTCACAGGCGGGAATTTCGGCTACTACTCGGCTCTGGATGTGCGCACGCCGATGGTCGGCAGCGGGCTGAGGCGCGGATTAGGCAAGATACGTAAGGTCACGAAATATATATTTACCCTCTTCCCGCTTATCCCGGTAGAAGCCACATTCCTATATCTGAGCCGATTGCGCGGCGGGATAGTGTCGTTGGCCGCATGGCCGGCGCGTAAGCCTAAACATTAGCCTTCAGCCACAGCTGCTTTGAAACGTGTCGTTCCCTACATACAGTATCTTTGGCGTGTCGCCGACGGCTTCCGCGGCACCGCGATCGCGCGGACGCTCGCGGGGATCGTGAGGGTGGCTCTCAGTCTCGCCTTTATATGGCTGAGCAAGACGGCCATCGATTGCGCCACGGGGCGGGTCGAAGCCGCCGACGGGGCCTTGACCTTATGGTTCGGCCTCATGGTCGGCTGCCTGCTTTGCGACATCGCTATTGCGCAGTGGTCGCGCTACATCGAGTCGCGCGCGCTGATGCGCATGAACAATCGCATCAACCGCCGGCTGTTCAACGCGCTGATGACGATGCCGCTCGTCAACGGCCAGCAGGGTTTTCACAGCGGCGATATGCTCAACCGCCTTACCCTCGACGTGCGCACCCTCTCGTCGTTCTGCCTCTCGCAATTGCCCTCGATGGTGGTGATGATCGTGCAGCTGATAGGCTCGTTCGCGTTCCTCGCGTGGCTCAATCCGTTCCTCGCCCTGGCCCCGATCGTGATTATGCCTCTGTGCCTGCTCGCCAGCAAGCTCTATTTCAGACGGCAGCGGAGGCTGGCGGCGGCTATCCGCGAGGGTGAGAGCGATATGCACGTGTCGATACAGGAGGGGCTTAAACATCGCCTCGTGCTGAAGTCGCTGGAGTGTATCGACGTGATCGACAGCCGCCTCGGCGCTATCCATCAGCGGCTCGACGCGTCCAATAGAGAGCAGACGCGTCTGTCGGTGGTCAGCAGCGGCTTGGTCCGCCTGGGGTTTGTGCTCGGCTATCTTACGGCCTTCGGGTGGAGTATCTTCAGCCTGCAGGCCGGGGTCATCACTTTCGGCACCATGTCGGCTTTCATTCAGCTCGTCAGCCGTATCCAGAGCCCTATCGCCGGGCTCACGGGCTACATACCCTCGTTTATCTCCACCTCAGTGGCTATCGACCGCCTCCGCGAGATCGACGCCGACCTCCCCGCTGCCGAGCCGTCGGGCGAATGTGAGCCGATGGCCAATGCGGGCGTGAGGGTCAGCGACTTGTCGTTCAGCTACGAAAGCGGCTCCGAGGAGGTGCTGTCATCTTTCAGCCACGATTTCAAGCCCGGCAGCCGCACGATGATCGTAGGCTCTACCGGAGCCGGGAAAACCACACTCATCAAGCTCCTGCTCGGGCTGCTGAAGCCCGACTCCGGCCGTATCGAGATATATGGCGACGGCGGCTCGCGCGAAGTCTCCTCGTCGACGCTTTGCAATTTTGTCTACGTGCCGCAGGGCAATTCGCTGCTCCCCGGTTCGATTCGCGACAATCTGCTCCTCGCCGCGCCCGACGCCACCGACGAGCGTCTTGCCGACGTGCTCCACATCGCCGCCGCCGACTTCGTCTTCTCGCTCCCCCAGGGGCTCGACACCTCCTGCGACGAGGCAGGGGGAGGCCTCAGCGAGGGGCAGGCGCAGCGCGTAGCCATTGCCCGCGCCCTTCTGCGCCCCGGCTCCATACTGCTGCTCGACGAGTTTAACAGCGCGCTCGACGTCGACACCGCCGCCACGCTCATGCGCCGCCTCTCGGCCCGCTGCCCCGACTCCACGATCATCATCATCGCCCATCACCAGTCGGCCATAGCCCCCTACTGCGACACCCTCCTCCACATCAATTGAAAAAAAATGGATATGCCTGTGTGGCATGCGAATATGGAGCGTGGGGCTTCAGCCCCGCGGAAGGGAAACGACGCTGCGGGGGATATTGTCGGCAAATAAATTAGGCGTTGTGTCCGCGAACGGATGGGGGTATACGTATAAGGCGATGTGTCCGCGGACGGTTGGGGTAAATGAATAAGACGTTGTGTCCTATGACAGTAGGGATGCTCCACGGAGCATCCTATTGATTGCCAATTGATTACGGTGTAGGGATTTAGGCTGCTCCATGGAAGCAGCCCTACTGTTTGAGTATACGCAGCCTAATGTACAACGCCTCGTCACTCCTTCGCACGCCTAAAGGCATGCGCTCCATATCTGCTCCGTAAACCTGTGGGAATCAGCAATGTGGCAGGAAAATATTGAGCGTGGGGCTTCAGCCCCGCAGAAGGGAAACGACGCCGCGGGGGATACCGTCGGCCAATAAATTAGGCGTTGTGTCCGCAGACGGTTGGGGGTATACGTATAAGGCGATGTGTCCGCGGACGGTTGGGGGTATACGTATAAGGCGATGTGTCCGCGGACGGTTGGGGTAAATGAATAAGACGTTGTGTCCTATGACAGTAGGGATGCTCCATGGAGCATCCTATTGATTGCCAATAGTTTACGAACGTGGGGTGGAGGCTGCTCCATGTGAAGTGCACCCCAAAAGTTGGACGGGTTAAACATTANCCAGTTATAAGGAGAGTTCGGTNTNGCACCGGGCTCTTTCCTTTCAACCTGGATTTGATTCNTTTATTGTTGTAATAGTCTATATATTCATCGAAAGCCTTTATAAAGGCTTGCGGCGATTCATACTGCTCAGCATACAGCAATTCAGACTTCATGATGCTACAAAAGTTATCCATCATGGAGTTCTCAAGGCAGTTCCCTTTCCTTGACATACTTTGTGTTATAT
>WFLX010141925.1_pt1 | contig 10087 bp, 7 predicted proteins | sample 4967041 | NCBI WGS metagenome assembly WFLX01 (sample SAMN12857096, study PRJNA449069) | gut metagenome | isolation source: stool from male and female vole | host: Microtus ochrogaster | place: USA:Florida | collected 2017
GCTTCCAAACGGCTGCCGACAGCGTTTATTGTTACCCGCTGAGCGTGAAGACGAATTTGTTCATATTGCAAAAGCATACCTTCGGCATAGAGCTAAAGCGCATTAAAATCTGTAAGTTATAGAAAGGCATGATTATTAGGCATGAAAAAAAAGTCCGGTAAAATAAAAGTGATATATATGATTTATCTGACAGTCCTGATTCTATTGATGATGCTCTTTCTCTGGCACGCAAGAAAGACGCTGATCCTTTATGAAGCATCCCAGCCGAAGTATCTGATGGATGCGCTGATCGCTACCCCCGGACTTACCTTATCCATGAATACGGCTGTCCTGACTTTTAATGAATTTGAAACATTGGAGGACTATCGGGAGCAGCTGAAGCTGCTTTTGGAGGATAACACCCTGCAATATCATTTTCTGAAAGAAAGCTATACGGACGGCTCCCTCACCTATGGCATCTATGCGGGCGAAACACCGATCGGGACAGCCGTCCTGAAACCTGTAAGCACCATCACCCGCCTGATCGCGATCCCCATCACCGACTGGCAGCTTACGGCTTTAGACGCATATGAAGCGCATGGGGACTACAGCGCTTCCATAACCGTACCGGATAATTACACGATAAAGATCAATGATATCCCGCTTACTCACACTTATGTCACCGAAAGAACCCCTTATGAAGAACTGGAATACAGTGCGGCATATGTCAGCGTACCGGAACAGGTCACCTATGAGGTAAGCGGATTAAAGCATCCGGCTCAGATCACGATCCTGGATGCGGATGGCAGCGAACTGCCGGTATCCTCCGATGTATCTGATACACCTTCTGTTACATCTTCCGATGCATCTGCTGCGTCTCCTGTTACATCCTCCGATGCATCTAATGGCAGCGTCGTCCTTTGTTATCTTCCTGCCGAAAAGGAAATCAGCGCAGAATTAAGCTCCATCGTATTGGATGCGGTAGAAACCTATTCCAACTTTTTTTCCAGAGACCTTCCGGGATGCCGGGAAAGCATAGAGCCGATACGAGGATTATTTCCTGAGGATTCCATCTACCTGACTCTGGCAGATCAGTACCGCCGTGAAGACATGCAGATCTTTTCTTCGCATACGGATACACAATTTATCAACGAAAGCATTACGGAATATATCCCATATAATGACCGGTGCTTTTCCTGCCGCGTCTCCTTTGATAAATCCATGACCTTATCCGGCGGACGGAAAATGATTGATACCACCGATAATATTTATTACTTTGTACTGCAAGACGGTAACTGGCTGATCGCCGATATCCGATAATGTACCTGTTTGGAGCAGAGAATTGAAAACACGAAAAAATTATTTCGATAAAACAAAATATATTTCCTACCTTTACACCGGAATCATCACAATAACCGTATTGCTGATGGTTATGCTGTCTGCCTGCATGCGTACGCCGGATCCGGAAAGCATGGACAATCCCGCAGCCTTGTCAGACAATGATACCACAGCTGTCTCCTTCAATTCAGGCAGCAATATGGCAGAGGATCCTTTGGATCCAAACATTCCAAAGACTTATACGCTTTCTGTCAACATCGGCGCGCCCGCTATCATCAACAGGAACGATCCGTCTGTATCACAAACGGCATCTGCCCGGTCGCTTCCGGAATCCGTTACATATTATAAAACATCCTATCACGGATCAGCTTATGATGGCATTACCTGTTCTTATGAAAATGGTATTATCTATCTGGAGATCACTCCCGATATCAGCGATGCAATGCTTACCGGCGCGCGCGTCAGCTTTATGCTGCCGGAAGAAACGAATACCAATGGGGATGATCTGACAACTGCTGCCGGAGATCATACCACAGAGGAGCTTCCTGAGCGCGGCTGTTATTTTTATTATCCGGGCGATACAGGATCCTCCGATCCGGCTTCTGCAGAATCGACGGCTTTCCTCGATACATCGGAACTGCTGACGCCCGCGTACATCAATTCCGACGGCAGTATTGACCTGACCCGGAATCCCATCCTGTATATCGTAGATTCTGACGGCAGCATCACCGCCTATCCTGTTGTGACAAGACGACAGACCTATGATATCCCCACTTTGTTCCTTACTACAGATATGGGAGCAGAGATCACTTCCAAGTACGAATACGTCAGCGGTAATTTTGTCCTTGATGACACAGCATATGAAGTCAGCATCCGCGGAAGAGGCAATACCAGCTGGAGATACTATACACAGAAAAGCTATCTTTTAAAATTTGATGACAGGGTCTCTTTCTTCGGCATGATCCCTTCTGAAAAATGGGTTCTTGTCTCCACCTACCGGGATCCCTCCCTAATCCGCAACTGCGTTGCCATGGATATTGCCGCCTGTATGGATCATCTGGAATATACGCCGGAACAGATACCCGTGGACGTCTATCTGAATGGGGAGTATCTGGGAGTCTATACATTTTCCGAAAAAATAGAGGTGGATCTGCAAAAGATCAACATGTTTTCCGGAGAAGATTATCAGCCGCCGGAAGACAGCGAGGATATGGATCTTGCCTTTTTCTTAGAGTGCGGAGGCGACCTGATGAGACCCCATGTATATAGTCAGGAATATTTTATGACCGCACATTCTCCCAAAATGTTTTTCCAATACCCTGATTTGGACAAACCATACACTGATGAATTTTACTATGTATACAATTATATGAACGAACTGGACCGTGCGCTTGTCAGAGGAAAAGGATATGAAGAATATATCGATGTGGATTCGTGGGTAGACTGGTTTATCGTCATGGAACTGACCAACAATACCGACTCCGCTTTCTGGCGGAGCAGCTTCCTCTACCGGCGGCCGGGAGAAAAAGTTATGTTAGGACCTGTATGGGACTTTGATATGGCATTCGGTAACTTTGACTATGATAACAAGAGCTATGCTTATTGGGCGACTGCGGAGCAGGTCTATGACCTTGCTCAGAATCATTATATGAGCTATCTCTATCACTCAGATGAATTTATGCTGGCTGTGCAGGAGCGATGGGATGAGGTCAAGGAAGACCTGCTTGCCACAGCTTTGGAATCTATTGACCGACACGGCGAAATGGTTGCAGCTTCCCGCATCTATAATAATCGTGTACGCGGAACTAACAGTTCTGAATATCAGGTCAATTCCTTGCGGAACTTTATTCAGAAGAGATATAACTGGATCGATATGAGCATCCATATGTACGGATATAACAGACATGAAGCGCCATATACCGTATCGGATCCGGTACCCGAAGAAGAACTGTTTCCTGAAGGAATCGAAGGAGACGCAGGCATCGTCAGCGGCAATGAAATACCGCCTGTCACAGATACGGAGATTAATGTGATACAATAGTGTCCAATAGATACGATATAAGCAACTGCAAAAGAATTAAGTCCGGATTACATAACTCTTTGTTTGAAAATATATGTTCCAAAAAAATCATGTTATGAAATCATTTTTGGAACATATATTTTCAAACTTCGAGTTATGCAAACCTCACGGACAGAATTGTGGAACGGAAAGATATAAAGTAATTCATAAGCAGACTTTTGAAAAACTGCCGGCAGTGCCGCTGCGCTTTTTCACGAAGCGAAAGCGTGTCTGCGTTGAATTGTCAATGATGCACAAATGCGAAAAACCCGATTAGAGTTTCGCAATTACCTGTAAATATAATAAAATATTAAGGAGATCGTACAAAATGAGAAACTTAAAAAGCATGTTTATAGTATCAACTGCCTGCCTGTTCTTTTGTTTCGCTGCTGCAGGCTGCAATAACCAGAGCTCCGGCAGTGTAACAGACCCATTCTCCGGGGATTCCACTATCATAATACCATCAGGCAACGCTGTTTCAGATGCTGCAGACGCTTCCGGCACGGATAGCGTATCCTCCCAGACAGGAGCCGCCGAAACTTCCGTCTCTGAAGCGGCAGGTGCAAATGCCGATTCGGGCAGACCGGAACCAATTGAATATACTGTCTCCGGCAATCAGATCCGTTTTACCTCGTATGATCTGACAGATACCTATGATGAAGCGTCCGCTACACTGATCCGGATGAACAACATGGAAGTGACGATTACCGGCGCCGGCGCTTCTGTTCAGGACAATAAGATTTTGATTACACAGGAAGGAACTTATATTTTTGAAGGCCGCCTGACAAACGGACAGATCTATGTGAATGTCAGCGATCAGGAAAAAGTGCAGCTGGTGCTGAATAACGTCGACATCTTTTGCAATACCTCCGCTCCCATATATATCGCCAATGCGGATAAGACAGTGATCACTCTCCCGGAAGGAACTGTCAACAGCGTCTCCGATAGCTTTGCACCGTTAGACGATACTGTCAAAGGATGCATCTACAGCAAAGATGACCTGACCTTCAATGGCGACGGAACGCTAAATGTTACCGGTAATTATAACAACGCCATCAGCTGCAAAAATGACCTGACAATCGTAAACGGCACTTACAATCTTACTGCCACCAATAACGGGCTGAAAGGCAATGACAGCATTTCCATATTAACCTGTACCATGAAGATCGAAAGCCTGGATGACGGGTGCAAGGTAGATAATGACACGGAAGCTGACAAAGGATATCTGTTTATCGCCGGGGGCTCATTTGATATCACCGCCAATGACGACTGTTTCCAAAGCACCCGCGCCTTTGTCATCCAAGGCGGACATGTACTTGCAAGATGCTACGGAAAGATTGTGAATTGCGACGGATACAGCAGCGGTGAGGAAAGCTATATTTCGTCCGGATATTAGGAATGTTGCATCTGCTTTTATCTGTGAAGATGCATATACATCCAACCGGATAGACCGAAAATCGCTGCTTCGGCTTTGATCATTGATACAGCAGAGGATAAATCTCTATGATATCGCTATGCTGTTCATACCACTCATATAACTGCGCGACCGCCTGCTCTATTGGCAGAAACTCATATNTTCCAATCTCATCTAAAAGCCGATTATTGTCGGCGGTATATTCCGGNGCCAATCCCTCCNGNCAAACAAAAATCTCCGGTCTTTTGCCGGTTTTTTGTTCACTGANCCCTGCAACGATCTTTGCAAGNCTNANCAAATCATATTTNTTGCCGGAACATATGTTGTACTCATGATACTTCAGNNCCTTACGCATCATCCTGTCAAAGATNTTACAGAAATCANCAATATACAGATAATCAAAATATACATTCTTTCTGATGGAGATCGGAAGTCCTTTAACCGCTTTGCAGCACGCTCCTGAGATAAAGGNCGTTCTCCAGTTTTCATATCTGCNGAACAGACCGANCACACGGNNNTTATATATANNTTCACNCNTTNGTATCTGTTGATGTATAATATACTTGGCAAAACCATATTCGGTATCCGGGATTCTATGTGCTTCTTCCGGTTCTTTTATGATATCCTTCTCTTCTGCCGGCATATTATCTGATAATCTTCCCTGCTTACCACCCTGTGATTTTCCATACTCTTTTACGGACTTGATGTCGGTACGTTTATCATACTCCGCACCGGAGCCAAAATAAAACATCTTTCCATAAAGATGACTGTATTTTTGAAAATTATAAAACATCCGAAGATCATTCTCCAGAATCTTACCTGAAAATTTTTCTTCCGGNGTATGCGGAACAAAGATCGCCCCATGGATGACGATATCAAAATGATGCGACCTTAAATAATCCTCCACCGCCTCTTCCGACAGGCAATTCAATTCTGATCTTCCCGGCGCCCATACCTGCAAATCGCCCTTCGTCGCAAAATATTCTTTCAGATTTTTTCCGATAAATCCATTACCGCCTAAAATAAGAATGTTTAACATTTCCGCACCCCTTGCTTATTGCTTTTCTTATATTTTATCATAAGTCCATATTGCTGAGCTCTATTCCGCTTTACTTCATACCTCTCGCGAACTTCGCATCAGCGCTTTTTATCTGATTTCATCAGACAACCAATCTATATGCGGCAGCCTTCCTTCTCCATCCGCAACGATCCAGCGCTCATCCTCAGGATACCCATGCCAGAAATCAGACGGGCAGATTCTGATGCCGTCCGCCAGAAGCGCCGGCTTATAGGAAAAGGAGCTCTTACTGATCACCAGGATATCCGCACGCACCATATGAAGAAATGAATCCTGATCGGACATGTCAAAGCAGTATATCACATTCCCATACTTCTCAAAGCACTGATAATCCTTCCTGTCGCCCTGTGAAAACAGATAGATATCCAGCCGATCCCCAATCTTCTCAGAAACCTGCTTTACTATATTTTCAAAGTAATCCAATGACAGCCAGCGCTTTGACATGCCCTGTGCTGCCATTGCTTCCTTCCCATCTCCGGCTTCCGGCCGCGCGGACTTTGTCTCTCCCGCCGCCACAATATCCCCCCGCCGGATATGCACTGCCATGGAAACCCTGCCCTTCTGATAGATCAGGTGATCTTCCTTTCTGGCAGACGCTTCTTCAAATTTCCTTTTGATATAAGGGATCACTTCATATTGCTTTTGATAAAATTGATCCAGCTCCACGCTTAAAATAACTTTTTCTCCTGCATAAGAACGGATGATCTGTCTGATTAACGCCAGACTTTCTTCCGATTCATTAAAATAGGGCAGCTTCCTCATCCGGTATCCCTGTTTTTTCAGTTCTTTTACGGACACCTCATGTTCCCCAAAGCCCAGAAAATGCTCCCATTCTTTATTGCAAAATCCCGGATAAGCAAAGGGTATCCCGAACAGCATCGCATAATGACACCCTCCGTTAAAATTGGCGATCTGGTGTCCGATACCCGCTCCTTCATTGGGAATCTGCGTAATATAAACCGTCCCCTGATCCGCATCCGGAGCCTGTTTCTTATTACGATGGCGGTAAGACGCATAGAAAAAATTGATCCATTTTCCCGGTTTTATCTTGGAAAACAGGATCCAATGAAGCTTGCGGTATATCTTATTTCTTATGGATGCTTTATTTTTTGCAATGTTCGATCCCACGTATCTACCATGCTCTTTCTATAATGTTTCCATGTCTTTTTTATGCTGTTTCTATACCGTTTCTAAACCATTTTTTACTGTTTCTATATCATTTCTGAGTCATATTTCTACTGTACCTTAAATCCTGATGAAATTACCACTTAATCTATCCGAAACCTTAAGCCGCAGACACAATATTTGCACATCGAATAAATTCGTCTGCTATCCTCTTGCCTTCTCAGCCAGCCTCAGAAATTCATTGTAATCGCGCACATAATTATTTTCATCGTATATATTGGACGCCAGCACTGATAATACCGCATCTTCTGAAAAATCAAAAATCTCCCGCCACATATAACTCGGAACATATAACCCCTCATAAGGATTTTCCAAAGAAACCTCCTTTGTAAAAAGTCCGTCGTCCAGACGCACCTTACAGCTGCCGTGAATACAGATCATGATCTCATCATTGTCCCGATATGCGCAATGTCCCCGGACAACATCCTTGCTGGTTTTATATACATTATATACTCTTTTGATATGAAAGGGGATATCCTTTGTCTCTTCCAGCGCCACCAGCTGTCCCCTGTCGTCCCCATGTCCCTGAAAAACATATTTTATTACCTGCATGATATTACTCCATCTTCTTTATATGATAAAAATCACGTAATACTTACTCGCTAATATCATTTCCCCTGCCGTCTTCAGCGGTTTAAATAGAATTCTAATACATGAGATCTAAGGATATGGCACAAAGATTCCTTCCTCATCTGACAGTCCCATTAACTCATATCTATCCGTATCATACGTATAAACATAAAATCCCTTTGCTCCGTCAATAACCCTGTCCGCAGGGAACCAATACTCCCTTGTACGTTGATCGCCTTCCTTCCAGTCAAATACCGAGGTGCCGTATCCCGACGTGTCCTGCCCGATGCACGTTAATACAGTCGCCTGAAAATCGTCATGGGAGATTGGTGCGGAAGTGATCTGCATCTCCTCCTGTGAAACATACGGCGGCTTAATAAAATAAATGGGCTGCGGCGTGTTACGATCGATGCCATGATCTGCCGTAATAATGATGGTAGCATTATCATAGACATCCCCTTCGAGGGCTTTCAGCTGCCTGATATATTCCTGTATCACAACCGCAACACCCTCCGACGTCTCTGACAGGCTGGTCTCTTCCACGGAATAAGTACCGTCCGCATTCGTATGCCAAAACTCATGAAGTCCCATCAGATGGATCACAGAAAATTTATTAACTAATGATGTATTGACGGAAAGTCCGTCCTCCATCAATACCTGATAAAAATCACCATTTTCATGGGGAACTTCATTCTCATCCCAAAACGCCATCTCCTGAATGACATTATCCGTCACTTCAAATCTCGGTTTCAAGAGATAAGGTACATATTTATAAATCGCCATTTTTTCCAATTCTGCATACAGCAGCCGATGGTCTATAAAAGGATTCGCTTTAACCGTATTGGCAATGATATCCGTCAGATTATCAATCGGTCCGATAGAATTGTGAATAAATCCATAAGAATAAAGATCACATTCATAGTCCAAAGAATGCAGCGTATTAAAGAAATTCATACTGCGCTCCTCATGCCAGCAGACTTTCCTCCATTCCTCCTGCGGGATGCTGCAGTCTACCTCCACCCCTGTCAGCATATGCGCCAAAGACGGAGATGTAAAATTGTAATGACAGTCTGCATTGTCATAATACGTAAAATCTTTTAACGTCTCGGCAATTTCTGGATGAGCTGCCATTGTTTCTTCAAACTGTGTATTATAACAGCTGTCAAACAAAAGCACGATCACATTACTTTCCGGTGAAACATTCAGCAATCCTTCTGCGGATACGGTCATCTGGCTGTATTTGATCGGGATCGTCGTAATGAGCAGGCTGATCACTGTCACAAGCTGTACGGCGGAGATAAAAGCCGTAATTCCCATATAAATCTTTTGATACTGTTTCTTAAAAATAAACGGTATCACTGCAAACACAACGGCAAGAACGATCCAGATGATCAGATTGGTCATCATTATCCCCCGCATACTTTCCCAGTCCATAGCGCTTCCGTTCATATTCATAAGTTTTTGATTTAAAAACAGATTCTGCACATATGACAGAACAGAAAAAATAAAGATGACCACATGCAAAACATTCCTTATCTTTTCCGGCAGAAAAGCCAAAACTGCGCTTCCCGCAAGCCACAAAAGCACAGATACGCNTAAAAAGAACCAAAAAAAATNNNTCAGAATAAAAATAAACTCATCTGCATTACCGGCATAAATCTCCAATGGNCCCAAAATTCCGTAAAGTAATACCGAANGAAGCATATAAATCAATGNAGTTTTCCATTTTTTTATAAAGTTCTGCATCCTGTTTGTTTCCTTCCGTGCTAATCATTGGCGTTACACTTATGAAATCTCTTTTATCTTACCTTCTCAACCTTTCCATTTTCCACCTTATAAACCGTATCACAATGTTCAATCGTCGTCAAACGGTGCGCAATCATCAGCATGGTTTTCGTCCCCTGCAGCCCTTCGATCGCTTTCATAACTTCCTTTTCCGTCTCGTTATCAAGGGCGGAAGTCGCCTCATCAAATACCAGAATCTCAGGATTGCGGTACAACGCTCTTGCAATTCCGATTCTCTGCCTCTGTCCGCCGGAGATCCGATCCCCGTGTTCCCCAACCTCCGTATCCAGTCCGTCCGGAAGTCCCTTAACAAATTCTTTTAATTGAGCGCCCTCCAGTGCCTTCCATACCTGTTCATCATCAATGTCGCTATCCTTGATTCCAAATGCCACATTCTTACGGATGCTGTCATCTGTCAGATAGATAACCTGCGGAATATATCCGATATTCCTGCCCCAGCCCTCCAGATCATCTCTGATATCTGCCCCGTCCACCAAAACCGAACCTTTTTCCGGTTCCAGCAGTCCCAGTATGATATCCGCCATAGTGGTCTTGCCACCGCCGGAAGGACCGATCAACGCCACGGAATGACCTTTTGGAATACGAATACCTACATCGCTTAAAACATCCTTTTCCGTACCCCGATATCTGAAGGTAACTCCCTTAACCTCAATAAAAT
>WFLX010053387.1_pt1 | contig 10086 bp, 3 predicted proteins | sample 4967041 | NCBI WGS metagenome assembly WFLX01 (sample SAMN12857096, study PRJNA449069) | gut metagenome | isolation source: stool from male and female vole | host: Microtus ochrogaster | place: USA:Florida | collected 2017
CGGCGCTTGTCCTGATGGCCGGTCGCATACGAACCCTATCCTGCAAATTATGCGGATGTTGGTGTAGTGGCTTATGGGATGTCTTTTTGTAAAACTTATTGGCCGAATTGTCAATTATTTTCATTATCTTTGCTACTATCTAAAATTATAACCGAAAACCAACCATGACAACTGCAATGTTTAAAGGACTTTTGCTTGGGGCTGTGTGCTTNCTGCCGGTATCGATGACCGCNGAAGAATACAAACTNTGGTATGACGCTCCNGCCCAGGTGTGGACTGAAGCGCTNCCGCTCGGCAACGGACGTCTCNGCGCTATGGTATACGGAAACCCCGCTACCGAACAGATACAACTCAACGAAGAGACNATATGGGCCGGCCAGCCCAACAATAATGCCAATCCTGAGGCCAAGGAGTGGATNCCCAANATCCGCCAGCTTATCTGGGAGGGNAAATACCGCGAGGCGCAGGANATGTGTACCGCTCATGTGAAGTCGCCTACCAATCAGGGTATGCCTTACCAGTCGTTTGGCGAGTTGCGCATCAGCTTCCCCGGTCATGCGCGTTACACCGACTATTACCGCGAGCTCAGTCTCGACTCGGCCCTCACGGTGGTCACCTACAATGTCGATGGTGTCAACTATAAGCGCGAGTCGTTCGTGTCGCTTCCCGATCAGGTGGTGGTGACACGCATTACCGCCGATAAACCCGGCATGGTGACTTTCAATGCGGTCCACACTTCGCCCCATCAGGATGTGGTGATCACATCGGAGGGCAATGACATCACCCTGAGCGGCGTGACCTCGCAGCANGAGGGGCTCAAGGGNAAGGTGGANTTTCAGGGNCGCACTACCGCTACCCACAAGGGAGGNCGCCTGACCTCGCGCGACGGCGTGCTCAGCGTGGAGGGTGCCGATGAAGCCACGCTGTACACCTCGATAGGTACCAACTTCAACAATTATAAGGATATTTCGGGCGATCATGTAGCCCGCGCCAAGGCTCCTCTCGAAGCCGCCATCAAGCGTCCCTATGCCGAGGCCAAGAAGGCTCATGTCGACGAGTACATGCGCCAGGTCGGTACAAGCGACCTTTATCTCGGTGAAAACAAGTATCCTGACGTGCCTACCGANCTGCGCATAGAGCGCTTCAAGGACACTCATGACAATCACCTTGTGGCGACTTACTACAAGTTTGGCCGTTATCTGCTCATCAGCTGTTCGCAGCCCGGCGGTCAGCCCGCCAATCTTCAGGGTATATGGAACGACAAGCTCTTCCCGTCGTGGGACAGCAAATATACCTGCAACATCAATCTTGAAATGAATTACTGGCCCTCGGAGGTCACCAATCTGAGTGAACTCAACGGCCCGCTCTTCAACCTTATAAAGGAGGTTTCGACCACAGGCGCCGAGACCGCCAAGATCATGTATGACGCTCCCGGATGGGTGCTCCATCACAATACCGACGCATGGCGTGTGACCGGCGCTATCGACAATGCTCCTTCGGGCATGTGGGTAGGCGGTGGCGCATGGCTGAGCCGTCATCTGTGGGAGCATTATCTGTACACCGGTGACATCGATTTCCTCCGCGAGGTTTATCCTATCATCAAGGGTGCCGCTGAATTTTACGACGCCACGATGGTATATGAGCCCGACAAGGGNTGGCTTGTAGTGTGTCCCGGCAGTTCACCGGAAAATCCGCATGCCAACCACAAGTCGACCACNTCGGCCGGCTGTACCATGGACAATCAGCTTGTGACCGAGCTGTGGAACACCGTCATCGCCGCTTCGGAGATACTCGATACTGACCATGAATTTGCCGACCGCCTGTCAAAGCGTCTCGGTGAGATGGCTCCCATGCAGGTGGGTCACTGGGGTCAGCTTCAGGAGTGGATGTATGACTGGGACAATCCCGAGGACAACCACCGTCATGTATCTCACCTTTACGGTGTATATCCCTCGGCACAGATATCTCCCTACCGTACTCCCGAGCTCTTTGACGCCGCCCGCACCTCACTCATTCACCGCGGCGATCCCTCGACCGGATGGAGNANGGGCTGGAAGGTGTGCCTNTGGGCACGTATGCTCGACGGCGACCATGCCTACAAGCTGATCACCGACCAGTTGAACCTCGTGCGCAACGAGAAGAAGAAAGGCGGCACTTATCCTAACTTCTTCGACGCTCATCCGCCGTTCCAGATCGACGGTAACTTCGGTTGTGTGGCCGGTATTGCCGAAATGCTTCTCCAGAGCCACGACGGATTTATCTATATCCTGCCCGCGCTTCCTTCAGTGTGGCCCGACGGCGAGGTTAAGGGGCTGCGTGCACGCGGCGGCTTCGAAATCGACATGAAGTGGCACGACGGTAAGATCGAGCGTCTTGAAATCACGTCGACCATCGGCGGCAACTGCCGTCTGCGTTCGCTGACTCCGCTGAAAGGCGCCGGTCTGCGCACTGCCAAGGGCGAGAACGCCAACCACCTCTTTGATGTGGCCGAAGGCCTGAAGCCGATCATCAACCCCGAGGCAAAACTCAATCCCGTGGAACTGAAAAAAACTTATCTGTATGACCTGCCCACAAAAGCCGGCCAGACTTATACCTTAATCGGAAAATAATCACAATATCAATGAAACGTTTAGCAATTGTAGCGCTGCTCATGGCCATGTTTACCGGCATGTATGCGCAGGATCCCGTGAAAACTTACAAAAAACCGTGGGATCACGGTAAACTTCAGGTGTCAGACAATGGCACGTATCTTCAGCATACCGACGGCACTCCGTTCTTCTGGATGGGTGAGACCGGTTGGCTTCTGCCCGAACGTCTTGACCGCAGTGAGGCAAGCTATTACCTCAACGGCTGCCGTGACGCAGGCTATAATGTGGTTCAGATACAGACCATCAACGGCGTGCCCGCCATCAACTTCTACGGACAGTATTCCCACCCCGACGGCTGGGACTTCAGCGATATAAACAAGAAGGGTGTCTACGGCTACTGGGACCACATGGACTACATCGTGGACCAGGCCGAGAAAAACGGCATCTACATCGCCATGGTGTGTATATGGGGCGGCCTCGTTAAGCAGGGCCTCATGAGCGTTGACGACGCCAAGGCTTACGGCGAGTTTCTTGCCAACCGCTACAAGGATAAGCCCAATATCATCTGGGTTATGGGCGGTGACATCCGTGGCGACGTCAATCCCCAGGAGTGGGAGGCGCTTGCCACCACCATCAAGGGTATCGACAAAGAGCACCTGATGTCATTCCATCCTTTCGGCCGCACTTCGTCAATAAACTGGTGGCACAATGCCCCCTGGCTTGATTTCAACATGTTCCAGAGCGGTCACCGCCGNTATGACCAGACCCGCGGTGACGGCGACGATACCGCCGAAGCTGCAAAGGCTGAGGATAACTGGCGTTATGTAGAGGCCGGTCTTGCCATGAAACCGCGCAAGCCTATCCTCGACGCCGAGCCGAGCTATGAGGAGATACCTCAGGGCCTTCACGATCCGTCGCAGCCCTGGTGGAAGGCTCCCGATGTGCGCCGTTATGCTTACTGGAGCGTATTCGGCGGCTCATTCGGCCACACCTACGGTCATAATTCCATCATGCAGATGCTCAAGGTTGCCAATTCCGGCGGTTACGGAGCCACAAAGACCTGGTACGAAGGTATGCAGGATCCCGGCTTCAACCAGATGAAGCATCTGAAAAACCTCATGCTTACTTTCCCCTTCTTCGAGCGCGTTCCCGACCAGGCGATTATCGCCGGTGAAAACGGTACCCGTTATGACCGCCTTATCGCTACCCGCGGCAATGACTATCTGCTGGTGTACAACTACACTAACCGTCCNATGGATATCGACCTCGGCAAGATCAGCGGAAAGAAGAAAAACGTGTGGTGGTATGACGTGACNGACGGNCATCTCGACTATGTGGGCGAGTTTGACAGCAAGGTAACCCANTTCCAGTATGACGGAGGTCACGGAGCAGGCAATGACCGCGTGCTCATAGCCGTCGACTCTGATTCCAACTATATCGGCAAGGATCAGAAGTCGCTGGAAACCAAATAACAACCTAACACACTCTGACCAATCATTTACTTTCTACCATGCAACGACTGTCGTTAATGTTTGCCACTCTGCTGGTGGCTCTGGGAGTGAGTGCGCGTGTGAACGTCGGCTCGCTTACCGTTGAAAATCTGGAGCGTCCGCTTAACCTTGAGACACAGCACCCGCGTCTTGGCTGGATCATCACTTCGCCTGACCATGACGTGATGCAGACCTCCTATCATATCCTTGTGGCCTCGTCGCCCGAAAATCTGGCTGACGGCAAGGCTGACATCTGGGATTCAGGAGTGGTGAGCAGCGACCGCTCGGTGTGGGTGCCCTACGAGGGTAGCAAACTTAAGAGCAATCAGCGTTGCTTCTGGAAGGTAAAAGTCAATACCACTAAGGGTGAGAGCCCCTGGAGTGAGGTGGCCGAGTGGGGGATGGGNCCCATCGGCGAGACCTCATGGGGTGGCCGCTGGATAGGCTGGGACGCTCCCTTTGAATGGGACGTCGAGGACTCGCACAGCCGCATGAGCTCACGCTATCTGCGTACCGAGTTCAACACTCAGCCTAAGGAAATCAAGCGTGCCACTGCCCATATATCGGGTCTCGGACTGCACGAACTGTATATCAACGGCGAGAAGGTAGGCGACGAGGTGCTCAGCCCCGCGCCGACCGATTATCGCCGCACGGTGCTTTACAATTCTCATGACGTGACCGACATGCTGCGCGGCAACGGTGAGGCCAATGCCATCGGTGTGGCACTCGGCAACGGACGCTTCTACACCATGCGCCAGAATTTCAAGCCCTACAAGATACCCACCTTNGGCTATCCCAAGATGCGCATGAACCTCATCATCGAATATACTGACGGTACGACACAGCGTATCAACAGNGANGAGAAGTGGGATCTTACCGCNGCCGGACCTATCAGAAGCAACAATGAGTATGACGGCGAGGTGTANGATGCCCGCAAGGAGCTCGGCGACTGGACTCTTCCCGGATATGAGGCTAAGGACTGGGTGAAGGCACAGCGNGTGTCACTTCCCTACGGTACGCTNCGCGGCAGCAAGGCCAACGGCATGAAGGTGATGCGCACCATCAGCCCCGCCAAATTCCGCAAGGACGGCGACCGCTATCTCATCGACTTCGGACAGAACACCGCCGGATGGGTGCGCCTGAATATCAACGGCGCCAAGGCCGGTGACACCGTTATGATACGTTATGCCGAGCGCATGACTCCCGACAGCCTCCAGCTCGATGTGGAGAATCTGCGCAACGCCCAGAGCACCGACCGCTATATTGCTTCNGGCAAGGAGAAGAATGTAAGTTGGGCTCCAAAGTTCTCTTACCATGGCTTCCAGTTTGTNGAGATTACCGGNCTNGACAATCTCACCGCTGATGACGTAGTGGCTGAGGTGATCTATGACAACATGGACAACAACGGCTCATTCCTCAGCTCAAATCCTACACTCAACGCCATCCACAACAATGCATGGTGGGGTGTGACGAGCAATTACAAGGGTGTGCCTGTCGACTGTCCGCAGCGTGACGAGCGTCAGCCCTGGACAGGCGATCACAAGATCGGTACCTGGGGTGAGAACTTCATGCTTGACAATGCCAACATGTATGCCAAGTGGATGGATGACATGCGCGAGGCACAGCGTGAGGACGGATGTATTCCTGACATCTGCCCCGCCTACTATACATATTATACTTCCGACATGACATGGTCGTCGGCATTCCCGATCATCTGCGACATGCTTTATGAGCAGACCGGCAATGTGGAGCCGATCGTGAAAAACTACGATGCCATCAAGCGCTGGATGAACCATATCCGCGAAGGCTACACCAATAAGGACGGACTGATCACCGCCGACAAGTATGGCGACTGGTGTGTTCCCCCGGAGAAGCCTGAGCTGATCCACAGTGAGGATCCGGCCCGCAAGACTGACGGCACTCTTATCGCTACCGCCTATTACTGCAAGATGGCCAATATGCTTGCCAAGTTTGCCCGTATCCAGGGTCTTGACGCGGAGGCCGCCGAGTGGGAAAAGGAAGCACAAGTTGTCAAAGATGCCTTTAACCGCAACTTCCTGACCGTGAAGCGCGGCACATCACCCGTGCTGAAGCCTCANATACTTTATCCTGACAGNGTGTTCTACGGCAACAATACCGTGACAGCCAACATACTTCCGCTGGCATTTGACATGGTGCCCGACAGTCTGCGACAGGATGTGGCCGACAATGTGATCAAGACCATCATACAGACCAACAACGGTCACATCAGTTCAGGCGTGATCGGTGTCAACTGGCTTATGCGTGAGCTTACACGTCTTGGTCGCGGTGACGTGGCCATGCTGCTTGCCTCCAACCGCACTTATCCCAGCTGGGGCTACATGATCGACAAGGGTGCCACCGCTATATGGGAGCTCTGGAACGGCGATACTGCAAGCCGTCGCATGAACAGCTGCAATCATGTGATGATGCTCGGTGATCTTATCACTTGGTTCTACCGTGATCTTGCCGGCTTCAATCCCGCCNAGCCCGGCTACAANAAGATACTGCTTAAGCCTGACTTCNCNATTCCCGACCTGAGCGGTATCACTGCAAGTTACAACACTCCTTACGGNCTTCTNGAGAGCGTATGGGTCAAGACNGCCTCACGCCTCCAGTGGACGGTGACCATACCGTGCAACACTACTGCTACAGTGGTATTGCCCACCATTGATCCGAAAGCCGTGAAGACCCCGGGCGTCAAGTATGTAGGCCGCGAGGGTGACAATACATTGTGGAGCATGGGTTCGGGTACATATCATCTTGACGTAAAGCTTGATCCCTCGCTCGGTGACGACCGCAAGGGCATTCTTGTCGATGAGTTCCTGTATGAGACAACTTCGTTCCCCGAATGTCACGGATCGACAATCGTCGAACTTCCCAACGGTGATCTCGTGGGTTCATTCTTCGGCGGTACCAAGGAGAAAAATCCTGACTGCTGTATATGGGTGTGCCGCAAACCGAAGGGTTCCGATACATGGAGTGAACCTATCCTGGCTGCCGACGGCGTGTTTGATCTAAATGATCCGCTGATAGCCAAGGCGGGATTGTCGGGCATCAATGCCGAGACCACGCCTGCCACCGCCGGTCCTATTGGTCCTAACTTCAAGGGTGATGTGGCCAATGCCCGCCGTAAGGCATGTTGGAATCCGGTGCTGTTCCAGATTCCCGGCTCCGATGAACTGCTGCTGTTCTATAAGATAGGTTCAAGTGTAGGTGACTGGACCGGCTGGGTTGTTCGCTCGACCGACGGTGGCCTTACATGGAGTGACCGCGAGGCCNTGCCTGACGGAATTCTCGGCCCGATCAAGAACAAGCCTGAATATATCAACGGACGTATCATCGCGCCCAGCAGCCGTGAAGGTAGCGGAGGCTGGCACGCATGGATTGAAATCAGCGATGACAATGGCCGCACATGGCGTTCTACCGGTGCTCTGCCCTCTGACTCGAGCTACATCACTTCCGACCGTCTGCCAGTGAAGGCTGCCGAATACGATCCGGCCCATCCGCAGGTAGTGGAAGGAAAGCATGCCCAGGATATCTTTGCCATCCAGCCAAGTATTCTGCGTCATGCCGACGGACGTCTGCAGATACTCTGCCGCACCCGCAATGCCAAGCTTGCTACAAGCTGGAGCAGCGATAACGGCGATACCTGGACTCCCCTTGAACTGACTGATCTTCCCAACAATAATTCAGGTACTGACGCCGTGACTCTCGCCGATGGCCGTCACGTTCTGATCTATAATGACTTCTCAACTCTACCCGGAACGCCCAAGGGTGTGCGCACACCTCTCTGTGTGGCCGTATCGACCGATGGCGTGAACTGGGAGAATGTGCTTACGCTGGAGTCAAGCCCTATAAGCCAGTATTCTTATCCCAGTATCATTCAAGGCCGTGACGGCAAGCTTCATGCCATATATACCTGGCGCCGCCAGCGTATCAAGCATGCTGAAATCGAACTTTGATTGAAATTGGCCCATTATCACGATTTTCTTCANTATCTGACATGAAAACTCTCAATGCAATAGCAGCGGTATTTGCAACGGCAGCCCTTTCAGGCGTCACTCAGGCCGTGGCCGCTGACAATGACCGTATCCATTATACCGGCACCGAGCTGAGCAATCCTCATCGCCATGACGGGGCCTTGTCACCGGTGGTGGGTGTACATAATATACAGACAATGCGTGCCAACCGNCGCTATGATCTGTATTCCCCCAACGAAAACGGCTGGACCTACAACCATCAGCCCATGATGGCTTATTGGAACGGTAAGTTTTACATGCACTATCTNTCNAATCCTGTCGACGAGCATGTAGGAGCCGGACGTACTCTGTTGCAGACCTCCGAGGACGGATATAACTGGTCGGCACCCGAAATCCTGTTTCCGGTGTACCGTGTGCCTGACGGATTTACAAAAGACGGTGAGCATGTCGCCAAGAATACTGATGCTGTNATGCACCAGCGTGTGGGNTTCTATGTNTCGAAGTCCGGACGTCTGCTCGCTACCGGTAATTATGGTGTGGCCCTTCATCCGAAGGATGATCCCAACGATGGTAACGGTATAGGCCGTGTAGTGCGCGAAATTTATAAGGANGGTACATTCGGCCCGATATACTTCGTGTACTACAATCATGACTTTAACGAAAACAATACAGACTATCCCAACTATAAGAAGAGTCGTGACAAGGGCTTCCGCGAGGCTTGCGAGGAGATGATCGCCAATCCGCTGTATCGCATGCAGTGGGTGGAGGAGGCCGACCGCGAGGATCCCATCATTCCGTTGAAGAATCCTTACAAGGCTTTCTGCTGGTACACACTTCCTGACGGACGTGTGGCCGGCTTGTGGAAGCATGCNCTTACNTCAATAAGCGACGACGGCGGCAACACNTGGGCCGAGCCCATAGAGCGNGCTCCGGGTTTTGTCAACAGCAATGCCAAAATATGGGGCCAGCGTCTCAGCGACGGCACCTATGCCACTGTATATAATCCCTCGGAATTCCGTTGGCCGCTTGCCATATCGCTCAGCGAAGATGGTCTGAATTATACCACGCTTAATCTTGTGCACGGCGAGGTTCCTCCGATGCGCTATGCAGGACAATACAAGTCTTTTGGACCGCAGTATGTCCGCGGTATTCAGGAAGGTAACGGACAGCCTGAGGATGGTGACCTGTGGGTGACTTACAGTGTCGGCAAGGAGGATATGTGGGTGGCCCGTATACCTGTACCGGTACTTACCGAGGCAATCGCTCATGCCAATGACAATTTTGCCGATGCCAAGTCATTGGCCGATCTCACTACATGGAATATTTATTCGCCGGTATGGGCTCCTGTAAGTCTTGAGGCCAAGAACGGCAANACATGGCTCACNCTTTCNGACAAGGATCCTTATGACGTGTCGAAAGTTGAGCGNAAGATACCTGATTCGCGTNTGCTCAGCGTGGAGTTTGATCTCATGGCCGAGCAGAATGACCATGGCGACCTGATTATAGAATTTGTCGATGCCGACGGTACTCCCTGTGCCCGTCTTGACCTTACCCCGGAAGGCGAATTCCGTTCGAAGGGTGGGGCACGTTACGGCAAGATCCTGGATTATGAGCCCGGCAAGAGCTATCATGTTAAGGTTGACCTTGATCTNGATCACCGCAATTCGACCGTATATGTGGATGGCGTCAAGAAAACTACCCGCATGTTGTTTGCACCTGTGCCGAGTGTTGAGCGCGTGGTATTCCGTACCGGTCAGCGTGAGAATTATCCTGACGTAAACACATGGGCCGATCAGTACAATGACATGCCCCGCGCCAACGATGTCGATCCGCTTGCAGTGTATCGTATTGCCAATTTCCGCAGCTCATCGGCTGATACCGGCAAAGGTGCCGTGCTGAGTTATGACGACTATGCCCGTCATGCCGAGTATTTCAACGGCATGGAGGATGAGAATATCGTTCAGGCCATTCCAAATGCCCAGACTTCGGAGGGGCTGACAGCCAATA
>WFLX010292031.1_pt1 | contig 10081 bp, 9 predicted proteins | sample 4967041 | NCBI WGS metagenome assembly WFLX01 (sample SAMN12857096, study PRJNA449069) | gut metagenome | isolation source: stool from male and female vole | host: Microtus ochrogaster | place: USA:Florida | collected 2017
CGCGAACATCCTGATCTAAAACCGAAACAGCAGAGCGACCTCGTATTCATGAAGAATTGCTATTGTCAAGATCCCGAAAAACTTACGGAAGAACTTGTTGAATACGATAAGGTAGTCACAGATTACAACCAACATCGTGCCGGCGGAACTTCAGATAATGACTGGTGTGCCCACATTATCAACTATTACGACCACGCGATGCAGTATAAAATCCTTCAGTATTTGAAAGACCAAGGATACGATATCAAGAAGTGAGTACGTGTTAAAAGTCAAGCACCAAGTGGCAAGAACCTAATATTTACAACAAACGCACCCTTTTGAGGTGCGTTTATTTTTTATAATTTTAAGGATCAACGGCGTCCGCCCGCTTTCTGACGCATCTGACGCATCATAGCCATCGGATTTTTCATTCCTCCGGTAGCCATACGCATCATCTTGCGAGTTTCTTCGAACTGCTTCAAAAGCCGGTTGACCTCCTGAAGTGTTGTTCCACTACCCTTTGCAATGCGCTGACGGCGTGAAGCATTGATAATCTCAGGATTCTGACGTTCGTAGGGAGTCATCGAATAGATAATGGCTTCAATGCCCTTGAAAGCGTTATTGTCAATGTCAATATCCTTTATAGCCTTGCCCACTCCGGGAATCATAGCAGCGAGATCCTTGATGTTACCCATTTTCTTGATCTGCTGAATCTGTTTCAAGAAATCATCAAAATCAAACTTATTCTTACGGATTTTCTCCTGCAGACGCTCAGCCTCTTTCTGGTCGTAGATCTCCTGGGCACGCTTGGCGAGCTCCACTATATCACCCATACCAAGGATACGGTTAGCCATACCTTCGGGGTTGAATTCCTGGATATCCTCCATCTTCTCCCCGATGCCGACAAACTTAATAGGCTTGTCTACAACCGAACGGATAGAAAGAGCCGCACCGCCACGGGTGTCACCGTCGAGTTTTGTGAGGATAACACCATTGAAATCGAGGCGATCATTGAATTCCTTAGCAGTATTGACAGCATCCTGACCTGTCATTGAGTCCACAACAAACAAGGTCTCATCGGGATTAACAGCTTTCTTTATAGCCGCTATCTCCTGCATCATCTCTTCATCTACAGCAAGACGACCCGCAGTATCGACGATCACAAGATCAAGCTTGTTGTCCTTGGCATACTTGATAGCATTCTGAGCTATCTGTACAGGATTCTTATTGCCTTCCTCGGTATATACAGGAACGTCTATCTGCCCTGCAAGCACTTTCAACTGTTCTATGGCAGCCGGACGATATACGTCTCCTGCCACCAACAATGGTTTGCGGCCCTTCTTTTTCAGCTTGAGAGCGAGCTTGCCCGAAAAAGTTGTCTTACCGGAACCCTGAAGACCCGACATAAGAATCACAGCCGGTTTTCCTTCAAGCACAAGGGGTTCCTCCTTACCACCCATCAATGCAGTAAGTTCGTCGTGTACGATCTTCACCATCAGCTCTTTCGGCTTCAGGGCGTTGATGACATTCTGGCCGAGTGCCTTTTGCTTGACAGTGTCGGTAAAATTCTTTGCCACCTTATAGTTGACGTCAGCATCGAGGAGAGCCCGGCGAACGTCTTTCATGGTCTCGGCTATGTTGATCTCGGTGATGCGTCCTTCACCTTTAAGTATCTTAAACGATCGTTCAAGTCTTTCGGAAAGATTGTTAAACATAATATTGTATTATTAATGCATAATTCATAATGCATAATCCATAATTACTTGTCACTGAAATTTACAGTTGAATGCATTTATGAAATTATACACTACATGTTTGTTTATTATTATTTCAAGAGATTAGTGGCAGTGTCAGGGAAGATCACTTTTGGCTCGAAGGCCTTAGCCTCCTCAGGAGTCATCAAGGCGTAGGCGATTATTATGATGATATCCCCTACCTGTGCCTTGCGTGCGGCTGCTCCATTAAGGCATATTATGCCCGTATTTGGTTTGCCGGCTATTACATATGTTTCCAGACGCTCACCGTTGTTATTATTGACAACCGACACCTTCTGGCCCGGAAGTATTCCTGCGGCATCAAGGAGAGCGGAGTCGATGGTGATGCTACCGATATAGTTTAGATTGGCCTCAGTGACGTGTACCCGATGTATCTTCGAGGCCAGCATTTCTATCTGCATTGCTTTAACTATGAGTTAGCGTTCACTTATTTATATCTGATGTTGTCAATGAGTCGCACCTTTCCGCAATAGACAGTGATGCAGCCGACAATGTCAGGCGACTCTGACCATTCCTCTACCGGAAGAAGGGTGCGTCCATCTACTATCTCGAAATATTCCACATTCATGTGGGGAATAGCATCGATACGCTCCACTACAGTGTCGTGGGTAGCACGGACAGAATGTTCTTTTGAATACTCTACACTATANTTGAGTGCTTCATGGATGCCTGGAGCTACCTTGCGCTGCTCTTCAGTAAGCAAAGCATTGCGTGAAGAAAGCGCCAATCCATCATCGGCTCTCTTAATAGGAACCGGTACAATTTCAACATCTATATGCTCAGATTCCACCATATTTTTTATCACAGCAATCTGCTGGAAGTCCTTTTCNCCAAAATAGGCTCTTGTAGGGCGGCAGAGTCTGAAAAGCCGGCTGACTACCTGTGCCACACCTTGAAAATGACCGGGACGGAATTTTCCTTCCATCACCTCGGCAGCCGTACCGAGTTTGAATTCATGATCCGGCTCGGTGCCATCCGGATACATCTCCTCCACAGACGGAGCGAAGACTGCCGTGGTGCCTTCACCGGCCAACAGGCGAAAATCCTCTTCCTCATTGCGGGGATAAGTAGCGAGGTCGTCAGGATTATTGAACTGTGTGGGATTGACAAACACACTGACGAGGGCTACGTCGTTTTCAGCGACAGCCCTTTTCACGAGCGAGAGGTGTCCATCGTGGAGGGCACCCATTGTAGGAACGAATCCTATCGTCTTTCCACTGCCAAGCGTCTTGGCGACGAAAGTCTCCAGATCGCCGGCACTACGAATTATCTGCATTGCCATTGCTTTAGAATGATTGTCTTGTCAAAATAAAGCCGCATTGAAAGCGACTCAACATCCATCGGATGTTTCAACTTGCAAAGTTAATAAATAAGTCAGAAACAGACCAAGCATTTCAGTCAAAAAACTCAATTCTATGTTAAAAAAAACGAAAATATATTCCTTGAAATGCAAAAGAATCAAAAAGCTATCCACTTTTAGGGCATATGTGGAATTTTTTTTGTAATTTTGCACTCGGGCATATCGCGACGCGGGAAGCGGAACGATACGCATAAAACATAATTGATATGGCCAAGAAAAAATTCCTATTCGTAGCGCAGGAGGTGGCACCTTACCTTCCGCCGGAACATATATCTTCACTGGGCAAGGACGTTGCCACAGGCATCCATAAGAGAGGCTATGAAGTGCGCACATTTACTCCTAAATGGGGTGGCATCAACGAACGTCGCAATCAGCTACACGAGGTGATTCGCCTCAGTGGTCTCAACGTTTCTATCGATGACAACGACCATCCGTTGCTGCTGAAAGTGGCAAGCCTTCATCCTACCCGCACTCAGGTATATTTTATTGACAACGACGATTTCTTCCAGAAGCTTGACTCCGACATCGACGAAATCGGCAGCAACCGACCCGACAACGACAAGAGGATTCTTTTTTTCACACGTTCTACCATTGAGACAGCTAAAAAACTTCAGTGGGATCCGGCTGTGATCCACTCGCAAGGTTGGGTAGCGGCTTTGACACCTGTGTATCTCCGTCAACTTGCGGATTCCGTTCCGTTTGAAAATTCNAAGGTGGTCTACACNGTCCTCCCCGAAGATAATGAGGTGGTGATTGACGCTGACTTTTTCCGTCGCCTGAAAGAAGATGGGGTCAAGGAAGAATATCTCAAGCAATATGAGGGAATGGAGAAAAACGCTGCGCTTCTTCACCGTATGGCCATAGACAATTCTGACGGTGTCATTTTTATGACTGATGTTCCGGNTCCTGACCTTNTCGCTGCAGTAGAAGCCAAAGGAATACCCTATTTGAAAAAAGAGGAAGCCGACGGAAACCTGGAGGCTTACATTGAGTTTTACGACAAACTTTCCGACAAATGACCTTACCGAATAATATCCGTAAGAGCTTTAGACTCTTCGCAGCTGCTGTCATAACTGTCGCCACAGGTGGCATTCTGGCTTCTTGCGAAAACGACGTGCCAACAGTCGGCAGCGATCTCGCTTCAGGAGAGGTGCAGATTGCACTCGATTCTTTGATATGGGATGGNACAGAGCAGATTATCCATCGGGGCAACCAGCAAAAGACTGTGANTTGCCCTCCAATACAATATACCACCATCTTCGATGACGCTGTAGACACCCGAAGCACGACCAATCTGCTCGGGCGCATCAGCGTACCCGAGTATGGCGACCTCAACTGTTCGTTTGTCAGCAGATTGATGTGTACCACTTCGATTGATATTCCGGATTCTATACCCATTCAGCAAGTCGACTCNATGAAGCTGATCTTGAGTGTGCCTCGTGGTGCCCTCACCGGCGACTCGCTTGCTCCCCAACAGCTGAAAGCCTATAGGCTTACAAAGAGTCTCCCCAACGACATCGACAACCGATTCGATCCAACGGGGTATTATGATCAGTCAAGCCTTTTGGGAACCCGCAGNTTCACGCNTTCTGCTCTCGGCATGNGCGATTCCNTATATATCNNGNGTTCNTATANCANTATNGAGATTCCTTTGTNNAGGCAAATGGCAATTCAGACTGTGGAAGCATATAGAAATGAGCAGACAAAGTCCATTTTCGCGTGGCCGCAGACTTTCGAAGAGTATTTCCATGGCATCTATGTGGAGCCTTCATTCGGTCGTGGCTGCGTAGCCAACATTTCTTTCACAGACTTCGTAGTTTATTATAATTATAAGACTCAACAGATCACAAACAACAGTGATGGCACTGTCTCCACAAGTGTGAAGACGAATGTAGGGGCTGCCGGAGTGTTTGCTTCTTCGCCGATAGTATTGAGCAGCAACAATGTGACTTATCGGCCGTCAAGTTATCTCAACGCACTTGCTGCTGACAACAAAGCCATTATTACCACTCCTGGAGGATATCGCGTCAATATGCGTTTTCCGGGGCGTGAACTTATCGAAATTTATCAAAGTTCACAGTCTAAAATGGCTGTGGTCAGCGACCTTTTGTTTAGTATCCCTGTCGAAGAAATAGCCAATGATTATGGACTTACTCCTCCTCCATATCTGATAATGGTCAAGACTTCCAAATTGAATGAGTTCCTATCTAAGAATTCTCTTCCCGACAACAAGGATTCTTTCTATGCTTCTTACAGCACAGCTAATAAGCGTTATGTTTTCTCTTCAATGAGAAATTACATCATAGATTTGATTCAGAAAGGAGTGAAAGAAGAAGACCTTGATTTCACTATCATTCCGGCCAACCTTGAGTTTGAGAGCGACCAGACCAACAATAACTACAACTACATGTATTATTACTATGGCTATGGCTCTTCAAGCAGTTCCGGAAAACAATACCTCACCAAATGCACTCCTTACATAGCCAAACCGACTATGTGCCGTCTTAAGATGGATGAGGCTCAAACCATTTTCACCTATACCCTTCAGCAGATGCAATGATCATGAATCTCGCCACGATTCTCCTCTCTTTCAGTCTTCTGCACATGATCACAGGGGCATCTGAAACCCCGGCTGACAGTACTGTTGTTGCTCCGATAGGAGCAACAATTCTCTTTGCCGGCGATGCAATGCAGCATCAGGCACAGCTTGATCAAGCCTTACAGGAAGGTGGAGGAAAAAGCTATGACTACTCGGAATGCTTCCGGTGGATTGCCCCGACTGTGACTGAAGCTGACTACGCGGTAGTGAATCTGGAAGTGCCCCTTGGCGGAGGACCGCGTTATAGCGGCTATCCATGCTTCAGCGCTCCCGATAGTTATGCACAGGCTCTTGCTGATGCTGGTTTCGATATGATGCTTACAGCCAACAATCACTGCCTTGACTCAGGAATGAAAGCGGCAAGACGCACTATCAGTGCGCTCGACTCCCTTGGAATTGACCATATCGGCACATATCACAACGCTGACGACAGGGAGGCAAAAGTGCCTTTTGTAAAAGACATCAATGGCATAAAAATAGGCTTCTTGAATTACACATATGGCACAAACGGCATTCCGGCACGTGATGGAATGGAAGTTGCACTTATTGATCGGAAGAAAATTGCCGAAGAAATGAAGAAGACACGTGAAGCCGGAGCCGAAATTCTCGTAGTTACCATGCATTGGGGAATTGAATACGTGCTGAGAGAAAATGCAATTCAGCGTGATCAGGCACAGTTTCTGATCGATAATGGAGCTGACATGGTGATTGGGAGCCATCCTCATGTGATCCAACCGATGAAGATGATTCGCGATGAGAAACGTGGGCAAGATGTCCCCGTAGTCTATTCCCTCGGCAACTTTATATCTAATATGAAGACNGGCGACACCNGNGGNGGNGCATATNTNNGNGTNAGAGTGGAGCGTGATGAAGAGGGAAAAGCCAAAGTAAAGTGGGCAGACTACGACACTTTCTTCTGTGCAAAACCCACTGGCAAAGGCACGAACTTCACTGTCATTCCTTCCGACCGTACCGACCTCATCCCCCCCGCCCAGTTAGAGCATTGGCGACTGTTCGACCNCTCATCAAGCAAAGTTTNCGATGCTGAAAACNTCANCNTNCCCCGCCGTAAACACAACCCCAAAAACTAAACACCTAAAACATGAAAACCCAAATTGACACACCAAAGGCTCCCGGAGCCATCGGCCCCTACAGCCAAGCTGTTAAAGCCGGCAACTTAATTTTCGTATCAGGCCAGCTACCCATCAATCCTGCCGACGGCACAATGGGTGAATGCATCAAATGCCAGACCCGTCAAAGTCTGGAAAATGCAAAAGCTATTCTCGAAGCAGGGGGTGCTACTCTTGCAGACGTTGTGAAGACTACGGTATTNCTCGCGGATATGAGCCTTTTCGGAGAGATGAATGAAGTATATGCTGAATATTTCTCTGCTCCCTATCCGGCCCGCTGCGCTTTCGCTGTGAAAGAACTCCCGAAGCAAGCCCTCGTTGAAATCGAAATGATTGCTTCTATCTGATTCTGCAGTGCGAACAAGACAGAACGAAAAAGAAGGATGAAACCGCGCGGTTTCATCCTTCTTTTTCCATAAGCTCCAGCATTCTGAACTCTGCTTCGTCAAGCCGGGAGATTATCTCTTCCATTCTTGCTCCCGCTTTTGTGATTTCTTCTACAGTCATCTTTCCTGACGACATTGCAGATTCAAGCTCGGATTTTTCTTTATTCAGGCTTTCAAGTTCAATATCGAGAGCCTCCATCTCTTTCTTTTCCTTGAATGAAAGCTTTGGCTTGCGTTCGGTTTTTTGTTTTGAAGTCCCTCCAATATCCGCACCAGACTTAGCCTCCGCCATTCTTTTCGCTTCCTCAGCTGCTGCTTTCGCCTCCTTTTCCTCCTGACGCACGCAATGCCGATAAGTGGAATAGTCTCCGGGGAAATCTCTTACTTCCCCATCCCCTTTCATCACAAATATGTGATCCACAATTCGGTCAAGGAAGAATCGATCGTGGCTTACCACTATCACGCAACCCTTGAAATCGGCAAGATAATTCTCCAAAACGCCCAAAGTCATTATATCAAGGTCGTTGGTGGGCTCATCAAGAATCAGGAAGTTGGGCTGACGCATCAATACCGTAGCCAAATATAGTCTCCGCCGCTCTCCACCGCTTAGTTTATAGATATATTTCTGCTGTGTTGCAGGCTCAAATAGGAAATGAGTTAGAAACTGTTGTGCTGTGAGAGTTGTCTTATCGTCAATCCTTACTGTCTCAGCTATCTCCCTTACGGCATCTATCACTTTCTTTCGCTCATCGAAATCTGTCATACCTTCCTGAGAATAGTATCCCCACCTTACAGTCTCTCCTACGTCAAAATGTCCGGAATCAGGAGGCATCTCGCCAAGAAGCATCTTGATGAAAGTAGACTTCCCTGCACCATTATCCCCTACAATTCCGACTTTTTCATATCTTGCGAAATTATAATTGAAGTCGTTGAGAATTGGTATCACGCGTCGGGATCCATCGGGAAGATCTTTCTCAAATCTCTTTGCAACATGAACTGCTTCGAAAATCTTGTTTCCGATATAGCTGCCTTTGACAGAGAGACGCACATCTTTCTCATTGAGATTGACTCGGCTTCTTTTCTCAAGATCGTGGAACGAGTCTATACGGTATTTTGCCTTGCTGCCTCTGGCCTGCGGCTGACGACGCATCCATTCCAACTCAGTGCGTAAAAGATTTTTCACTTTTGCCAATTCAGCACTCAATACTTCATGCCGCTCCGTGCGCTTTCTGAGATAATAATCGTAGTTTCCATCATAGATAAACGTCTCTTCCCTGTCTATTTCAAGAATTCGAGTGCAGACATTATCAAGGAAATACCGGTCGTGGGTGACCATAATGAGGGTGGTTCGCAACCGGGTGAGATATGACTCCAACCACTCTACCATAGCTATATCAAGATGGTTGGTTGGCTCATCAAGCACCAATAGATCAGGTTCTTGCAGAAGCACCTTAGCTATAGAGACCCTTTTGAACTGCCCCCCGGACATTGTGCCGAGTTTCTGGTCGAAATTTGTAATGCCGAATTGCGAAAGCATCTGCTTGGCTCTGTCAGGGGCATTGTAATCATCGCTGCTGTGCGGTTCTGGAGTGGCATACTCAAGTGCCGTTTCCTCTTTGTCGAAAGCCGGACTCTGAGAAAGATACCCTATCCGGACCCCTTCAGAAAAAGTTATTTTCCCGGAGTCATAATCATCCAGACCACAGATGATGTTGAGAAGCGTGGTCTTTCCTGATCCGTTTCGGGCAACAATACCTATTTTGTCACCCTCCTCTACGGTAAGTGAAAGGTCGGAAAAAAGGATTCTGTCGCCGATCGACTTTGTGAGTTTTTCTATCTGGAGACGTATCATCACAAGTCAGGTGAGCATCAGAATTCAAAGTCAACACAAGCCCTTGCTTCCTTATATGGACCCAGGATAGCAGCGGCTGCCACATGTGCAGGGTGCTTGGCATACACCGATACATCCTTCATTGTAGGCACCACTGCAGTCAACACAACGTCCCAGTCTTCGGCCGGGTTAGCGTTGATGCCTACCTCCATGCTTTGCAGGCATTCGATTTTCTCCGGAAGGGCNAGGAGTGCTTCTTTAAAATCTTCAGCTATTTTACGGCGAAGCTCATCGCTGCCGTGAAGTTTGAACATTACTATATGCTTTACCATTGCTTAGGATTATTTTTTGCAAAGTTAATAAAAATTTCCTAATTTTGCCAAATCAAATAGAAGTTGTTTAAACAACCTAATATACTTTCCCTACATGAAAAAGCACTTTTTTATCTTTGGATTTTTATTAGCCTCCTCATATTTCTCAACTCCGGTGTCGGCTGAAGACACTCCACAACCGGCAGAAGGGGCTGACAAGATCAGCTATGTGCCGGAATTTCACGGTGCTGTCCGGCCACGCTGGGAGCTTGACACCGAAACCGGAGAGAGCCGCTTTGAGGTACGCTGGGCCCGTTTCACTGCTGAAGGAAAAGTGGCTCCAAAGATAGGTTATTTTCTTCAGGTCGATCTTTGCGATCAGGGAGTCTTTAAGTTTCACGACGCATATGTCAAGATGGAGGTGGCTAAAGGTCTGGAGGTGCAGGCGGGACAGTTTCGGATGCCTTTCGGTCGCGAACCCTTCATGGCTCCTCAAAATTATGTGTTTGCCAACCGTTCGTTTATGGGTAAGCAGATGTGCAACTACCGAAAAGTGGGGGCAAAGCTCACATATACCGTTCCTATATCCCTGCCTCTGACAGTGGAGGCAGCCGTCGGGAATGCCGGAGGGGTTGCCAATCATAACGTATGGGGCAAGGACTATATGGGATGCGGACGCGTCACTCTGCAGGCCGGCGATTTCAATATAT
>WFLX010288101.1_pt1 | contig 10080 bp, 4 predicted proteins | sample 4967041 | NCBI WGS metagenome assembly WFLX01 (sample SAMN12857096, study PRJNA449069) | gut metagenome | isolation source: stool from male and female vole | host: Microtus ochrogaster | place: USA:Florida | collected 2017
CCCCAAGGATGAGAAACAGCGTGCGGTGGCCACACTTCAGGCCGTGCTCGCCGTGAGGGGAGACAGGCGCATCAACCTCACATCCAAGGTGAAGCCCGACGGTACACTCGACTGGAAAGCTCCCAAGGGTGAGCCGTGGACCATCTATGCCCTGTTTGCCGGACGCACCTTCCAGAAAGTGAAGCGTGCCGCGCCCGGTGGCGAGGGGTATGTGATAAACCATTATGACAGCGTGGCCGTGAGGAAATATCTCGACCGTTTCGACCGCGCGTTCGCCTCGCGCCAAGAAGTGATGCCAAATACATTCTTCAACGACTCGTACGAGGTGTATGGTGCCGACTGGACTGAGGGACTCCTCGATCAGTTTGCCATCGACCACGGATACCGGCTGGAGGATTATCTGCCCGAGTTTGAGGGAGAGGGTGGCGAGACAGAACTGCGCGGGCGCATCCTGAGCGACTATCGACGCACTCTCGCCGGCATGCTCGAGCGCAATTTCACCCGCGTATGGACCGACTGGGCCCATGGCCACGGCGCCCGCATCCGCAATCAGAGTCACGGCTCGCCGGCCAATATTCTCGATCTCTATGCCATCGTCGACATACCCGAGTGTGAGTCGTTCGGGCAGACCGACTTCAATATTCCCGGTCTCCACCCCACCGGCCCCATGCGCCCCGGCGATGCCAACCCCGCCATATTCAAGCTCGCCTCCTCGGGGGCACATCTCGCGGGCAAGAAAGTCACCTCGGCAGAGTCACTCACATGGCTCACCGAGCATTTCCGCACGCCGCTGGCACGCTGCAAGCCAGAGCTCGACCAGATGTTTGCCTCAGGCATCAACCATGTCTATTTCCACGGCGCACCCTACTCGCCCGCGGGCGCGGAGTTTCCCGGGTGGATGTTCTACGCCTCCATCAACGTCTCGCCGACGGCTGCCCTGTGGCAGAACGCATCGGGGATGTTTGACTACGTGGCCCGCACACAGAGCTTCCTCACACAGGGCGAGCCCGATGCCGACCTTCTGCTTTTCTTCCCTCACGACGATGTGATCCACCGTCAGGGGGGCAATCCCTATCTGATGTTTGACATCCACAAGATGCAGCAGCGCATGCCCGACGTGTGGCAGAGCGTCTCTGCCATCGTGGATGCCGGATATGACCTCGACTATGTGTCAGACTCCCTGCTCACCGTCCTCTCCACGAGGCCTGACGGCTCACTGCGCTCCCTCTCCGACACCCGCTACAGGGCCATCATAGTGCCCGGGGTGAAGATGATGCAGCCGCAGACCCTCGGCCGCCTCGCTGCGCTGGCGCGCGACGGCGCCACTGTCGCTTTTGCCGGCTCGCTCCCCGCCGACGTCCCCGGACTCGGACACCTCGACACCCGCCGCGAGGCATTGAGGGCAATCCTCGCCGATATGCCTGCGGTCAAGGAGGGCGACACCGCCGTCTATCCCTATGGCAAGGGGCGCATCATCGTCGCCCCCACGGTGAGTGAGTTGCTCCCCCTCACGGGAATAACCCCCGAGCCGGCCCGTGCCCGAGGACTCTCGATGCTGCGCAGCCGCAACGAAGCCGGAGGCTACAACTATTTCACCGCCCTCCTCACCGACAATCCTGTCGACGGCATGGTGCCGCTCGCCGTGGCAGGCGAGGGTGCGATGCTCTTCGACCCCTTGACAGGGCGCAAGGGTGTGGCCGAGACCACGCAGATGGCCGATGGCAACATGGCCTTGCGTCTGCAGCTCAAGCCCGGCGAGTCAATGCTGATAAAGACCTTCCCCCGGCCTGTGGAGGGAGAGATATGGCGTTATGTTGCCGCTCAGGGCGAGCCGATGCTGCTCAAGGGTGAGTGGACACTGACATTCCCCGAGAGTGCCCCGGCCGTGGCCGACACGTTTGCCCTCGAGTCGCCTGTGTCATGGACCACCCTCCCCGACGACCGTCTGCAGGTCAATCAGGGGACCGGGCGCTATGAGACCACATTCCGCCTCCCCGAAGGGGTGGAAGCCGACGGCTGGATCCTCGACCTCGGGGATGTGCGCGAGAGTGCCCGCGTGAGCATCAACGGCACCCCCGTGGCCACCCTGTGGGCCGTCCCGTTCACCACCGAGGTAGGCTCCTACCTGCGCCCCGGGCTCAACACCCTCACCGTCGACGTGACCAACCTCGAGGCAAACCGCATCCGCGACTATGAGCAGCGGGGCGTCAAGTGGCGCATATTCAAGGACGCCAACATAGCCAGCGTCACCAATGCCAAGACATTCTCGTTCGGCGACTGGGAGGTGTCACCCTCCGGCCTCGCCTCACAGGTGACGCTGACCCCTGTCACTTACAGCAGATAATCCCCCCTCCCAACGCAACTCTTAACTTCATAATATCGACATGAAAACATTTCTTCTGACCCTTCTCGGTGCCGTGATGATGGTGCCTGCGCTCCAAGCCCAAGAGCCCTCGACGCAGCTCCCTCCGCGCAAAGAGACACTCAAGACCCTGATCAAGGTCAACGACCTCTATCTCAAGAATCATCCCGACCCTCTGCTCGGCATCCCCTACTACTCGCGCAAGAAGGTCTACGAGGCCAATATCTGGACCCGTGCCGTCTACTTCGAGGGACTCATGGCGCTCTACTCCATATATCCCGACAACCGCTACTATGACTATGCCTATGAATGGGCCGAGGGATTCAAGTGGGGCATGCGCCGCGACGACACCACCACNCGCAATGCCGACAACTACTGCTGNACGCAGACCTACATAGACCTCTACCGTCTCACCCCCGAGCCCCGCATGCTCACCAAGACCAAGGGTGTGCTCAACATGCTGGTCAACACACCTCAGAACGACGACTGGACATGGATCGACGCCATACAGATGGGTATGCCNGCNCTCGCCAAGATGGGCAAGGAGACCGGCGATCCCCGCTATTTCGAGAAGGCGTGGAACATGTACAAGTGGTCGCGCGACACGCTGGCCGGCGGTCTGTTTAACGAAAAGGATGGCCNGTGGTGGCGCGACAAGGACTTCGTGCCCCCCTACAAGACACCAAACGGCAAGGAGTGTTACTGGAGCCGCGGCAACGGATGGGTGGTGGCCGCTCTCGTCAAGGTGCTCGAGGAACTCCCCGCCGACGACATCCACCGCAAGGACTATGAGCGCGACCTCAAGATGATGCTCGACGCTCTGGTCAAGACCCAGCGCCCCGACGGATTCTGGAACGTGTCTCTGGCCGACCCCGATGACTTTGGCGGCAAGGAGCTCACAGGCACNGCCCTCTTCGTCTACGGCATGGCCTATGCCGTGCGCACCGGACTGGTCGACTCCAAGAAATTCCTCCCCGTTCTCGCCAAGGGTTGGAACGCTATCCTCAACGAGGCTGTCCACCCCAACGGCTATCTCGGCTATGTNCAGGGCACAGGCAAGGAGCCTAAGGATGGTCAGCCCGTGGCCTATGACTCCAAGCCCGACTTCGACGACTATGGCACCGGGTGCTTCCTGCTGGCCGGTGTTGAAGTCTACAAGCTCTGACCGCGCTGGGACTGAAAAAAAATCCCTTCGCTGATTCACAATCTTATCTGTCGCTCCNCGTTATATATGATNTAGAGTGACAGATAAGATTGTCACATTAACCCACTGCATAACCCCCATCCCCCACCCACCATGTCATCACCTGCAGCCGATCTTGACAATGAAGCACTCGTGGCGCGTCTTCGCGACCCCGCCACCTGCCGCCAAGCGTTCGGCGAGATGATAAGGCTATATTCCGAGCCCCTTTATCGCCAGATACGCCGCATGGTGCAGACCCACGAGGATGCNGACGACGTGCTTCAGAACACNTTTCTGAAAGCATGGCAGTATATCGAAAACTTCCGTGGCGACGCCCGGCTCTCGACGTGGCTCTACAAGATAGCTGTCAACGAGAGCCTCACCCACCTCGAGCGCGAGCGCAAGCGGCAGGGTGTCTCCATCGACGACGAGGAGAGCCGGCTGGTCCACATCATCGAGGCCGACAAAGATATCGACGGCGACGAGCTGGCCCTGCTCCTGCGCAAGGCCATAGCCTCACTCCCAGAGAAACAGCGCATCGTCTTCAACATGCGATACTATGACGAGATGAAATATGAGCAGATGTCCGAGATACTCGGCACATCGGTCGGAGCTCTGAAAGCATCATATCATCTCGCCACCAAAAAAATAGAGCAATTTTTCGCCGACATGGATTAAACCACTGCCCCGGCGGCGAGTCTAAGTAAATAAAACGATAATCTCACAGATGAAAGATATACTCAGCAAGGTCAATCACAGCGACGGCATGACGGTCCCCGAGGGATACTTCGAGGATTTTGCCGCACGCATGACGGCGTCGCTCCCCGAGCGCGAATGGGAGCGCGGGGAGCCGCGTGTGGTGCCACGCTCGTTCTGGCAGAGGGTACGCCCCTACGTGTATCTCGCCGCCATGTTTGCCGGAGTGTGGTGCATGATGAATATTTTCGACTTCGTGCGCACGGGGGCAGGTCTCGGCGTGGAGACCAGTGCCACGCTTGCCGCCGCTATGGACAACGACCATTTCATATCCGATTACTTCGTCAATGAAGGGGGCGACGAATATACGCTCATGGAGGAGCTCTATGAGGACGGCTTCACCCCCGTGGCTTTCACCGACGCCCAGTAATCCTCACGCCCACTAAGCATATCAACTCACGATCACTCACATGAACCGAATAATCACAATTCTGATAGCCTTGACCATCTGCCTCGGGGCGGCTGCCCATGGAGACTGCAACGGCACTGAGTCTGACCCCAAGAAGGGGGCTCCGGCCAAGCCCAACCGCGAGGCTTGGATGAAAGAGATGCAGCAGTATAAGAGCGACATGATGGTGCGCAAGCTCGAACTGTCCGAGGAGCAGAAGACCCGATTCGTGCCACTGCAGCGGAAGATGGATGCCGAGATACGCGCCGTCAACGAAGATGCCCGCAAACTGGCTCAGGACGTGAAGAAAAAAGGTGACGCCGCCACCGATCTCGAACGCGAGAAAGCCGCCGAAGCTCAATTTGAAGTGAAGGAGAAAGAGGCCCGCATCGAGATGAAATACTACAGGGAGTTTCGCAAATTCCTCTCTCCGGCTCAGCTGTTGAAATACAAATCGGTGGAGCGCGACTACATGAGGTCGTTGATGAAGTCCCACCGCGAGGGAAAGAAGAGCAAGAAATAATCACTACATATGACACGATTGTTAACGACATTGATTGCGGGGCTGACAAGTCTCGCAATTTTTGCACAGGCCCCACGGGTCCCCGACTTCTCGATGCCCAAGAACGTGACTGGCGACGCTACGGCACGCCTCGACAAGGCGCTGCGGACAGGTGATGACACACAGGCCATCCGCGCCGTGGCCGACATCTATCTTGCCAAGAAGGCCATGGACCCTGATCTCGTGCCCGGTGCCCTCGCGCTCATGGACAGTGTGCGCGGGTGTCTGAAACCCGCCCCCGCAGCAGTGCTGGCACTGCTCGAGGCCAATATTTACAATCGTATCTACAGTGAGCGTAAGTGGGTCTACGACTCGCGGACGGCCCCGCTGTTGCCGCTCCCGGACGACTGCCGCGAATGGGACGGGCGTCAGTTCAAAGCGCGCATCACCTCACTTGCCGACTCGGCCATCGCTGCCGCAGAGGNCCTCAGACNGGTGCCGCTGCGCGACTATGCCGACATCATCGAGCAGGACGCCACCACACGCGAATATTATCCCAACCTCTACACCTTCGCCCTGCAGCAGTGGAGTGCGCTCACGTCNCGCCTCCCGGCGCCCGACACCACCCTCCCGCTGCCATTGCAGATCACTTACTCCATAGCCGACTGTATCAGCTCGGGGAGCTANAGCGTGATGTTCCCCATGCTCCGCGCGCTCTATGAGCGATACACCGANGCGTCGGGGCGTCCCGTCACCGAATATGCCGGCGACATCCTCGCCACTATGCGGTGGGCAGATCAGGAGAGTGATAAGAAATGGCTCTACAGTGCCATCAGCACCTTCTTAGACACTTGGCCCGGCTACTGGATGCGCGGCTGTCTCGAGAACACGCTCATGCAGATGCGGGAGCGCGAGGTGTTCGTGACCATGCCGGTCATCACGGGGCCCGGACGCACCGTCACCATCTCGGCCGAGATGGTCAATGTGACGAAAGGGCGCCTCAAGGTCTATGACGTATCTGCCCTCTCGCCTGTCAGCGAACAATACTTCACCCTCCAGCGGGGGGTGNCGCTTCCGGCGCCCGTGGCTACGCTTGACCTGACTGTTGCGGGTGAGGTNCCTTTCATGGCCACNACCACTGTGGATTATGCCTTTCCAAGGACAGGCACCTTCATCGTCATCCCCGAGTTTGACGGCGCACAGCANCGCGGNCAACGGAGCTATGGCAAGGTTTATGTCACGGAGGTGAGCATGTCGGCCTCAAATTTTGACCGCACCTATCTCAATGCCGTCAGCCCCGAGGACGGCTCGCCGCTCGCCGGTGTGAGAATAAACCTCTCGCAGGGCAACAGAGCGACTCAGCGCATCGGCACCACCGACACCGACGGATCGCTCACCCTCCCGGTCAACACCAACGGGGTGGTCACCGCCACCCTCGGCACCGACCGCTATGCCCACCCGCTGTATATCTACTCCTACCACCGCTCTGCTTCAGGCAAATGGATTCCGGCCCTGCAAGGCTATTCGTCGCTCCCACTCTACCACCCCTCCGACACGGCACAGTGGAGCGCGGTGCTCTATGAATATCGCGGCGTTGAGCGCCGCCTGCGCACCGGCCTCACCGTCAAAGCCATTCTCAAAGACCCCGCGTGGGCCGACCTCGACACACTCACCCTCACCTCCGACTCTCTCGGGCGTATCTGCGGCAGCTTCCCGCTCCCTGCCGAGACTCTGCAGGGGGNATACTCCGTGTATATCGAAGGGGAGGGCCGTGCCGTAGGCTTCACGGTGTCAGACTATCGCCTCCCCACTTTTGCCATCACGTCGACNGATGTCGAGCAGGGTGTGCCCGACAAGGGGGGTGTCACGCTGCGCGGGCGCGTCNTGACCTACTCNGGCTTCCCGCTCGGCGGATGCTCCATCAGGCTCGAGCTGGCCGCCAACCGCCGGCCCGGATGGTGGAGATATGGCCANCCCGAGAAATTCTATTTCGCCGACACTGTGGCTGNCGACGACGGCACTTTTGCCATCCCCCTCTCCTCCGGCTTGCTCGCCGGGGCGCCATTCGAGGCATCAGACTTCATAGCCACCATCACCGCAACTGATATGGCCGGCGAGAGTCAGACGGCGGAGATACNGTTTGCCACCTCTGCCCGCTTCTATGCCCGCGGAGCCCATCCTGAGGCCTGCGACATCACCGACGGGCGGCTCCTCGTGTCTGCCTATACGGTCGATTGGCAGGACTCTACGGTAAATATCCCCGTCAACTTCCGCATACTCACCCCCGACTCCACACTACTGCTCGAGACCACCGTCAGCGGCGGGAGCAAGGAGATAGATGTGCNNGGCATCCCGTCGGGACGATGTATCNTTGCCTACTCGCTCCCCGACTCCGTGGCCGGCGACGGCGAGACGGCCAACACCGTGCTCTACCGCACCACCGACCGATCCACTCCCGTGCCGGGCACTCTGCTCTGGAGCCCTGTCAGAGAGATAAAATATGGGCGCAACAACACCGCCGGCTGGCTCTATGCCACCGACTGCCCGACACATCTGTATGTCACCGTGACGACGGGGTCTGAGATCATCTCGCGACAGNTCCATAAGGTTGCTGCCGGAATGGGCAGCATAGAGGTGAGCCTCCCCGCCGGNCTCAGCANCGCCACGATGCACGTCTCCGCCACCGGCCTCTATCGCAGCGATGAGCTGCGGGTGTCGCTCTCACGCCCCGACCTCATGAAGGGGATACGTATCACAGCCGAGACCATGCGCCGCCGATCGGTGCCGGGAGCCGATGAGGTGTGGCAGCTGCGTGTGACCGATCTCGAGGGTCGCGGACGCGAGGCCGGCGTGATAGCGGGCATGTATGACACCGCCATCGACGCGCTCGCCCGACAGGNGTGGACATTCGTGCCTTCGTCCGNTGGTNAGCNCTACTGGAACACCAACGCCACGCCGTTTGGCAACACGGTGCGCATCGGCGCCATGGCTGATGAGGGCAAGATGAAGGATTGTCCCTCATTTCCCGACCCTCAGTTCATGTCCTACGGCATGGGATGGGGAGCCTCGTCAGGTCTGAGGATCCGCGGCTCGCACCGCGTGATGAATCTGTTCGAAGCCAAGAGCGGCACTGACGATGCGGCAGTGGTCGAGGAGGAGGTGATGGTCGAGACCGCAATGGACGCGATGGCCGCCCCGGCCATGGCTGCGGGTGCCTCTATGGAGAAATCGGCCATGGTCTTCGCCTCCAACGGCAGTATTTCTGAGGCCGAGGCTGAGGAGGACGGAGGCACAAGTGCCCCCGCCGATGCGCCGAGACCGTTCAGCTATCGTGAGCAGACCACACCGCTCGCTTTCTTCCGGCCGGAGCTGGTCACCGACCCCGACGGCTCGCTCTTGCTCCGCTTCACTCTCCCCGACGCCAACACCACATGGGGGATGCAAGCCGTGGCATGGACCGACTCGCTCCTCACGGCTACATACTCGGTTAACATCACAGCCTCACGCCCGCTGATGGTGAAGCCCAATCTGCCCCGCTTCATCCGTAGCACCGACCGCGTGANGGTGCCCGCACTGATCATGAACGACACCGATTCGGTGCTCGAGGCGGAGGCTGTCGTGGAGCTATTTGACCCCGCAGACGGCACTGTGACCCACACCGAGCGGCGCACGGTGACACTGCGCCCCGGGGCTACCGATACGGTCAGCACACTGCTGACAGCGCCCCTCGCGGGAGCACTGGCCGGGTATCGAGTCAAGGTGAGCGCCGCCGGATGGACCGACGGCGAGCAGGCGATAGTGCCCGTNCTCCCCGCCACCACCCCTGTCATAGAGAGTATCCCGTTCTACATCTCACCCGACTCAGCCGCTTGCACGCTGNCGCTTCCGCAGATTCCGGCGGGCGCACGGCGCGAGCTGCAGCTGTGTGAGAATCCTGTGTGGTATGTGGTGGCTGCCCTCCCCGGNCTCATCGACGACAAGGCGACCACGGCTCCCGAGGCTGCCCGCTCGCTGTTCAGCGCCGCGGTGGCCGAGGGGCTGCTGCGCTCAAACCCCGGCATAGCCGAGGCCATCGGCGAATGGATGCGGAGCGACCGCGAGGCCGAGACATTGGTGTCGATGCTCGAACGCAACGCGGAGCTCAAGACAGTGCTCCTCGCTGCCACGCCGTGGATGACTGACGCACGCAACGACACAGAGCGCATGTCGCGGCTTGCTCTGCTGCTCGACCCGTCTACCGTCAGTGCGTCCAAGAGCGCTGCCCTCGGCACACTCACGCGCCTGTGGAACGGCGACGGATGGAGCTGGACACAGCAATACCCACGGACATCAGAGTGGGCCACCCGCCGTGTNCTNNGGTTGTGCGGACGCCTCGTGCAGCTGGGCTATCTNCCCTCCGACGACCGCCTGCTCAGCATGATCAAGGATGCCCTTGCCGCCGACACCCGCCGCACACTCAAGGAGTATGCCCGCTCGCCCAAGGGTGACTATACAGACTATGTGCTGCTCCACGATCTCTACTCACCCCTCCGCACGGGAGNCCCGGACAGCCGCATAGTCAGCTCCACCCTCAACCTCATCACCGGGAGCTGGAAGAAAGCCTCGCTGGCCGACAAGGCCCGGTATACACTCATAGCCAATGCCCACGGATACACCCGCACGGCACAGTCGATACTCGCCTCCATCGGCCAATACTCGATGTCTGACGCCGCGAAAGGCACATGGTATCCCTCAGCCGGGAGCGACGCCCTGAGCGTGAGCACCCTCATCATGCAGGCCTATATGGCTGCCGAGCCACAATCGCCTGTCATCGACGGCATACGTCAGTGGATCACCGTGCAGAAGTCAATGCAGGATTGGGGCGAGTCGGTCACAACCACCGACATTGT
>WFLX010390749.1_pt1 | contig 10079 bp, 7 predicted proteins | sample 4967041 | NCBI WGS metagenome assembly WFLX01 (sample SAMN12857096, study PRJNA449069) | gut metagenome | isolation source: stool from male and female vole | host: Microtus ochrogaster | place: USA:Florida | collected 2017
GCTCGGTGTTGAATCCGTTGGTGAGCTATTAGAGCATTTCCCAACCACTACTCTCGACCGCTCGAAGATTTCTTAGATAGCTGACCTAAAAGGCGCCGAACTGCCGATGATTCAGCTGCGCGGCCGCTTTATCGCGGCCTCAATTCAGGGCGAAGGTGCCAAAAAGCGACTTGTAACCATGTTTACCGACGGCACGGGAGCGGTTGAGGTTGTTTGGTTCCGCCAGGCCGACGGCATAATGAAGAAACTCAACCCCGACGTTACCTACATTCTTTNCGGCAAACCAACGGAATATAACCGCCACTNGCAGTTAGTTCATCCCGAACTCGACACCGAGGCATCGGCCGAAAAGCACCAAGGCCTNCGCGGAGTATATCNGCTCANCGAGGGGTTGCGCAACGCCGGAGTGACCTCGCGCCAGGTTCACACCTGGATGGTTACGGCTCTGAATTCTAACCCACGCATAGCCGAAACCTTGCCGGCCGAAATCGTCAGGGAAAACGGCCTGATGGCGCGTGCCGACGCGTTGAGGGCCATTCACCGGCCGGCCAATATGATTGAGCTGCAGCGCGCCCAGCATCGGCTGAAATTTGAAGAACTCTTTTATCTGCNGCTAAATATTATACGNTACGGCCGAAATCGCAAAGCCGCCCTGCGCGGTCATGTTTTTTCAAAAATCGGCCACTTCTTCAACTCATTCTACGAACGCTGTCTCCCGTTTAAGCTGACAGGCGCACAAATGAGGGTTATACGCGAAATCCGCTCCGACATGAACACCGGGCGCCAGATGAACCGCCTGCTGCAGGGCGACGTAGGCTCCGGCAAGACGCTTGTGGCGCTTCTGACAATGCTCATTGCCATCGACAACGGTTGCCAGGCGTGCATGATGGCTCCGACGGAAATCCTGGCTACTCAACACTACGAGAGCATTTCGGCCATGGCCGGCGAGCTCGGTCTCAACATTAAATTGCTGACCGGTTCGACTCCTAAACGAGAACGCGACATAATACATGAGCAACTGCTCGACGGCTCGCTCAATATTCTCATAGGCACCCATGCCGTTATTGAAGATAACGTTCAGTTTGCCAAGTTGGGCTATGTGGTAATCGACGAGCAGCACCGNTTTGGCGTTGCACAGCGCGCNCGCCTNTGGCANAANGCGGCAATCGCGCCACANGTNTTNGTTATGACNGCGACGCCGATTCCTCGAACATTGGCAATGACAGTCTATGGCGACCTCGACGTTTCGGTTATCGACGNACTGCCGNCGGGNCGCAAACCGATTACCACNGNTTNGCGCTACNACCCATCTCGCCAGCAAATCTACAACGCCCTGCACCGGCAGCTGCTTCTGGGGAGGCAGGCNTACATTGTGTATCCGCTTATCGACGAGAANCCGAAGCTCGAGCTCAACGACCTTCAGACCGGCTTTGACAATATTCAGCATCTGTTTAAGGATTTCCGCGTNGCGATGGTCCACGGCCGCATGAAGCCGGCCGAGAAGGAGCGCCAGATGCAACTGTTTATATCGGGCGAGGCTAAGATACTTGTGGCCACTACAGTTATCGAAGTGGGGGTTAACGTGCCCAACGCTTCGGTAATGATTATTGAAAACGCCGAGCGNTTCGGACTTTCGCAGCTGCACCAGCTGCGCGGGCGCGTTGGCCGCGGTGCCGACCAGAGCTACTGCATACTGATGTCGCGCCCGAACCTGAGCCGCGACACCCGCCATCGCCTGGAGGTTATGACCTCGACCACCGACGGTTTTCTGCTTGCCGAAGAAGACATGAAACTCCGCGGGCCGGGCGACATTGAAGGCACGGCGCAATCGGGGCTGCACATCGACCTGAAAATCGCCTCATTAGTTTCGGACACTCCCATATTGCAGCAGGCGCGCACGGCAGCCGAACGGCTGCTCGATGCCGACCCGCAGTTGGCTTCCTACCCCACCCTGCGGCTGACGCTTTCACGACTGTTTGACCGCACCATGGACTGGGCGCGGATTTCTTAACGGCAGTAGGTTGCGAAGCGATAGCGCGGCTCCGTTTGNGACCAGTCAGANACTACGCTGAGTTTATGCGGAAACTCCGGNAAGAAAGTGTCGGCATCGGCGGGCGNTGCATCAATTTCGGTCANGTCGAGCTCGTTGGCCAAATCGATGAACTGNCGGTAGATTTCGCCGCCGCCGATAACAAATACCTCGTCTGATTCCCCGCAGGCTTTCAACGCCGCCTCGGGCGAATCGTAAACCTCNGCTCCGGCAGGAGCATAATCCTTCCGGCGGGAAATAATAATGTTGCGGCGCCCGGGAAGCGGACCCTTTGGGAAAGACTCGAAGGTTTTGCGGCCCATAATTATCGGGTGGCCCATGGTCAGGGNCTTGAAGCGCTTTAAATCGTCTGANATATGAAACANCAGGTCGCCNCCGCGGCCAATAGCCCCGTTGCTGCAGACCGCAGCTATAATCTTAACAGTCATCAGTCTTTCTTCTTGGGATTTTTGTTAAAGCGATATGTAACCGAAAGCATTATGTAGCGGCCGAGCTGATTGCTCCAACTTTCGTAGCGGCCCTGGGCGTTTACGCGCAGGCTGTAGTCGCGCAGCTGCCCGAGAATATCGTAGCCCTTAAGTTTAAAGGTCAGGTTGCCTTTAAGAATCGATTTGGTCAGCTGGGCGTTCCATAAACATTGCGCACGGTTCATCTCGGCTAATTCATAACCTCGCGCCCAATGCACGCGTAAGTCAGTAGTCAGCTGCATTTTCCAGGGCAGTTCAACAGTTGCATCAAGCCCGGCGGTATAATCTCCGGCGCGTATGGTATTGAAGTCTTCGCGGTCGCCGTTCGAAATGCGCCAGGTCGGATTAAAATCCAGGCGGATAACCGAGCCGTTCTTGAACTTATAGGCCGAACCGAAAGTAATGCCGTAGGATTGAGTGTCGACAATTGACTTTTCGGGAAACTCGGTTGAGGTCGTTACGAAGTCAACACTATGAACCAGACCGCCGTTAACGCTGCCCCCAAGGCTCAGCTGCCTGTCGCGGCCGAACTCATAATAATAGCTGACATAGCCGTTGAAATTGCGGTTACCGTTGATATTCATGGGCATATAGGTCGTAACACCGGTTTGCGGGTTATAGAACGAGGCCGAACCAATCTGGTTTTGGTCGAAACTTGCCGTAAGGTAGGCGTAGAGGTCGCCGCGCTGCGCGCGACCGTGGCGATAGACGTTGAGGTACACCCTGTGGTTCAGCGAGTTCTTGAGGTTATGACCATTATAGGCATAAACAAACAAAGGATTAGCCGACACGCGGTTACGGAGGTACAAATCGGGCGAGGGCTGATCGGTGTTGGTATAATACGACAGTCCGCAACCGACATTATAGAGCTTATTGGAAGAGCCGAAGCCTACGCTGAAAGTCGGCGAGAAGCTGTTGGTGCGGAGCAGAACCGATTCATGGTCGGCGCCCAATGGGTTATAGTCGAGATGGTTGGAACGATATTTGTGGGTTAAGCGCAAATTAATGTTGAATCGCGGATTGAATCCCGAGTCAACCATGGCCGTAGATTCATATTGGTAAAAGGCTCCAAGAAAGGATTCGATGTTATGGTCGTTGGTTACGGAATTATAGGTGCTTTCGGGGTCGGCAAAAGCATTTGCGGGTAACACCATAGAGGGCAACATCGAAATGGCGTCGACCGAGTCGAGCGACTCGGTAAAGAGTTCGTAATCTTTGGAAGTATAGGTATAGTGATATGCGCTGCTAACGTCTATATTGAACGATTTGCGGCGCTTTTCATCAACGTCTGACCACTCGCGGCTATAGCTTGCGCCGCCTGAGAACTTACCGGTTTCGGGGCCGTTGGTGGAGTATTTGAGGTTATTGACCGGTTCGGCGGGATTGGTGTTGGCGCCCCCGAAGGCCTGCGAATAAACCGATGCCTGCTTATAGTTGATGCGATTAAAGTTGCCCGCCGTCCACACATTGAACCTGCCGGCAACGGAGGGGAATCGCATATCGGCCCCGATGTTCAGTTTTGCCGTAAGGTTGTCGCGTTCGCTTCGGTTGGCGGTTCTCAGTCGGGTGAGCAGAATGTCGTTATAGCGCTGCGATTTCAGCCGGGCAAAGACCGAATCGAGGGCTTCGTTGCGGGTTGACTCTTCGGGGAAACCGTTGAAAGTTGCGGAACGGGAAACCGAGGTGTCCTTATTGCGATCCCACGAAAATCCGGGGCGCGCATAGAGATAAACAACATCGCCTTTATAGTTGAAGTTATGGTCGGTTTTGACCGAAACGCCTTTGGAGTTATTGACGTTCGCGCTGTTTCTATACAGATTGCCCGAGGGGTAGAACAGGGTTGATTTGGAGTCGTTTAAATCATCGAACGTTTCCAATCGGACGATGGCGTTGCCACTGGCCTTGAATTTTCCTTTATCAGGTTCATAGAGATAGTCGAGGCCGGCGGTCTCTACGCGGCCGTCGCCACCCCTTCGACCGTAACCGCTCCAGCGGTCCCAGCCGTCGCTGGCGCTGCCGGTCTGAAAGTCCATCAGGTTATTGCAGTTGCCGAAAACCGTAAGGCGGAAATCTTTTGTGAAGCCCATAACGAAGGCTTTGCCCATATAGCGCTTCGACGTTCCGTAGCCGCCCTCGATAGAGGCCATGGTGCCCAATGCGTATTCTTTTTTCAGGACTACGTCCATAACCAGGTTTTCGGAGTTTTCGTCGCGGTCGAGCTTCTGCGACTCCTGGGTCAGGTAGTCGTTTTCGCCGGCCTTGTCGTAGACCTTGATGTTCTGAACGGTATAGGATGGGAGGTTTTTCATGGCAACGTCCATGTCGCCGTTGAAAAAGTCCTTACCGTTAATCAGCAGCGAGTTAATTTTGCGGCCATTGACGGTAATTTCGCCTGCGGAGTTTATTGAGGCATTGGGGAGCTGCTTGACCAGCGATTCAAGCATCGAACCTTCGGCGAGGTTAAAGGCGTCGGCGTTGTAAACAACAGTGTCGCCGTTCATAACCATTTTAATTGCGGTTGCTACAACCTCAACCTCGTTGAGCGCCCTATGGCGTTCGCGCTCCATACGCAGGGTGCCGATCCAAACTGCGGTCTGGTCAACATATTTGCGCTNGAATTCCTNAACCAGCGGCTNATAGCNCTCGCGGTCGNGGGTGAGCAAGAATTTGCCGGGCTTGGCGGTTACGAAAGCGCGGATTTCGCCGTTTTTCTCCGTAATCTGCTCTTTGGTGTTACCGGAAATGAGTTTGAAAGGAATCGTGGCCGTATCGTTTACAGCGGATATATTGATAGCCACGGAGTCGAGTCCGACCCATTCGGTAGTGTCGCCTCGGGTAACGTAGGCGCGAAGAATGAAGTTGTCATTTTTGGCTGCTACGCTCAAGGTTGCGATCAGGGCAAGGATTAGCAAAATTCGACGCATAATGTGGAAAACCAAACGCGGGTTACGGATGTTATATAGACAAACCTAATTAAATCTATTTTGACTATGGAAGAATTTGAAAAACTTATCGGTGGAGCTAAACCCACTCTCGTAGACTTCTTTGCAACCTGGTGTGGTCCCTGCAAAATGCAGGCGCCGATTCTTGAACAGGTCAAGAAAAACGTTGGCGACAAAGCAAATATCATCAAGGTCGACATTGACCGCAACCCCGAACTGGCAAATCGCTATCGCGTTCAGTCGGTTCCTACTCTGATTATTTTCCAGAACGGAGAACCGGTATGGCGTGCCGCAGGTTTGCATCAGGCTGCCGACCTTGAAGCTAAAATCGAAGAAGCTTTAGTCCACCACGACTAACTTTCCGCCCTTGACATACAGGCCGCGCGAAGGGTTAATTACCTTGCGGCCCTGAAGGTCAAAGATCGGTGTTGACGAACCGGGTTTGTCAGCGCCGATTTCGTTTATGGAGTCCTGATCGCCGGTAACGGGCACCGTGCCGCCATCAGCCAGAGTCTGGAAAGCTTGTGTGAGGAATTCGGCTCGCGCAGCCTGCGTTTGCTTCAGGAATTCAACGCCTTCGGCATAGGTGGGGAAAAGAACAGCTTCGTCGTGAACCTTCTCGGCAATAGGCCAGATTGCAAAGTTCAGTGCTACTGACTTAGTGAGCGATGCAGCCTGGGCGTCGATAAACTTATCGACTTTGTCAACAATTCCGCCGGCCACGAGCTGCTTCCAGGCATCGTTGACTGCAGTGTGGAACGCCGGATCCTGACGCAGGCGGTTAATCCAGGTGAAGACCCACTCTTCGCCACGGCCTTCCTGTGCAATAAGTGCGCGCGGACGCGAGCCGAAACGGGCGCTGTTGTCGAACGCAAAGTCGAAGTCCCATACCGGGCCGAAGGTAAAGCGGTCGTCTTGCATATCCTTGTAGAAATATACGGAGCGGAAAGAGTTTGGTTCGGCGGTGTATTCAGCGGTTATATACCACTGTACCAGCGATTCCAGATTCAGGTATTTGCGGTAGCCGTTGGCGGGATCGAGCCAATTGTCGGCAAAAAGTGCATCTTCAAACTTCTGAAGGTGGGCGGCGATGTAATCTTTTTGGGCGGCAACGATAACATCCTCGTCGGGCGACTTAACGGTAACCTTAACGCCGCGCGAAGTGGTGACTACAGTGCCTTCGTTATCGTCGGCGCCCTCGTCGATTTCGAGCAGGTATCCGCCGGTAATATCAGTTGAGGCATCAACAACCTCGGGCTGCTCGGTAATGAGCACGCGCTTTTTGCGGATGTCGATCTGATCGGTAATCTGATAGGTTCCCTGATTTTCACCATTGACAGTGAGGTCAACGAAGCGCCAGCCGGGAGCAAAGGGCTGACCGGCCTGCAGGGCAATGTAGGAGGCTACGGCGTTGCGGAGCAAGGTTTTATCGCCGGCCTGGGCCATGAGGTTCCACTTTTTGGCATTGGCGCCATCGGGACCGAGCAGTCGGGCCTTGGCCAGAAGTTTTACCTTATAGGGCTTTTTGGGCAGAGCGAATTTTGCCGAACCGCGACCGCGCAGACGGGCGCCTTCGTAGGTTGTGGAGGTGCCGTCGGCATCAACAATGACCATGTTGGAGGTCACATATGTTTCAGTATTGATGGCCGAAGGGTCATCGAGAGTGATATGCACGGCAGGGAGATCGGAAATCAGTCCCTGGCCGGCAGCACCGAGAACCCAGGCTCCCAATGCCATAGCTAAAAGTCTTTTCATGATTGCTTAGTTATTTGGTTTATAGTGCAAAGATACAAATAGTTTGCGAAACGGCCAAATCTCGCCCGCCAATTAACAATAACGGGCAATAAAGAGAGCTCCCTGAGCGTTAAATGGGTATGAAAATGAAATTTCTATTGGGGCTGCTGATTGCGGCGGCCGCCTTAAGCGCATGCTCCGGGGCCAAGCTGTCGGTAGCCGACGAGCAAATGGCCCGCGGGGAATATTTCGATGCCTCGCGAACATATAGAAAGGTCTACAACAAACTGACCAAGAAGGAGGAACGCTCAAAGCGCGGCGAAGTGGCGCTGAAAATGGGCGAATGCTACACCCGCCTGTCGCAATTTCCGCGCGCCTCGGCGGCATATCAAAACGCACTCCGCTATGGCGTAGGCGATTCAACCACGGTGTTGGCGCTGGCGCGGTCGCTCCACGCCGAGGGCAAATATGCACCCGCCATCAAGGCCTACGAAGAATATCTGGCCCAAAATCCGTCCGACGAATGGGCCCGGCAGGGGCTTGCCGGCGCCAGAGCTGCCGTGAGCGCCAAGCAGGACCCGACGCGCTACGTTGTGCGCCAGCACAAACTGCTGAACTCGCGCCGCAGCGACTATGCGCCGATGTTTGGCGGCGAGGATGACGACCGCCTATATTACACTACCACCAACGAAAAAGTCAAGGGCGAAGCCCGCTCGGAAATTACCGGAACTAAAAAGCCCGACATTTGGGTAATGAAGAAAAACGAGCAGGGACAGTGGGAAAAGCCCGAAGCGGTCGAAGGCGAGCTGAATACTGAAGTTGAAGAAGGTGTATGCTCTTTTTCGCCCGACGGCAACACCATGTATCTTACCCGCGCCCGCCGCGAGCTGAATTCGTCAACCGTAGTTGAGATTTTCACCTCGTCGCGCTCATCGGCAACATGGAGCGCCCCTCAGAAGTTTGAAGTTACGGCTGACACGCTTTCGTCGGTGGGCCACCCGGCGGTTTCGCCGTCGGGCGAGTGGCTATATTTTACCTCCGACATGCCGGGCGGTCAGGGGGGCTACGACATTTGGCGCATCAACCTAAAGGAGCGCGCCGGCTCGCTCGAAAACCTCGGCGAATTCATCAATACGCCCGGCGACGAGCAGTATCCCTACATGCGCTCTGACTCGACGCTCTATTTTGCATCTGACGGCCATCCGGGCATGGGAGGCCTCGACCTGTTTCGCGCTGAAATGACTCCGTCGGGAGGCTGGAGTGTCGTCAACATGGGCTGGCCGGTAAACTCGCCGGCCGATGACTTTGGCATTACCTATGCCCGCGGCTCTGAAAGCGGCTTTTTTTCGTCGAACCGAGGCGACGCCCGCGGCTATGACCATATCTACACGTTTGAACTTCCCGACCTTCAGATCTGGATTTCCGGTTGGGTGCTCGACCGCGATGACGAACCCGTTCCCAACGCAGTTATCCGCATTGTCGGCAACGACGGCTCCAATCAGAAGGCGCTCGGAAAAGATGACGGCTCATTTCGCTTTCCGCTTCAGCGTGGCGTGAGCTACACCATGCTCGCCGGAGCCAAAGGCTATCTTAATGCCCGCCAGGAGTTCACCTCCGACACGGCCGAAGAAGATGCGGAATACGGTGTGGACTTTACACTGGCAAGCATCAATAAGCCTGTCGTTGTTGAAAACATTTTCTACGATTTTGACCGCGCGACACTACGGCCCGAATCAACCGACGCACTCGACGAAATGGCTCGGATGCTGCTCGAAAATCCCAACGTTACCATAGAAATGGCGAGCCACACCGATCGCTGGGGCTCGGACGAGTATAACGACCGCCTTTCGCAACGGCGAGCCCAGTCAGTTATTGACTACCTGATTGGCAAAGGAATTACCCCCGACAGGCTGCAGCCCCAGGGCTACGGTAAACATCGGCCGAAGATTATCACAAAGAAACTCGCCCGCGAATATCCGCAATTCGAAGAAGGCACCGAGCTGACTGCCGAGTTTATTGAAACGCTGAGCCCCGAAGACCAGGATGCGGCCGACCAGATTAACCGCCGCACGGAATTTCAGGTGTTGAGCATCGACTATAAAATGTTCTGATAATGTTCTTGCTTTTAGGTTCGTGTTTCACAACCGAAGTTGGCCAACGCCTTGCCGCCGATGGTTTGAACGCGATTATCAATCCAACCGGCAATCTTTATAATCCTCTGTCGGCCGCGCGCACCATCGAGAACATTGAGGCCGGACGCCGCTATAGTGCCGACGAGCTCATTGAGGTGCAAGGCCTGTTCAGGTCGCTCGACCACCATACGCGCCTTGCGGCCCCTACCCCCGGCGAAGCGATTCAAAAGATTAACGATTCCATGACATTGGCCGAACAGGCCCTGAAACAGGCCTCGACGATTATTATAACGTTTGGCACCGCCTACGTTTTTGAGCGCAACGGTTGCGTGGTTTGTAACTGCCATAAGCTTCCCGCCAGGGAATTCGTTCGCCGTCGGCTCTCTGTTGAAGAGATTGTGAATGCCTGGCAACCGATTATCGACCGATACCCCGAAAAACGGTTTATCTTCACCGTGAGCCCCATACGCCATCGCGCCGACGGCCTTCACGGCAACACACTGTCAAAAGCCACCCTGCACTTGGCAATCGACCGGCTGCGCGGCGCAGAGTATTTCGACGCCTACGAGATTTTAATCGACGAGCTGCGCGACTGGCATTTTTATGCCGCCGACGGCGTACACCCCGCTCCGGCGGCCGTAGACGCCATATATGAGCGATTTCGTAAATGGCTGGCCGGCAAAGAGGTTTGAAAAATAATTGAAAAAAGTTATAAAAAAATTTGGTCAGTTCAAAAAAACTGCCTAACTTTGCA
>WFLX010006700.1_pt1 | contig 10077 bp, 11 predicted proteins | sample 4967041 | NCBI WGS metagenome assembly WFLX01 (sample SAMN12857096, study PRJNA449069) | gut metagenome | isolation source: stool from male and female vole | host: Microtus ochrogaster | place: USA:Florida | collected 2017
TTCAGCATAATTTCACTGAAGATGTGGCAAAGAACCGTGCCCGCAATCTTGCAGCTATCCGTTCGCTTGCTGAAGAAGGGGCACAGCTGATTGTGCTTTCCGAACTTCACGATTCTCTCTATTTCTGCCAATGTGAAGACGTAGATAATTTTCAATATGCCGAATCTCATCCGGGAGAGTTTTTTGATGTATACTCAGAAGCTGCCCGTGAAAATGGAATTGTGCTTGTTGCGAGCAGTTTCGAGCGTCGTGCACCGGGTCTTTACCACAATACAGCTGTGGTATTCGAATCAGATGGCACCGTGGCAGGCCGCTATCGGAAGATGCACATTCCTGATGACCCCGGTTTCTATGAGAAATTTTATTTCACACCGGGAGATATGGGATTCCATCCCATTGATACATCAGTCGGCAGACTTGGTGTTCTTGTATGTTGGGACCAATGGTATCCGGAAGCAGCCCGATTGATGGCACTTGATGGAGCTGATATGCTAATCTATCCAACTGCTATAGGTTGGAATCCCGATGATCCGGAAGATGAGAAAAGACGTCAGCGTGAAGCTTGGATCACTGTGCAACGCGGGCATGCCGTGGCTAATGGAATACCTGTAGTTAGTGTAAACCGTGTCGGATTTGAGGAGGATCTTACTGGCGTATCCTCTGGCATAGATTTTTGGGGATCGAGTTTTGTAGCCGGGCCACAAGGAGAGTTTCTCTATCTTGCACCCGAAGACAAACAATCGGAAGAAATTGTTGATATCGATCTTAATCGTTCTGAAAACGTAAGACAATGGTGGCCGTTCCTGCGCGACCGCCGTATCGATTCTTACGGAGACCTTACCAAAAGATTCCTTCATTAAAAGATATGCTACGGACGCACGTGCCGTGCGTCCCTACAACGCGGTAATAAAGCAAATGTTGCATTATGAATTGACTAAAATGGATAAGANAATTGAAATANATGGCGTAAANTTGCATTATCGGGATANTGGGGNAGAAAATCTTCGTCCGGTCATCATTATGCACGGATGGGGATGCAATGTCGATACCGTAGCTTCAATGGAAAATATATTCAAAGGGANAATGAGGGTGCTTAATGTAGATCTTCCGGGACATGGAAAGAGNACCGAACCTCCTTTCGTTTGGGGAATAGAGGAATTCACTGCAATGATGGAGAAATTCATTTCCAAATTGGGTCTTGAACGTCCTTCACTCGTTGGGCATTCGTTCGGAGGTCGAATAAGTATTCTATTGAGTTCAAGAAGAGAAGTAGAAAAGGTGTTGCTCGTGGATTCTGCAGGTATAAAACCTAAAAGAAGTCTTTCATATTATTGGAAGGTCTATTCTTTCAAGGCTATGAAAAATGGAGTCATGCTCCTTTTCGGAAAGAAGAAGGGATCCGAAATAGTTGATAAATTAAGAGGGAAAAAAGGATCAGCTGACTATCGCAATTCATCACCTCGAATGCGAGCCATCATGAGCAAATGTGTAAATGAAGATTTGAAATATGCACTGCCTTCTATCAAGGCTCCCGTGCTTCTTGTCTGGGGAGAAGACGACACGGCTACTCCCCTTTCAGATGCACAGACTATGAAAAAGTTAATCCCGGATGCAGGGCTTGTATCTTTCCCCGGTTGCGGACACTATTCATTTCTCGACAATCCTTTCGGATTTAAAGCTGTAGTCTCCTCCTTCTTCAATATTTAAAGCCTGGTAAAGTCTAAAGCCCTTAAAGCCCCTTAGGCCTTTAACGCCACCTAAAGCCTTTAAAGCCTCCTGAGGCCTTTAAAGCCATTAGAGCCCTTAAATCCGCCTAAAGCCTTTAAAGGCCTTAAACCTCCTAAACCTTTTAAACCTTTTAAACCACTTAAACCTTTAACCAGTGAACGCTTTCTCAATAATCATCCTTGTCATCTGCGGAATCTACATGCTTCTCAATTTCCGCCACGACATACACATGCTGCAACAAAATAGCTATCGCATCGATCGCTATTGGAAATGGCTAAATCGATCCGGTGACATATCATCCGTCCCACGTATGGTGAATGTCGGCGTACTGCTACTTTTGTTCTCAACTTTGCTTACTCCCGCTATCAATGCCATTATCGTGGCTATCACGTGTATTGTACAATCTATAATATTGCTCAGGAAGAAGTTCAAAAAGCCACTTGTCTTCACACCACGAGTGAAAAGAATTTACAGTGTATGCGCAGTGTTTGCAATTGCATTTTCCCTTTCTGTAATCTTAACAGTAGGACGTGGAGGAAGTGACGCTTTTTTATATTATACCGGAGGTCAGCTAAGTCTTGGATCCATTCTGTTTCTTTGCATTTTCTCTTGGGCAATCGCTATACTTGCGGTATGGGTACTCAAGCCTGTAGAAGCTTCTATCAATGCCAAATATCGCAACGAGGCTATATCAATCCTCCAGAGTATGCCCGACCTTAAGATTATAGGTATCACTGGAAGCTATGGAAAGACATCTACCAAACATTATCTTCATCGCATACTTTCCGAGCACTATGATGTATTGATGACTCCCGGTAGCTACAATACCCCTATGGGAGTAATTCGTACGGTCAGAGAAATGATGAAGCCTTATAATGAGATATTCATTTGCGAAATGGGTGCGAAGCAGCTTGGCGACATCAAGGAAATATGCGATATGGTGCATCCTCAAATTGGAATAGTGACAGCTGTTGGTCCAATGCACCTTGAGTCATTTAAGAGCATCGAAAACGTGCAAAAGACAAAATTTGAACTTATAGATGCCCTCCCCTCCAACGGATTCGGAGTGATTAACAACGATTTTGAATGGTGTGCAAATCGTCCTGTCAATAATGTTGAAGTGGTCCGTTATGGAGTTTCCTCTCCAAAAGAATGCGAATATGTTGCCACGGATGTCATATATTCTCCTACGGGTACAGATTTCACTGTGAAAGGGAGTGATGGAACAGAAATCAAACTCCATACACGACTTGTCGGAGAATGTAACATTTCCAATCTTGTTGCCGCAGTGATTGTCGCTTTGTATTTAGGACTGACTGCAGACGAAATCCGAAGAGGAGTGGAATCAATTGAACAAGTAGAGCATCGCCTCAATGTGAAGCGCACTCCCGGAGGAGTCACAATCATTGATGATGCTTTCAACTCCAATCCTTCCGGTTCTCGGATGGCTGTGGATGTACTGTCACAGTTTAAGGATGGCAAACGCATTATCGTCACACCGGGCATGATTGAACTTGGAAGCGAACAGGAGAATCTTAATAGGGAACTTGGAAGACAAATCGGAGAGAAACTTGATGTAGCTGTAATAGTTGGAGCTTATAATCGAAACGCACTCGTAGACGGCATCCGATCGACAGACTTCGACGAAAAGAATCTCCATATAGTGGATTCATTTGCAGATTCCCAAGCACTCCTCTCCAAAATTCTTGCTCCGGGAGATACAGTCCTCTACGAAAATGACCTTCCTGACTCCTTTAAATAATGCATAATTCATAATGCATAATGCATTATTAGCTACGATCAAGCTGAAGTAATTCTTAATACATAATTCTTTTCGCTGGAGTCATTAATATTGTATTAGCTCAGGCTTTTTCATAAATAACCCCGAACCGAAAATGGTTCAGGGTTATTTATTAGCTATTTGATTTACCGTGTCATAATGATGCATTATGAATTATGCATTATGCATACAATTAAAGATAAGCTTCGAGCAATCTCTCAAGGTCGGCTGCTGAGTGCACGCCTGCACCACGCCATTCAAGTTTATTATTTTTAAAGATCATAAGAGTCGGAACAGACTGCACCATATACTTGGCAGCCAGCTGCTCATTCTTGTCTATATCGATCTTGATGATTCTAACCTTATCGCCCATCTTCTCATGAAGCTCTTCAAGGATGGGATGCATCATGCGGCAAGGGCCACACCATGTTGCAAAAAAGTCCACAAGGACAGGTGTCGGAGATTGGATTATTTCTTCAAAAGTTTCCATAATTTAATTTTTAAGATTAATGTTTCTTACTTATTATTCTTGACACTCAAGAATAATACTCTTTCATTGTTTTTACAATATTTAAACACTCCAAACCCCTCTTTGGTTCATTTAGAGCCCGACTAATAAAAAATGAGGCCTAATTCGAAACAACTTCATTTATTCTAACTTTAGTATGGTATGAATTTAATCCATTCATCTATTTTTGCATCTTTTGCGGGTCTTGGCACCTGATATGTCTCTCCACATCCATTAATTAAGATAAGATCCGGAGTATATGAAATCAGCGACCAATATATTCCACCATCTTCATTGAAATAGCATGCTTTTGGATTGAACTTAGAATTATCGATTTCAAGATCATTTTTTGCGATGTCGAAATTGTCGGTCATTATGCTCATCGTATATTCTCCCGTATTGTGATTTTTCATCATACGGATATTTTGGAAAAACAATGTGCCCTCATCGTTGTTTCTGGTTGCAGCTGCTCTTATATATATCATTGATGGATTGATCATATAAATGAAAAGATGTCGGTTAGTATTAATTTCACAACAAGGCTCTCCATCCAAGAAATAAAACTTAGACCCGAGACGCCATTCTTGTAAGCATCTTCCTACATCCGACTTATCCTTACACTCAGTCATGTCGTATGGGGCGACAATCTCTATATCTTCTACCTTACTCATTTGAACGCCATTGATAATGATAGTTCCATCCTCCACTTTAATTTGGAGAGGAATAGAAATTTTAGATGAAGTGACTGAACCATCCTTTTCAAAGACAGTCATGTGTGTCAGACTTAAGGAGGGAACTTCAAGTATTGCTTGCATAGTTGAGTCTACCTTTTCATAAAAAATGCAAACTTCATCAGTAATGACCGCCTCAGCATTGTCGTTGGCCCATACTCCTTTTACAGTAGANAAGCTCACGTCAGCAAATGTCATCAAAGCCGACATAAAAAACAAAAGCAGAAAAGAAATCTTTTTCATTTTTCTTATTTTAATGTTTTAATAATTACATGCTCAGTTCAGGGTTCAAATTAAGTACTATTTAGCACCTCATTATTATGACGCGCAAGAAAGCATAACATTACCATGAATCGAGAATAATATTAAAAATAAGAAACCATATCATAAAACTTCTTCGTCTATTCAGACTCTAAAGTTTTATAATATGGCATTTTATTCAAATAAAAAAGATTCAATATAATTGGATGCTAAAAGAATCGGAATCTCTATATGCCGGGAACTTCTCACGGAAACCATTAAGCTTGTCGAGAGAAAGCGTTGCATATATCAGATCCCCACCATCCGGATCAGGAACTGAAATATCATTTCCTTTAAAGTCTATTGCAAGTGATGTGCCATCGTATTCTATATCTTTCACATCCTTTCCTTTGCAATCAACCCCGCAAACATACGCCTCATTCTCGATGGCACGGGCCATTAGAAGCTTCTTCCAAGCCTCAACCCTCGCCTTCGGCCAATTAGCAACAGCTATTAAAAGGTCGTATTCATTTCCGACATTTCTACACCANACNGGAAANCGNATATCATAGCAAACCACCATNGCNATNTNCCACCCNCGATAGCGNACTTTGAGACGCTTATAGCCGGCAGAGAGAATCTTATCTTCCCCAGCCATACTGAAGAGATGCCTTTTATCTCCAAAATAATCATCACCATTCGGCTCAATGAAAAATGCTCTGTTTGCCAACAGGCCACCCGTATCTGCTAAATAACTTCCAGCTATTGCAACATGATATTTAGCCGCAAGACTTTTCAATCTCTCTACAGTCTTACCTGAATTGCGCTCTGCCAATTCCCTGACAGATTCTTTATCGCCGTATGGACAACCGGTGGAGAAAGTCTCAGGAATAATCATAAGATCGGTGGAAGGATACATTCGCTGGAGAGCATTTTCTAAATTCAGAAAATTACTTTCTTTATCATTCCATACTATCTCCTGCGGGTAGATACAAACTTTTAGATCTTTCATTGAAATATTTTTAGTATGAATGCATAATGCATAATGCATAATGCATAATTAGACCCCCTCAGATAAAAACAATCTCTTTGTCGCTGACATCTAATTGAAAATGCGTTTCTTAAGAAATACCTCTGAGACTATGAGAAAGATTTTATAGCTGTCGAGAGTTGAATTAAGTTAAGGGATGAACTTTTCGGGATATCGGGCTGCCTGCTTCCATTCGGCATAATATTCCCTTATGGCTATCATGTCGGTTTCAACATCTCCCGTTGGCTGATAAGTCTTGCTTATCTGTATATGTTTCTTGCTATAGTCGATGACTCCAAGAAGGATTGGCACTTTAGCTCCGTAAGCTATATAGAGGAATCCCGTCTTCCATTGATCTACGGCACTACGGGTTCCTTCCGGGGTCACTGCAAGGTTGACGTAAGGCTCCGTCTCAAANAGATTGATGACTTTTTCGGTCAGGGATCCCTTTGATTTATCTTTGGAACGCTCCACAGGGATTCCTCCAAAATGGCGCAGAAGATACTTCAAAGGGAAGAAAAACCAAAAACTCTTCATAAGAAAATTGGCTTTCCTCCCAACTGATCGATATGCCGCCAGACCGAGCAGGAAATCCCAGTTTGACGTGTGCGGAGCCACGCAAATGACACATTTGTCGTATACCGGAACAGTTATGTCGAAGCTCCAGCCTGTAAGTTTCAATGCGAGTCTCCAGATATTCATTATTTTTTGTTTAATGCATAATTCATAATGCACAATGCATAATAGTACTCATCTAATTTAATATTATAGCACGTATTTACGATATTATGCTGATTTAATAAATAATATATTTTTTGTAATGTACCAAAGAAAATCAATTATGAATTATGAATTATGCATTATGAATTATGCATTCTCTTTATTGGCTTCTTTCACTGATTGAGGTACTGCCTCGTTGAAAAGCTTCAGGGCTGCTGAGATTTCTTCATTGAAGTCTTTGNGTATCTTTTNGAATAGCTTCTTGAAGAATTCTGATTTTGCTTTCTTGTATTCTTCAACATTTGCGAATCCCTTTACGCCACGGTCAAAGAANCGGTTGGCGTTAGCCTTAGCTGCACCGGTTGCGCCAAGCACTTTGGCAACTGCTACAGAGATTTTCTCGCGGTCCGCACCATCTACATTGTAGTATACTGTCATCATTTCGTCGCACATTGAAGCTCCTACAGCCTCAACTGCTTTCTTAAACTGCTGTTTATTCATCGTCTTTACTTTTAATTTAAGTTTCGCAAGCTCAACTTAAAGGTTAACCTTCAACTTGAGCTTTCGAAAGTTGAATTTATATTGCTTCTATCTCTTTTCATTCCTTATAGAAATGATTTCTTTGCATATATAACAAATGAGACTCCCTATTTTGTTCTATGCAACTTTAACGAGTTTCAAATGTTTTAGTGTAAATTCATCTTTCGAAGAATCTTTAGCTTAAGTCTAATTAGGCCAATTAGTCATATTAGACCAATAAGGCCAATCAGATTTATAAGATTATATAGCTTTGAGAATTAAAAATTTATTTGATGAAAAAGATAACATTATTAATATTAGTCTTTTTAGTAGGACTTGGCATTGTGTTTGCCGTCTCCGAGACACAGACACAACAAAAAGCTCCTACTTTTGATGATGCAATAGCCATCATTAAGAAATATGAGGGACTTAGTGGACCAAGCCACTGGCCTTTCATCGGATATGGCCATAAAGTGATGCCCGGGGAGAAATTTACCCGAGGAAAGAGACTTACTCAAGCGGAAGCGGAAGCTCTTGCAAGAGCAGACTACGCAAAATTGTGTGCAAAATATCGAGAGTTCGGTGCCGATAGCTTGCTTTTAGCGGCCTTGGCGTATAATTGCGGTCCCGGTGTGGTGGCAAAATCAAGCGTGCTATCTAAATTGAAGGCAGGCAACCGTGACATTGAGGCATCCTATATTGCGCATAGCAGATATAAAGGGAAGCAGCTCTCTCAGCTAAAGAGAAGACGACAAGAAGAACTTGCTGTTCTATTTGTGAAAGACCCCACAACTCTTATAGAGGTGGAGAAAATTTCTGATAACAATGGAACGGAAGTTGTAGAAGAAGTGACTGAAATTTCACATCTTTCTCTTGCGGCCCAAACCGAAGCAAAGGAAGACACTTTAAAACATGAATCTCATAATTAAGAATAACAATGAATAATTCAATTAAAAATAAAATGAGTTGGAAATCTTTAGGGATTGCCGGTCTATGTCTCTCCTCAATATGTCTCTCCTCGGTAGCCTTTACATCTTGTCATGATGCGAAGGCAGAAAAAGAATCTTCATATTCTGAAGGGCGTCCTGACGAAGCCTTAAATGAATTGATGCGCACTTTTGCAGAAAATGATGCTCCCGGTTTTGCGGCTCTTTGCGTATATCCCATACCTCGCCCCTACCCTCTTAAATCTATTGATGACTCTGTATCGATGGTAGATTATTTTCCAATGATAGCAGATGACTATATGCGCTCCTACATGAAGAAATCAAAACTTAAGGATTGGGAAAAATATGGATGGAGAGGTTGGAGTATAGGCGAGGATCGTCCTATTTGGTATGACGGAGGTGTCCAATTCATAGAACATGTGTCACCAGCCGAATCCGGACTTCAGAAGATTTTGGCAAGAGAAGAGATAATGTCGCTTGCTCCACAATTCCGTGAAGGATGGACTCCAGTGATGACTCTTATTCAGACAGATGGAGACAAAATTTTCCGTATAGATACAAAGGATCATTCCTATCGTTTGATGGGGTTTGATAACTCTGAAAATCTAAGGGATGTGCCTACAATCCTTATGACAGGAACTATGAAGACAGAAGGAACTGCTAATTATGCCCTATACGCTTTCGCTGACTCCACCGGTATGGAAGCGGAGTTTATGCCTGATGCCGAACCCCCGGTAAAAATCTTCTTCAAACAGCCTAAACTCAAGAAGGAAAACTCCTACGAAGTCCGCAACGGCTATTGGCGCGACATCGTAAAATAATCTCTCTTTTAAGATTACAGAGAAAGTCAAACTTTAGAGTCCATCTTATATAAGATGGACTCTTAATTGCTACCATAATGCGACTCGACCAAATTTCCCTAAATCAAGAAAGGCATTGTTTATCCCTAAAGCACTGAATGCACGACGGATAGATGACAAAGAAATACTCTTACCTTTTTCAAGTCTTGAAATCTGAGACTTCTGAACTCCCATTTTTTCACCTAACTGTTCTTGTGTCATATTCTGTGCGATCCGAGCCTTTCTTATAGCTTCACCTATTCTGAATGCTTCAATTTCTTCTTGGAGAGATTTTTCATATTTATCCCTTTCAGGAGTACCTTTTTCTCCAATGATCTCATCCTGTATCTCATCGAATGAATAGATTTTCATATTACCCATCAATTTCATATCATTTTTCTTTTTGCTTCAAAATATAGTTTCTTTAGTTCCTCTGCTTTTGCAATTTCTTTTGTCGGTGTCTTTTGGGTTTTCTTAATTATTCCATTGGTAGCGACAACGAGAGTATTTTCTTCTGTGTCCCAAAAAGAAAATAGTCTATATGCTATACCTTGAAATCTTGTACGAAACTCCCAAATTCCATCGCTATCTTCCATTTTTGAAAATAATTCCGGATCCCTTATTCCACTCTGTACTTTTCTGATATTGTATGATATCTTAGATCTTACAGATGGACTGAGAGATTTTAGAAATTCCCTTGCTTGTTCCAATACAACCAATTCAAATTTTTCATTCTCCATAATATATTTAATCAATGAGGCAAAATTAATAAAAGTTTCCTAAACTCGCAACTTTTTAACCATCTTTTTATCCAAAGACTATAATTTGAGTTTAATCTGCTTAAATTGGTCACAAATCTTTCATCGTTTATCGTTAATATTAAATCGTTGCCAACTGTGCGAATCTGAACTTAAACTGTGCGGATTCGCACACTTTTTACATCTTTCAAAATGCTAATAACATTATAAATTAATGTTTTATAAGTTTGGCACGCTGTTTGATTAAAAATAAGGCAAAAGAATAAATCATGTCTAT
>WFLX010027556.1_pt1 | contig 10077 bp, 2 predicted proteins | sample 4967041 | NCBI WGS metagenome assembly WFLX01 (sample SAMN12857096, study PRJNA449069) | gut metagenome | isolation source: stool from male and female vole | host: Microtus ochrogaster | place: USA:Florida | collected 2017
CCCCAGTTTTCCCAACCTTCGTTCCACCCCTCGAAAAGTACGCCCTGAATATCGTTGGCAGCAGCAAAATCGATGTATTTAATAGCATTTTCAGTGGTAGCGCCATGTCGTGGGCCCATGACCCATGTCTGTGTACCAAGATGCATACCCCACCATATACCCACATATTTCTGTGGTTTAATCCACGAAGTATCAGTTATTTTAGAAGGCTCGTTAAGATTGAGAATCATAGCGGAATTTATCAGGCCTACTGCATCGGCGGCTATCTGCACTGTGCGCCACGGAGTAGAAAATTCAGAGGGTAGATAAGCCTTCACCCCATCAGGGAGAGGAGCTAACTCAGCTTTAAGCAAATCTGCTTCGGACCGACACAGAGTCATCTCAGGATAATCATAAAGAGCGGCTTCATGGATTGAAGCGAAAACTCCGTCAGGCGTCTGAAGAGTGAAAGGCGTGTTTGCATCTTCCACATCATCAAGTATCAATGATCTGAATTCATGTTCGTAACTTTCAAAATTTCCGGGAATAGACCATGTCATCGATCCGGAGGGAAGATTAAATTCCGTAAGTTCATCAGTAATCACTACCGTATCCTTATCCTTCAAATTCCATTCGTAGCGAAATGCAATACCATCGTCAAAAGCCCGAAAGCGTGTGACAAACTCTCCTGCTGATGATGTCTGTACAATAGCCATTTCATTGTAGGCACAGAAAATGCGCTTGTTTTCACCCCAAGGCTGATTCCACTCCCCGGAAAATGAAGATGAATGACTTTTGACTGAAACACTCTCTCCCATAGTGCGACCGCGCATCACCACACCCATACGAGATGGTGATATCAAATCCACACCGGCAACTTTTACCGAATAATACAAATCCTTATCACTTTCTACAGCAATAGCAACCTTACTATCAGGAGATTTCAGTAAAAACGATTTGGCAAAAGCGGGCTTTGCGCTTACTAATAAAAACAAACAAAAAATCAAATAAAAATTTTTCATGGCTGAGATTTTATTAACCACATGATTATCAACCACAAAGATAATAATAAAAATAAATTGTACCAAAAAAGTTGTACAGTTCAAAAAAAACGTCTAATTTTAACACACTTAAATCACACACACGCAACTAATACCAAAACTAATTAATACATTTTTACCTTATGAACTTTAAGTTGATTCCTCTCTTGGCAGGTATGTCTATCTGCTGGGGGATTGGTAGTTTCGAGGTATCGGCGGCTGATTATTGCACCTCCGGCAACCTGACTCGTACCAACGGGGACCGCAGCATGAACTCATTCGTAATAAGTGATGGTTCTAGCTCGGTCAATGTCAATGTAGGTCAGAGTAAAAACAGTGGGCAACCCACTTATTTTGACCGCACAACAACGGTGCTTACCACCGTGCCGGGTGCAACCATCTCATTCCCGTCAATCGACTGGACCGGAGGCTGGATGCACAGTTACGCTTATGTAGACTACGATGGCGACGGCACATTCAACACCACCCTTAACGCTAACGGCACCAACTCCGGAGAAGTGGTGAGTTATTCATTTTACAGCTCCAACTCCAGTGCCCAAACATCAACCAACAGTGCCGGTCAATCAGCAAACTACGGTTCAGGTATTTCGGCATCAGGTATGCCGTCATTCACCTTACCGGCAACAATGTCAGCAGGCGACTACCGCCTGCGATTCAAAATCGACTGGAATTCACTTAATCCTTGTGGTGCCACTATCGAAAAAGATGGTGGCTGTATAGTCGATGTAACTTTGCGCATAGAAACCGAACGCGAGCGCACCATCAGCNTCAAGAGCTCCGACCCGATTATGGNTACGGTAGCTATCGCNGGTACTGATCAACTNAGCATCACCACTTCGGGTACCGTAGAAATTTCGGCCACACCCAATCGCGGTTACTCATTCCTGAACTGGACAAATGACGCTAATGCCACAGTATTCTCCGAATTAAGCTCAGTAGCTGTAACGTACAATGACAATCTCAGTCTGACAGCAAACTTCACTGAATTTGCATACCCGTCGATGAGCCGTACGTTCACCAACGGTGCGAGTCAGCAAAACCGTTACCTGGGTCGTGTAACTACCACCGGCACCGAAACGCCCGAAGTATTCAACTGCACATCACAGGCAGAGCTTCCATACACTGCATTTACAGCAGCAACAGGTACATACGTCACTGAAGGGGCTGTAATAGACAAAACCGCCAATCCAATACGTATCGAAAACGGGACACGCTCATTTACAATCACCTACTATGCATGGACCAACAGCATCAACGGCAACTCCACCGAGTTAGGCTGGACTCAAGAAGCATATTTCGTGGACTGGAACAATAACGGTGTGTTTACTGATGCCGGTGAAATTTCGGGCAAAGGCAATACCAAGATGGAAAACACATCAATCAAAACCGGTATGACACGCACGGTCACTGTTCCTGAAGATATCGAACCCGGTATCTACCGTATGCGTGTGATATTCTATGAACCCACCCTCGAATCCGATGCATGGCAAGAAAAAATTTTCACCAATTACGGTCGTCAGATACGCAATGGTGTAGCCTACGACTTCAATATAGAGGTGATGGGTGATACCGAGATGGAAGTATCTACAATCACTGCATCTCATGTAAACGCCGATGTTGCTCCCGGCAACGACAATGTAGCCATAGCCTACGTCAATGTATCCGCTACAGGCAAAGTTAATCCCGTCAATGTGACCGCAATCGACATGAATTGGGTCAGTGGCGGTGAATATGTGGAAAATCTCCATTGGGAATATTCCACTACTGCTCCTACCTCGGGCACTAATATAGGCAATGCCGGTGCTGCGCTCAATCAATCACTCATTCAAGGCAACAACTACTTTATCCTCATAGGTAAAATCAAAGAAGATGCTCCTGAAGGAGAACGTATAAAAGCCAACATCAACAGCATCACTCTGGACGGTACAGTCACCACAGTCAATATGCCTAACAGCGACGGTCTGTACTTGATTTCGATGGCTGACCTCGGCTTCCAAAGCACATGGGAAGATTATTGGGAAAACCAAGCCATATTCGGTGTCAATAAGGAAGTGGCCCGCGCTACGGCTACTCCTTACGCCACTGTCGATGAAATGGAAAGCGATACTGAATTTTTCGCACATCCCTGGGTGGCCACTTCATCTTCACGCGTGAAACTACTTAACGGTGAATGGAGCTTCCACTTTGTCGACGAACCGGCTAAACGTCCTCAAGATTTCTATCAGGAAAACTATGATTCATCGGACTGGGACCAAATAACAGTACCGTCCAACTGGGAAATGAAAGGTTATGACCAACCACTGTATGTCAACGTGGATTTCCCCTTCGCCAAAAATCCTCCGAAGATAGAACGTCACCCCAGCTATTCTGACTATGGAGTCAACCCCGTAGGCTCATATATCACTACATTTGACGTCCCTGAATCATGGTCGGACAAACAACTGTTCCTCAACTTTGAAGGTATCTACTCAGCAGCTTACGTATGGGTTAACGGCCGGTTCATTGGCTACACTCAGGCAGCCAACACCAATCACGAATTTGATATCACCCGCGCAGTACGCAAAGGCTCCAACAAACTTGCCGTACAAGTGTTCCGCTGGAGCGACGGCTCATATCTTGAGGATCAGGATATGTGGCGCATGAGCGGTATCTATCGTGATGTGACACTCACCGCCGTACCAAAAACATTCGTGCGAGACCATTACATCACTTCAGAACTAAATTCTTCGTCCAACTATACATCGGGCAAACTCAATGTAGCGCTTGACATCAACAACCGTGCCGCCGGTTCTCGTACCGTATCGGCTCATATCAAGCTGCTTGACCCCTCCGGAGCCGTCAAACATGTGTTCCCGGCTCAGAATGTAACTCTTAGTGCCGGCGGTGAGTCGAAACTCAATTTCACCGCCAATCTTTCCGACCTGAAATTGTGGACGGCCGAGACCCCCAATCTCTACACTATGGAAATATGGCTCGAAGACCAAAACGGCAATCAGACCGAAGCATTCTCCACCAAATACGGTTTCCGTCATATAGAAGTAGTCAACAAGTTTGTACATATCAATGGCAAGAAAGTATTCTTCAAAGGCACTAACCACCATGATACACATCCATTGTATGGTCGTGCCATTGACACCGAAATGATGCTTAAGGACATCATCATGTTCAAGCAATACAATTTGAATACTCTCCGTACGAGCCACTATCCCAAACAGCCCAAAATGTATGCCATGCTCGACCACTATGGTATATATGTAATGGACGAAGCCGATCTTGAATGTCATGCCATGACTTCACTCAGCAGCGATGCTGCCTGGATACCTGCATTCGTAGACCGAGAAGAGCGCATGGTGTTACGTGACCGCAACCACCCCAGTGTAATCTTCTGGTCAATGGGTAACGAGAGCGGTGACAACTCCAACTTTGAAAACTGCTACAATGCTATCCGTGCACTTGACTCGCGTCTGATTCACTATGAAGGCATTGACGGTGATACCTGGCGTCATACCGATATCACATCGAAAATGTATCCGCAGCTCGCCACCGTATCAAGTCAGGACAACCGCGCCGATGACCGTCCGCATATTCTTTGCGAATATGCCCACGCTATGGGTCAGGCAGTAGGTAACCTTCAGGAATACTGGGATATCATCGAATCGAGCAAACGCACTATAGGAGGCTGTATCTGGGACTGGGTAGACCAAGCAATCTATCACCCGCAGGAAATAGCTTCCGGTAAAATGAAAGGATTCTATACCGGTTATGACTTCTCAGGACCTCATCAAGGCAATTTCTGCTCCAACGGTCTCGTGGGTCCGCTGCGTGAACCCACCGGCAAACTCATGGAGGTGAAGCATGTATATCGCTACATCAAGATGTCGAATTTCAATTCTTCATCAAAAACCGTATCGGTAAACAATACCTATGATTTCATCGACCTCTCGGGCTTCAAGGTGCTCTGGTCAGTAAGCCGCAACGGCAAGACTGTAGAATCAGGTGAAATCAACGACTTCAATTTAGCCTCCGAAGCCACAGGCACACTGAGCATACCTTTCACCACCTCCACCACTTCAGATGCAGAATACCTGCTCGACATACGCTTCGTCACCAAAGAAGCCTGTGACTGGGCCGAGGCCGGACATGAGGTATCGCACCAACAGTTTGCCCTCAATACCCGCCCGTCGCTTCCGGCTAAGACAAATATGCCCAATACTCTGGTCACAACATCGACCAGCCCGCTGCAACTCACCGGCAACGGATTCACTATCGGCTTTAACGAGCGTGGCGAACTCATCTCGATGAACTACAATAAGACCGAGATGATTCATGAAGGCAACGGCCCGAAATTCAACGGCAACCGATGGATTGAAAATGATGCACCTTACTCCGGTATTCCTCCCACGAGTCTTACATCATATACATTCACAGCCGGTACACCGACCATAACTTATGGTTCAGGCAATGCTTCGGGTGCAGGCTCAGTGACAATCACCACCACTTATACCGGTTCATCGGCAGTGAACTACACAACAGCCTATACCGTGTACTCCGACGGTACGGTGGATCTGGCAACTACTTACAATCCACGTGGCACGCTGATGCGTATGGGTCTGACTATGTCAATCAATCCCGAATTGGAACAAGTGGAATATTTCGCACTCGGTCCGTGGTCAAACTTTGCCGACCGCAAAACGGGTTCGTTCGCAGGTGTATATAATACCACTGCCACTGAAATGCATGAGCAGTTTATCCGCCCACAGACTATGGGCTACCGTCAAAACCTGCGCTACGCACGCCTGACAAGCAACGGTACATTCGGTCTGTTAGTAGAAACTGAAGGTACGGTCAACTTCTCGGCTCTTCACAATAATGAAAATGACTTTATCCAAGTGAGCCATGACCATGATCTCACTCCGCGTCAGGAAGTAATCCTTGATTTCGACTANGCAATGAGAGGTCTGGGCAACGGTTCCTGCGGTCCGCAAGTAATGAGCCAGTACTATGTACCATCATCGGGCACTTACACTAATCGCCTGCGCTTCACTCCTATGGTCAACGAAGGCGGCGGCTATGAGATTCCTGAAGGTAATGCTGCAAATGATTACATGACATCACTGACAGGGTCTCACGACAATGAAGCCATCTACGAAGCCACTGAAGCTCCGGAAGAACTTTATACACGTATTCCCGAACCGATGCTTCAGCTACCTCATTCGTCTCCTGCTATCGATGTGACAGCCACTTACACTGACACAAAAGCCAAAGCTACCCTGTGGATTGACTTTAACCGTGACTTCACCTTTACGGACTCAGAGATGATAACCCCCGCAACCGAGGGTGCCATGCAATGGAAAGTGTCTTGTCCCGACGATATCACTTCAGGAACATTCCGTGCTCGCCTGGTCTTCGACATCAATACTCCGGCCGCACTCGGTCCGATAGAGTCAGGACGCGCGTATGACTTCTCCATCACCGTCACCAAACCGACCTCCGCTACCGGCTACTCTGTGCCCGACGGAACGATGCACCCCGACGGTAATGCTTACCTGACACATATATATACTGACGGTGCTTACGAGGATATGGATTTTACCGCCACTTCCACTCCCAAATCAGTATATACTATGCTGAAAGAAACACCGGAAGCCATAGCAGGCAATACATTTACCCTGTCGCTCCATGCCAAAAATCTCGGCGACACTTCGGTAGCTCGTCAGGATCTCCGCTACAATCAGGCTTATATCTATCTCGATGCCTATGGCTCGGGTAAATTCAAAGAAGTAGGCCGCTACGGAGATTTCGCACCCACCAATAATATCGCTGCCAACTACTCTTCAGTGCTTGATATCGATCACAGTATCAGCATACCTGAAGATGCAGGCTACTGCACCGCACGAATCCGCGTGATTTATCAAAACGCCTGGCGGGAGCTGTCGGGTCCGGACGCTAAAGATATAGAAGAAGGTGTGGCTTACGACATTGCCGTAAAAGTATATGACCATGATCCGAACCCCACATACTCTATTCCCGGCGGAACAATGCATTCTGAAGGCAATGCTTATGTGAAGACTCTCAATACAGTCGATGCATATCAGGATATAGCCTACGAATGGGACACTGCTCCGGAATCGGTATATACTTGTCTTGTTGATGGCCTGCAACTTGAAGCCGGCTCAACATTCTTCCTCCATCTGATAGCCAACAACCTCGGTGACACCAGCCGTGTGCGTCAGGACCTCCGCTACAATATAGCCTATATTTACACCGATTTTGATGGTGACGGCACATTTACGCTTGAACAGACGTATGGCAACCAATTTACAGGAGGCAATACTCCGGCTAACTACAACATAGTGATGGATATCAATCACAGATTTGATGTTCCTGAAAATATCTATCCCGGCAANGGACGTATCCGCGTGATTTACAACAATGCCTGGGGTGGTCTCAGCGGTCCGAATGCCACAAATATCCTTGAAGGTCAGGCTATAGATATACCGCTTGAGGTAGTTACCGGCCTATCAGACATTGATGTTATCGACGCAGACGATGTACGTAACACAATGCAAGGTACTTACGACTTGTGCGGACGTCGCATCTACGGCACTCCCGCACCGGGTATCTACATCATAGACGGACAAAAAGTATACGTACGTTAACCATCTGATTCACTTCATACTGCAGGTCGCAACACAAGTTNTGACCTNCTTTTTTATATCTATGTCAAAACGAAGTTGCNGGCTCGTGNGTTATAATTAAAAGATTTTCAAAATTCATATACNGACACCTATGCTCAACTACCGTATTTCAACTATTTTTGCGATAGCTATGGCTCTTTTTGCCACTTCAGTGAAAGCACAAAACCGTCACCCCCAACCCAATGACACTATACATATCCCTTTAAGAGCTCTGATAGTAACCGGGGATGCCTCGAAAGGGGCCGACATAGTGGGTGTGATTTATGATACTTCCGACCGACACCACTCGGAGCCTGTGGGGCCGAGATTTCTGTTTCTTGACCAGAAAGGCCGGGTTGCGCTGGGTATAGGCGGATATGTAAAAGGGATTCTTCAGTATGATTTTGGCGGAGCTATTGACAACGGCGTTAACTTTACACCGTACGATATCCCGATGGGCAATGACGGTGGCCAGCGAAGCCGATTTTACGGGTCGGCCAATCAATCGACAGTGTTTCTGCAACTGGTGGGCCGAACATCGCGCTGGGGCTACTATCAGATGTATGTGCAGACCAACTTCACCGGCTCAGGCCCTTCGGGCTATGGATTGAAACTCGACCAAGCATATCTGAAATTGGGATATGTCACCGTGGGTCTGACCAACTCCTTGATTGTGGACGGTGCAGCCGGCACTCCGGTAATTGACCCGGCAGGCCCCGCAGGAGAAATGAGCCATAAGACCGTGACGCTGAAATATACACCCAAAATCAGCAAACATATCTCTGCCGGTATAGGCCTGGAGGTTCCAACGGCCACTTACACAACTAATCCTACCGTAAGCTCCATCAGCCAACGTGCTCCGGATTTCCCGGCATATCTGCAATATCAGTGGGACGAAGGCCGGAGCCATGCACGACTGTCGGGAATGGTACGTGCCCTGTCGTATCGCAATAATATCACATCGAGCAATCATTTCCAACTCGGCTGGACGGTGCAACTGAGTGGTATGGTGAAAATACTTCCGGAACTGAAACTGCTGTATCAGGGCGCCTACGGCCGTGGCTATGCTTCTTTCGTCAACGACGTATCGGGCGAAGGACTTGACCTGGTGCCATCGGAAACTCCGGGCAAAATGATAGCTCCGCGCATGAGCAATTATGAACTCGGATTATTATGCGATATCACTCCCAATGCCTATGTCACCGCCAGCTATAGCGAAGCTCGTCTCTACGGCATAAAATATCTTGGGGAAAACAATTATCGCTATGGCCGCTATGTGTCGATATCAGGGTTCTACAATGTAATAGATGACCTGCGTGTGGGAATAGAATATCTCCATGGCACACGCACCAACTTCTCGGGAGAACTTGGCAAGGCAAACCGCGTGAATATGATGCTCCAATATAGTTTCTGACCGCATCGGACTACACACAATAGCAAAATATTTATTAAAGAAGTTTAGTCAATATTATTTTCTTTTATGCCTGATTACAGGCTTTTTAACTTCCCACACCCGCAAAAATTATTTCGCGGGTGTAACTTTTTAAGTAATTTTGCGTCAAATTTTATATAGCTGTCAAGCTGAATACTATACAAATTACATACTATTCTCAATCATTAATTTTTACGATGAAAAAAATTTCAAGTATTTTCTGTGTGCTGCTTCTGGCCTTGATGCTAATGCCGGCAGCAGCTCAGATGCAGCAGGTTCCGCCTATGGGTGTGGACCCCGAAGTAAGAGTAGGCAAATTGCCTAACGGCCTTACNTATTACATTCGTNATAATNAATATCCTNANGGACAAGCNGATTTCTACATAGCCCAGAAAGTAGGCTCTATACTCGAAGAAGAGAATCAGCGCGGTCTGGCTCACTTTCTTGAACACATGTGCTTCAACGGCACTACTCACTTCCCCGAGAAGAACCTCATCAACTNGCTTGAAAGCGTGGGCGTGAAGTTCGACCAGAATCTTAATGCCTATACCATGGTAGACCAGACGGTTTATAATATCTCCAACGTGCCGGTAGCGCGTACGGGTGTGCAGGATTCGTGTCTGCTTATCCTACATGACTGGGCCAATGACCTTCTTCTGCTTCCGAAAGAGATAGATGATGAACGCGGAGTGATACATGAAGAATGGCGCCGCACTATGGTGGGCCAGATGCGTATACTCGAGAATCTGCTTCCGGTGTTGTTTCCCAACAATAAATATGGCGAGCGTCTGCCTATAGGCACTATCGAGGTTATCGACAACTTCACTCCTCAGGCTCTGCGTGATTATTATGAGACATGGTATCGTCCCGACCAACAGGGTATCATAGTGGTAGGCGATATCGATGTGGACCGCATAGAAGGTAAGAT
>WFLX010047807.1_pt1 | contig 10077 bp, 9 predicted proteins | sample 4967041 | NCBI WGS metagenome assembly WFLX01 (sample SAMN12857096, study PRJNA449069) | gut metagenome | isolation source: stool from male and female vole | host: Microtus ochrogaster | place: USA:Florida | collected 2017
AGCTGGAGCTTTCCCTAAAGCAAGCCTCATTTTTGTTAAATTTTCCATGTCGATTGTCATTCCATCATTTGAACCGGAAATATTAGACTTTTCCTCAGCTGATTCCATTTCTGCCTGTGTTGTCTGAATTGCTTTCTTCATATAAGCAAAAGCTTGGCCATAAGAACTTGATGAGAATGTAAAACCGGTGTTTGATAGAACATTGTGTGAATGCTGTCCATCCCACAGCTTGCCAAATTTGCTATACTCAATTTCAGAAGTTAAAATCCTTGCTGCATGAGTCCAGTATTCCGAGAAAATACTCTTGTACAATACCACTTTGGAATAGCCATCTTCTGGATCTGCGTTGTCCGACATTTCAAACCCTTCAGAACAAAAGGCGTCTATGAGAGATTGAGGTGACATGTCTTTTGAAACTCCATCCGGCCACCAATGACCGGGTGCTTCTTCTATATCTACCCATCTGTCATTATACCCCATAGCCCATGCGATGCAATTATACTTGTCATCCCGGTCACTTAGTAACCTGAAATTTTTGTCAGATTCAAGATCAGGAAAAATTGACGTCAGTATGAACCTGTTTATTGTAGTATCGAAAGCCATTTGTCACAAGCATCTTTAAGACTGACAAATCCATTATATTTAACCACTCCTGGGAAAATCAAGTCCAGAGCATGAACTATTTGAGATGGCCCTTTTTTTAATTCTTCTACAATAAATGGCACAGCATCAATTCCCATATCAACTATCTCTTTGAAATGGGAGTTATCATAGTTATTTGCGGAGAGAAATGCCGTTTCGTCATTCCAATATTTAAAATTCTGAGCAAAATTAGCAGCATTGTCAATATTAAGATCATCTAAAATGTTTGTACTACCATCCTTGGTAACAGCAGATACTGATGATGAAAATGAAAATACCGAAGGACTGCCTTTATGTTCTCTTTCAGCAAGAGAAACCGAGTTTTTGTTATCGATAGTCTCTACAAAATCTATATCATTCATTTTTTTAATGCTACTTTAAATGGAAGTTCTGCAATAACTGTGTCATCAAAGCAAATCGTAAGGATATAATCACCTGGGCTATTAAAAATCATACCCTTAAACCCAGTAACAATATTTAGTGAAGTAAAATCTTTGCTTTTCGCAAATGTTCCTGATGTCTTAAAAATTACGTCATCAGGTTTTGATGAAGGGAATATTTTGATAGAGATTTTTTCATAATCTCCAGTCTGATCGTCATTTATTATTTTAGCAGCCATGTAGAAGTAAGCTCTCCAAGGAAATTTGGTAGCACTGATAGTGTCAAAAGTGTCCATTATTGATAGACTTCCATTACGTTCAGAGGCATACTCACATAGAGTCAAAATACGAGGTTTCATTAATTATAATATCATCAATAAGAGTTACTACTTATACTAACGTAATTTTAAGGCAAATAGTATTTGAAATCACAATACATTTAAGTAGAAAACCACGTATAGCCTAAACAACTGAAACCGAAGCCTGAAACCTGAAGACTGAAGACTGAAGACTGAAGACTTAACGGAACCCTCTTTTTTACAAAATTTGCGCAAATTTAAAATCAGACTTTAAATTTGCGCAGTTTTTATGAAATAAATTTATCGGAAAATCATCCATCCACACGAATCTTCCCAAACAAAAAAGCACGTAAGCGAAGCCAAAGCTCCAACTCACGTGCTTTTTTTGTTTTATGTCTTCAGAATGTCCTTAGGGGCTTTAAGGGCCTTAGAGCCTTTAAACCTGAAGCCTGAAAACTCAAGACTCAAGACTGAAGACTGAAGACTTAAAATGAAATCCTGAAACCTGAAAACTCAAGACTGAAGACTGAAGACTCAATATGTAACCCCAATATACAAAAAGTAATTTTGAAATATAAATATTTTATTGTAACTTTGCAAAATTAAAAGTTGAACTTTTAAATTTTCAAAGAATGGCTAATTTTGTCAAAAGAGAAATTTCAGATAAGATTCTCGAAGTTCAAAAATACTATCCCGTTACAGCTATAACAGGCCCTCGGCAGTCCGGAAAAACATCGTTGTGCCGTCATCTTTTCCCTGACTTTAAATATGTCAATCTTGAAGATCTTACTGTTAGGGGTAGAGCAATGGAAGATCCAACCTCGTTCATTGATTCTCTTGGAAACTCGGCTATCATTGATGAAGTTCAGAATGTGCCGGAACTGATGTCGATGATTCAAGTGAGAGCGGATGAAAATCGCGACAAGAGGTTTATTTTGACTGGAAGTTCAAACTTTAGTCTTATTCACAACATGACTCAGTCTCTGGCAGGAAGGGTGGCACTATTTACTCTTTTGCCGTTCTCTATGAGGGAAATGACTGAAACCGAAAAGGCCGTTCCAACATGGCGCCTTCTTTCTAGAGGGCAGTATCCCGGAATACTTGTAAATGGTATACCCGACAATATATTCTTTTCCAACTATTATACAACTTATGTAGAGCGCGATGTCCGGGATCTTATGCGTATAAAAAATGTAATTCGCTTCGATAATGTTGTGCGTCTTTTAGCTGCAAGGGTCGGAACCGAGTTTAATGCATCGCAGATAGCGAAAGAAGCCGGGGTGAGTGCACCAACCGTAACTGAATGGTTGTCCATACTCAATGCATCCTATATTACATTCTCCTTGCGTCCATATTTTGCCAACATCTCCAAGCAACTCACCAAGATGCCAAAAATTTATTTTTATGATACTGGTCTCCTATGTTATCTTCTTGGTATTGAATCAGAACCGCAGTTTCAGTCAAGTACCTTACGTGGAGCTATCTTTGAGAATATGGCAATAGCGGAATTGATGAAAAACCAATATAACGATGCACGTATTCCCAACATTACTTTCTACCGGGAGCGCTCAGGCAAGGAAGTGGATGCCATGGTCAAGACACCTGATGGATTTCATCTTTATGAAGTCAAAGCAGGAAGCACATTCAAGCCTGAGTTCACCGCCAACATGAAATATGTAGCCGATTTGTTATCTGAGGAATCACAGCGAACAGTAATCTACGATGGACCGACCTCAATTCCACTTCTAATGAATCTCCGTGACTTATAGCCCCAACAACTGAAACCGAAGCCTGAAACCTGAAGACTCAAGACTGAAGACTCAAGACTGAAGACTCAAGACTGAAGACTGAAGACTCAAGACTTAACGGAACCCCAATATACAAAAATAGCGAGGCAAAGTCGGCGATGAATATGTGTGGAATTAATGAAAGTAACTTGCCGACTTCCCTCGCTATATGATTATAGAATTCCTATTATATATTATTCGTTTCCCATTACACAAATAAACTGGCAACTGATAACTGAAAACTGAAGCCTGAAACCTTAAGACTTAAGACTCAAGACTCAAGACTCAAGACTTAACCCTCACCCCTTCCTAAAAAGTCTGGAAAACTTGCGAACATCCTTAATATTAGGATGCCGCTTCGCATACTCCTTCTTCTCAATCAGACTGCGTTCATAATATTTATGGTCGCCTTCCTCAGTCAGGTATTCATTGTCGTAAGTGTCTTCATGAATCTTGCTGTTGGTTTTGCAGAGCGATACAGCCAACGCGATGGCAAGCACTATTGCCAGCATCACAAATATGATAATTAACGTGATCATTTGTCAAGAACCTGATATTTTGAATGTTGCGATTTAAATTCCGGTACTATGTCCTTCATGTCAGCCACGATGCCCATGTCATCCTTAGATCCGGCAGAGGCTATAAGATTGGAGATAGCCACGTCAACCTCGGCATAGTCATATTCCCTGACCTTTGCAACCTTTATCTTCGGATGGAAGGTAGGTAACGTGATCTCCTCGTCGTTAAGCACCTCCTCATACAGTTTCTCACCGTCGCGGAGACCGGTGAACTCAATCCTTACGTCCTTTGCCCCGCTCAGTGTTATCATCCTTCTGGCAAGGTCTGCAATCTTGACCGGATTGCCCATGTCGAAGACATATATCTCGCCCCCGTTGCCCATGGTCCCGGCCTCTATGACCAGCTTACAGGCCTCCGGTATCAGCATGAAGTAGCGGATTATGTCCGGGTGCGTGACCGTGACCGGGCCACCCCTGCGTATCTGCTCCTGGAAAATCGGTATGACAGATCCGTTGGAGCCCAGCACATTCCCGAAACGGGTGGTGACAAAACGTGTCATCCCTTTCACGCTGCCATCCTTTATCGCCTTGTCGAGCGACTGCACGTAGATCTCGCAGATTCGTTTCGAGCATCCCATGACATTTGTCGGGTTCACCGCCTTGTCTGTCGACACCATCACAAACTTCCGTGTGCCGTACTTTACAGCGAGGTCGGCGATTATCTTCGTCCCGTTTACGTTGTTCACTATGCTCTCGTAGGGATTGTCCTCCATCATGGGCACATGCTTGTAGGCGGCGGCGTGGAAAACATATTCCGGCCTGTAGCGTGCAAACAGATGTTCCATCACCTTCCCGTCGGCGATGTCTGCCACTATTGTCTCGGCTTTCAGGTCTGGCCACTCATTGTGCATCATGAGGCGCACATCGTGCATCGGGGTCTCCGCCTGGTCCACGAGTATCATCTGCGCCGGGCTGTAGGCGGCAATCTGGCGCACCATCTCCGACCCGATTGAGCCCGCGGCCCCGGTGATCATCACTACATGCCCGTTCAGAAGGTCCGCGGCTGCCTTCATGTCGACCTCTATCTTCTCACGTGGTAGAAGATCCTCCACGTCGACCGGCTTCAGGTCCGCGGTATTGAGGTCGGTATTGCCGTCCCATTCACGGGCATTTGGCATCACCATTATCTTGACCCCTGATTCAGCTATCCTGTCGATGGTGGCAGAGTGCTCCCTCATGAAGTTCATCAGCAGCGGCGAGACTATCAGCGCCTTGATTCCCTCCCTTTTCATGACGTCCACAAGCGAGTCGTCGAAATGATGCACCGGCACTCCCATGAGGAAACGGCTGGTCATGTCCTTCTCGTCGTCCACGAATCCGGAAACCTTGTAGGGTGAGTCTGTCGACGAGTTGATGTTCTTTGCCAAGGCAGCGCCACCTGTCCGCACTCCGAGAATGAAGGCAGGCACCCTATTGCCTCTCCTGTTGGATTCCTCATACAGGGTCTTAACCCAAAGGCGCTCGGTCCAGAGGAAGGCAACCACGAACAGGGCGAACATTATGATGTCTGCGGTGGTGAATGTCAGGAGCCAACCGCTGTCACTGTAGATCCACTGGACTATGCATACGAGGGCCACCGCAGTGATCACAGCATACGTCACGCGCATCAGGTCGTTGAACGACGAGAAGCGCATGACCCCGTCGTAGGTGTGGAACAACCGGAATCCCACTATGAAGCATATCAGGAACACGCAGAGAGTGCACACAAGAGGCATGATAANCTCGTTGGTGAATATCACCCCGTGANGTANTGNATATGCAAGCAGNCCGGAAAAGAGGACAAGCAGGGAGNNGAGAAGANNTATGCTCCAATAGGGGAGGGCCNCCTNGGAGAAATACCACTTCAGTATATCTTTGAAAGATCTCATGTTATTATGCGTAATGTGTTGTAAGTCTTGGATCAGATTATTGCTTTCAATGTTGAGAATATAAGCTTTATGTCTGTCCATAGATTGGCCTTGGATACGTATTCAAGATCAATGGAGAGTTTGTCAGGCATCACCTGCTCTATGTATGCTTTGTTTGGATCATCTGCAGCTGCAAGTATTTCATTCTCATTTCGGTATCTGATCGAGGCAAGTGAAGTGATGCCTGGTCTCACTTCTAAGACTTTCATTTGTTCAGGGGTGTACATGTCCACATATTTCCGCACCTCCGGTCTGGGACCTACCAGACTCATGTCTCCAATAAATACATTTATTAATTGGGGCAATTCGTCAAGTTTAAATTTACGGATATAATAACCGGAACGTGTGACACGTGGGTCATGTCCTCCTACAGTTATTAATCCCAATTTGTCACTGTCTGGTCGCATTGAGCGGAATTTGTAGAGCCGGAAATCATTGTTCCCTTTCCCCACTCTTATCTGTCGGTAAAATACTGGTCCTTTTGAATCGCACTTAATCCATATTGCCAAAAAGAGGAAAAGCGGGCTCAGGGCTATAAGACCGAGTCCACTTGCTACTATATCGAATATCCTTTTCAATTTATAGTTGTAGGTTGTTTAAGGAAAGCTTTTTTATACTGAGTGCTTAAGACCTAAGACTGTCAATGATTTCAATGAAAGTATTAATAATATAATCTATATCTTCATCTGATAGACGCGTGTGAAGGGGCAGAGTGATTTCATTGTGATATTGATTATAAGCATTTGGGAAATTATTGATATCAAATCCAAGCTCCTTATATGCGGTCATCATCGGTAGGGGTTTGTAGTGCACGTTGGTTGCTATTCCCCTTTCAGCCATCTTTACTATTATATCATTGCGTTGATCCACCGTTATTCCCGGGATACGTGTCATATATAGATGTCCACTCGAAGAATGATCGTTTCCATAATGAGGAAGGACAATTACTCCATGCGGTGCGAGGGCTACATTATATTTTTCGATAATCTGTCGGCGGCGACGGAGCATCTCTGGATAGCGTCTCAACTGAGCAAGGCCGATACCTGCCATTATATCAGTCATATTGCATTTATACCAAGTGCCTATAATGTCATACTCCCATCCTCCAAGTTTAGTCTTTGCAAGAGCATCCTTGTTCTGCCCATGGAGAGACAGAAGCTGTATCTGTTTGTAGATAGCATTGTCATCCACACCTTCATGTGATCGCCATGTTAGGGCACCACCTTCAGCGGTTGTGAGGTTCTTAACCGCATGGAAAGAGAAAGAAGTGAAATCTGCTATCTCGCCACACATCTTGCCATGCCACATAGCGCCAAAGGCATGAGCTGCATCAGCGACAACTATACATCTTCCGAAAGCTTTCTGAATATCATTTGATGGTCGGAATAAATTCTTCTTACTCTCTACTGCCGAAAATACCTTATCATAGTCTGCAACTATACCACCGAGATCAACAGGCATGATAACCTTTGTCCTTTCCGTTATAGCCTCGGCAACTTTCTCATAGTCCATTTCAAACGATCCCTTGGCGCAGTCGACCATAATAGGTCGTGCTCCTACATGGCAAACGGAGCTCGCAGTCGCAGTATACGTATATGCCGGTACTATTACCTCGTCACCCTCTCCAACACCAAGCACGCGCAAAGCCATTTCCATGGCGGCTGTAGCAGAATTTAGACAAGCAGTTGTGGGGAGATGTTTGCCATCTGTGTCAAATCTTGCTGTCTGGCAATAATTAGAGATAAGGTGTTNANAATTCTTTGNTTTAGGACCGGTGGTAATCCATCCGGNGCGGAGGGCTTCTGCANCTTCATGGATCTCATCCTCACTCATATCTGNAGGTGAGAAAGCAATATTTCTTTTTGTTGTCATATATATTCCGTTGAATTTTAATCGTGATAGTTATTTCTACAATTTGNNGTTTTTTATTAATCTATACANTTCCCNTGATNGATATGAGATAAATTTGTACATAGGAACAAAACCTGATNTTTTATAGNAANTCAATGTCTTTTCGTTATCGGATACATCTGTTGTCAGGGATAGTCGATTAATACAAATATTCTTTAGACTTTTTTCCAATTCAAACAAAAGTGCTTGACCAACACCTTTCCCTTGTATGTCTTTTTTTACTCCTATGGACATGAGTTCAGCATAGTCTCCGTTGTCTATTACATCACTATTGGTTTTTGATAAGTTATTGTAAAGTCTCTTCAATGCTTTGGGTCTAATAAATAACAATCTAATTCCTTCCATTATATATCCGACTGGATTTTTTTTGATTAATTTATAGTGGAACCCATTCGATTTTGTACATGCAGCGCAAAATCCTATCACCTTGTCATCATTCAGGCAAACAAGTAGTATTCCAACGTCTGAATTAAGTACGCTTTTATAATATAATTTTAAAAAGTTATTTCCTAATTCAGTTAAGAAAAAACTTGGAAAGGCACTTTTATGTACTTTAACTATTTCGGTTAGATTATTTTCGTTTGCTGGCCTTACTTCCATGTTTTATATGAATAAAATATGTTGATAAATAAATAAGTACCAAATTATTTCAGAATTTTTATGAATTCATTCGTGAACTTCTTAACATTAGACGACTTACTAAAATTTTCAAGTGCAAAGAGTCTACCTTTTAGTCCCATATCAGAAAGTGTTTTCCGATCATACGTCATAATATTTTTCATAGTTTGAGCCAATAAGACTGAGTCTTCGGGCATGATAGTCCATCCGCAATCTGCCTTAATAATTGAATGACTTGTGTCGCTTCCTTTATCTACGCATGCTAATATTGGACGGGCAGAAAACATATATGCCGGTAATTTACTTGGAATTGATGAATACGAAAACCCTTTCATTATAGGAAGTATCATTACATCAGCTTTATTTTGAGTATTTGCAACCTCTCCAGCTGGTACTTCCCAGAATTCAACATTTTTTATGTCTAAATCACGGACCTTTGATATCAAGTTCTCTTTGGTCGAGCCACTCCCTGCTATCACTAACCTAAATGACATTGACAAATCTTTGAGAATATTGACAGCATCTATTAGGGTATGAATTCCAGCTAAAGGGCCAATATTACCAAGATACATGAATGTAAATATTGAATTTGAGTTTTCTGAAACTAACTTTGGTGAGTTGAAAAGACTTTCATCCTGCCAATTATTAATCACGAATATCTTGTCTTTTGGAAGATTACGGGTTAATGATAAATAATCAGCCATCTTTGAAGAAATAGTATGAATCCGGATAGCATTATCAAGATTTTCTTTGTCAATAGGAATAAGAGCTTTGTTTATAGTTTTTATAAGAATTTTAAATGATGGTAATTTTGACGATATGGATTCAGGATATAAATCCTGTACGGTAGCAATATATGGAATACCATACTTTTTTGCAGCTCTACTAACAAATAAGGCTCCAAATAGTGGCCATGCTGCATTATATACTAAATCTATATCATTTGCATGTGTGCTAATGTATTTTGCAGCTGCCTTACCATAACTATAGCATTCTCTGAGCCTACCGATAATGGATGATTTTGGACAAGTGTAAGAGTTTATAGTAATCACCTTATATTTATAATCCGAATCATTATAATTTGGCATTTTAAATCCCATTGGGCGGGTAGGGACTGGTCTGAGTACAGTTATATCATAATATTTTGATAGTTCATCCGCAAGATTTGAAACGAGAGTTGCACTGACTACAGGTTCTGGTAAAAACACGGAAGCAACAAATAAAATTTTTTTCTTCATTGATAATTCATAAGTGTGAAATGATCAATTTTCGAGCTTTTATCTCTATTTCCTTATATTATCACAATAGAATACTCACAATACATGTGTATTCAATCTTTTGATTTACCATATTGTCCACATATAGAACTCACAAAGAACAAATATATCTACAAACATATTACTCTCTAAGTCCTTGCTTGTGTACTTGATGTTATTGGAAAACGAGTGTTTCACGCACATGTAAGTGCTTGGGTGGTAGTTGCTATTAGCTATATTTCTAATTGGATATCTTTACAAAGGACTATTCTTCGTATGTTTTTTCAAGTTAAGACTTCAAAAAACAATTTGGCCTTGAGTTGACGTACAATTTGAGGATATATGCATGATGCACTGAAAAAATCTAATTTATTGTAAGTTGTTCGTTCACGTCTCGTAGATTAAATTCTTCTCTAAGATCATATTTCATATTTTATCACTCTGTCTACTAAAAATGGACGGGCAAAATTCAATAAATTCGATTCACAAGAACCATAGAGAACATGACATTTTTGAAATTAGATTTGTTGAAGAGTTCTCTTGTTGAGTCTTGTATAGTTATCTAGACATATATATGTAAGATATTGATTCCAATATATATAACTCTTTATATACTTGTCTCCATCATACTTATTAACTATGCGAAGGAATTNAAAGTTATCAATAAAACTCACTAATTATGTGAAATATGACTTGTCA
>WFLX010046399.1_pt1 | contig 10076 bp, 8 predicted proteins | sample 4967041 | NCBI WGS metagenome assembly WFLX01 (sample SAMN12857096, study PRJNA449069) | gut metagenome | isolation source: stool from male and female vole | host: Microtus ochrogaster | place: USA:Florida | collected 2017
ATGATGCGGTTGCAGACTGTCTGGATAAATTCATGGTCATGGCTCGACATCAAGATCACTCCCTTAAAGTTTTGCAAGGTGTTGTTGAACGCCTGAATCGACTCGAGGTCGAGGTGGTTGGTCGGTGAATCCAGCACCAGGGTGTTGGCATCAGTCAGCATCATGCGTGCAATCATACAGCGGATTTTCTCACCACCTGAAAGCACACTTGCTTTCTTCAACACGTCATCGCCACTGAAAAGCATCTTCCCAAGGAAACCCTTCAAGTAAATCTCTGACGAATCTTTAGAATATTGGCATAGCCAATCTACGAGATTCAGATCAGTATTAAAGAATGCACTGTTGTCGAGAGGAAGATATGCGTTTGTGATGGTCTGGCCCCAATCATATTCGCCGGCATCTGCCTTGCGGTTGCCCATGATAATTTCGAAGAGGGCAGTCATGGCGCGAGGGTCGCGGCTTAGGAATGCTACCTTATCTCCCTTTTCAATCTGGAAATTGACATCATCGAAAAGCACCTCTCCATCTACAGTGGCCTTAAGACCTTTCACTTCAAGAATCTTATTGCCCACCTCGCGGTTGGGAGTGAAGATGATGCCTGGATAGCGGCGGGTAGATGGTTGGATTTCTTCTACGTTCAGCTTCTCAAGCATCTTCTTTCGTGAAGTGGTCTGCTTTGACTTAGCCACATTTGCAGAGAATCGGCGTATGAACTCGAGGAGTTCCTTTTTCTTCTCCTCAGCTTTCTTATTTGCCATCTGCTGCTGGCGGAGTGCAAGCTGGGAAGACTGATACCAGAAACTGTAGTTGCCCGCAAAAAGCGAGATTTTATTATAGTCGATGTCGAGAGTATGGGTGCTTACTGCATCAAGGAAGTGACGGTCGTGGCTCACCACGAGCACTGTGTTTTCGAAATTGCAGAGGTAGTTTTCAAGCCACGCCACTGTCTCGAGGTCAAGGTCGTTGGTAGGCTCATCGAGCAGAAGATTGTCGGGATTTCCGAAGAGAGCCTTTGCAAGGAGCACACGCACCTTTTCGTTGGCACCCATATCGCGCATCAGCGAATAGTGGGAATCTTCCTTTATTCCAAGGCCCGAGAGAAGGGCGGCAGCGTCACTCTCAGCGTTCCATCCTTCCATTTCGGCAAACTTCTCCTCAAGTTCAGCTGCTCGGATGCCATCTTCTTCCGTGAAATCTTCTTTTGCATAAAGAGCGTCTTTCTCTTGCATGATTTCCCATAGAGTGGTATGGCCGCGAAGCACTGTCTCTATTACTGTGCAGTCGTCATATTTAAAGTGGTCCTGTTCGAGCACTGACAGTCGTTCACCCGGACCCATGGCTACAGATCCTGAAGTGGGGGAGAGTTCTCCTGAAAGTATTCGCATCAATGTAGACTTGCCTGCACCGTTGGCTCCGATGATGCCATAGCAATTGCCATGGGTGAAGGTAAGGTTGACATCCGAAAAAAGCGGTTTTTTGCCAAACTGGATGCCCAAATTGTTAGTCTGTATCATTTCTTGTTTTGATTATTCTCTGTTTCAGCCTGCAAAGTTACAAAAAATAATTGAGAATTGAGAATTGAGAATTGAGAATTTACTGTATCAGAAGCGGACGGCGAGTTCNANNACTANTTTNTTGCCNTGNCCNGANGTNGGGGTGTAGCCGTGCTGATAGAANTATTGCTCATAGTCGAGGATTAGATCTGCAAACACCTTTTTGTAGCGGTAGGAAAGTGTGCCTCCTACGGTGGCGCGATGCCTCCCTTCATTGTCGGCATCTCCCTCCACTCCGTTCCATTGCCGGCTCATGCCNTCNTAGCGCGCTTGGACCGACCAATGNTTGAAGATTCCAAGTTTTGCNCTNCGTCCATAGTCGCCCCATATCACCCATGAATGAGCATCCTTATGGCTTGAGTCTACATAATGCTCATCCATATACTCCAATCCGCCACGCCAATCACTATGCTTCCATGTAGTGCCGATATCGTAGAGCATCACTCTCGTCACATCGGGAAGAATATCCATCACGCCTCCACAAATGCTGAAATCTCCAGCCTGAAGAGAGACACGGCCACATCCCATATACGACTTGCTCCATACATTATGGTTGGCCACTCCTCCGGCATTCCCAATAGCAGCTTCAACTGTGAGAGGCAATCTGGATGGAACTGTATAGGTGAGCTTTGCCCCCACCTTGCGGTAGTTGCACATCTGTTTGCCCATAAAAGAGCGGTTGGCGAAGACATAGTTTTGCGGGGCCATGAAAGGTTCTCGTCCAAATGGCATACGGAATTGTCCGGCTTGCAGTTCAAGCCCTTTGGCGACTCCTAATTTCACGTAGGCATCGTGAAATTTGAATACGCCCTGGTCGCAAAGGTCAACTTGAAGGAAATATCCAATCTTAGGGGCTACTTTCCCCTCGGCTGTAAATCGGGCCCATCTCACTTCAAACCGGCTTTGCCCCGACTCTGTATCCAGCTCCCAGCGTGGGCGGACAGCACCATGAAATTCCGGCACATAACTGATTTTGTCAGCTCCTTCAGCCGGCTCTGGAGCGCTGTCGGCAGATGCCGTAAATGAGATTGAGGCCATAGCCAATATTGCGCCTATTGAAAAAAAGTGATTTTTCATGTCAGTCATTGTCATTTGGAGTAGCAAAATTAGGAAATTTTTATTAACTTTGCAAAAAATAATCCTAAGCAATGGTAAAGCATATAGTAATGTTCAAACTTCACGGCAGCGATGAGCTCCGCCGTAAGATAGCTGAAGATTTCAAAGCAGCGCTTCTCGCACTTCCGGAAAAAATAGAATGTCTGCAGAGCATGGAAGTCGGCATAAATGAAAATCCCGCAGAAGATTGGGATGTGGTCTTGACTGCTGTGGTGCCTTCTATGCAAGATGTGCATGTCTATGCAAAGCATCCTGCTCATGTGGCAGCTGCAGCTATCCTTGGCCCTTATAAGGAAGCCAGGGCTTGCGTCGACTTTGAATTCTGATTGCCGGTAGCCAATGATTAAGCTTCAGATTGAAAAACTCACTAAGTCAATAGGAGATCGTGTGCTCTTTTCCGATCTTTCTCTGACTGTGGAAGAGGGCGACAAAATCGGCATAGTGGCACGCAATGGGTCGGGAAAGACTACACTTCTCAACATCATTTGCGGCATTGACGACTATGACGAAGGAAAGATTACGTTTTCCGACGGTGTGAGAGTTGGATATCTCTCGCAAAGTCCTGCTTTCGACAAGGAGACCACTGCTCTCGAATATGCTACTCCGGAGCCCCACGGCAGCGATGACTACAATGCCCCCGACCGCGCCAAGCAGATGCTGTCGCAATTTGGAGTCACTGATTTCGACCAGAAACTCGGAACTATGTCTGGCGGCCAATTCAAGAGAGTTTCGATAGCTAAAGTTCTGCTTGAAGAGCCGGATCTTTTGGTGCTCGACGAGCCTACCAACCATCTTGACATAGCCATGGTGGAATGGCTCGAGAATTATCTTTCAAGATTGAGAACCACAGTGATTATGGTGACTCACGACCGCTACTTCCTTGATAATGTCTGCAGCAGAATCCTTGAGATTGATAGGGAAGAGGCTTTCATCTATGAAGGCAACTATGACTATTATCTTCGCAAGCGCACGGAGCGGCATGAAGTGCTCAGTGCCGAACTTGCCAAGGTGAAAAACCTTCTCCGCACAGAGTTGGAATGGATGCGGCGTCAGCCGCAAGCACGCGGAAGCAAAGCAAAATACCGTATTGATTCTTTCCATGATCTTGAGAAGCGCAGCCATATAAATCTCAACGAAAAAGATGTCAGACTTGCCGTCAAAGGGAGCTATATCGGAAACAAGATTTTCGAAGCCGTCCACGTCGCTAAGAAATTTGAGAAAGATCTTCCCGATGGTCAGCATCTGCAGATTCCAATTCTCAATGACTTCAACTATAACTTTGCAAGATTTGAGAAGGTTGGGATAGTTGGGGATAACGGCACAGGAAAGTCCACGTTTATCAAGATGCTTCTTGGAGAATTGCCTCCTGATTCCGGACATTTTGACGTGGGTGAAACCGTAAGATGGGGCTATTATTCCCAAGAGGGAATGACTGATTTTGATGAGCGCAAGAAAGTGATAGATGCAGTCAGGGAAATAGCAGAAACTGTAAGAATCGACGACAAGACAACTCTGACAGCTCAGCAATTTTTGACTCATTTTCTTTTCGAGCCAGCCACCCAGCAAAAATACATATATAAATTGAGTGGAGGAGAGCGTCGTAGGCTTTACTTGGCTACGGTCTTGATGCGCCAGCCAAACTTCCTGATTCTCGACGAGCCAACCAACGACCTTGACATCATGACTCTTGGAGTGCTTGAAGACTACCTCGCCAACTTCAAAGGGTGTGTAATAGTAGTAAGCCACGATAGATTCTTTCTCGACCGAATAGTAGATCATATATTCGTCATGAAAGGGAATGGCGAAGTGAGAGATTTCCCGGGCGATTATTCTACGTATCGGCATTGCGTAAGGCAAGAGGAAAAGGAGGCGAAGGCGGCCGCCGAGGAAGCCAAGAGAATTGCCGAGGCGAAAGCCGGAGCCGACAGCGACAGACCTTTAAAGCAAAAGACAGAACGCAAGCCGAAACTTACATTCAAAGAGAAGAGAGAAATGGAGGCTCTTGAAGTTGAACTCGAATCTCTCAGCAACGAGAAAGAGGAGCTTGAATCTGCAATGTCATCTGGCGCAATGAGTGTGGATGAAATCACGAAAGCAGGAGCCAGAATACAAGAAGTGATAGACAGGATTGATGAGGCTGAAATGCGGCTTCTCGAACTGATGGAAAAAGAAGGATGAAATCCATGGGGATTTCATCCTTCTTTTTAGTTGTCAGCAGTCAGTTGTCAGTTGTCAGTTATCAGCTGTCAGTTATCAGAGTACTCAGAGCTCTCTGAGTACTCTGAGCTCTCAGAGAACTCTGAAAAAAATCTAAATTCTAAATTACACCGACGCTATCATCTCAATTTCCACGAGAGCTTTCTTCGGGAGCTCTTTCACTGCGAAAGCGCAACGTGCAGGGAAAGGAGCAGAGAAATATTCTGCATACACCTCGTTCATTTCTCCAAAAAGGCTCATATCTGCAAGGAAAACGGTAGTCTTCACTACGTCGGCAAGAGTTGCTCCTCCAGCTTCGAGAATTGCCTTTGCATTTTCGAGGCTCTGGCGTGTCTGGCACTTGATGCATTCTCCCATAGTGCCGTCTGCGGGATTGATGGGAAGTTGTCCTGATACGAAGATGAGGTTGCCGGCCTTTATAGCCTGGCTGTAAGGTCCGATAGCTCCTGGAGCTTTGGGTGTGTCTATTTGGGTTTTCATATAATGATAAATTATAAATGATTAATGATAAATTATTTCTTACGTCGCGGGATGCCAACGTTTTCCGCATCGAATACTTTGCTTGAAGAGCGGTCGAATATGCGCCAATGTTCCATTTGTGCGGCTGGTATAAGGTCAGTGCGATCAGATGGAATCACTGTGTAGTTGCTTCCTTTTCCAGTAGGTTTTGCACAGAAGAATGTATCGTAGTCAGCCCATTTCACCCGAGGCTTTCCATCTTCATCACGTTCCACTCTCACTCTGACATATGCTCCCCCGCGGGTGTCGCCAGTCTTCATATTAGATATAAAGTTTCCGAGAGAATAGACCACTGGCACATCTTGCTGCCGCTTATCATCATGCACCATTTTCATAGGCTGAATCACATGAGGATGGCTTCCAATCACTATGTCGGCACCATTATCTATCAGAAATTGTGCTTGGTCTCGCTGAATTGCATTCTCATGAAGCACATATTCTATGCCCCAATGCATGGTCACTACAATTATTTCTGCTCCCGCCTCGCGAGTCAGCTTCATTTCCTCTGCTATTTTATTGCGGTCGATCAGTGCGACTTCCATGCCATCACGGGCTGGAATGCCATTGGTGCCATAAGTATAGTTGAGGAAGCCAAATTTNATGCCGTTTATNTCTTTTATGAATGGCACTTTAGCCTCTCTGTCGGCNGCATCGTGATANGTGCCTATATGGTCTATNCCAAGCGAATCCAGAGCGCTGATGGTGCGTCGGGCTGCCTTCATTCCAGAGTCAAGGCAATGATTATTAGCGGTNAGCATCATGTCAAAGCCCGCATCAACAANAGCTTGCGCATAGCTGTCGGGAGCACTGAAACATGGATAGCCGCTATAGCGCGGTCCTCCTCCAAGGGGCACTTCGAGGTTGACTACCGCATAGTCGGCTTCTGTCACAGTAGGAGCTATCCAGCGGAAACATTCCGAATAGTCGTAACTCTTGCCCCCTCCCTCCAGAAGAGCTTGGTCAAGTTGGGCCTGATGCTGCATTGCGTCGCCGGCAAAGAGAAGAGTGGCTCCAGGGCGAGACACAACGGCACTGTCGGCTGGATTGGCCGCAGTGCCGGTGATAAATTGCAGCAGACTGACTACGAGTATGATTGCCGAGGCGTGCATTGTCATTTCATCTGCTGAAGAGAATACGTGAATATTGTCCTTGCTTGATCCATATGCAGCNTGCACATNGTAGGNTTGGAGNTGTAAGGAGTGCATTTGATAGGATATTNCTTGGATGAGCTTGAGGAAGATGTGCCATAGTAGGAATAGGGGTTGTAATAACTGTTGGATTGATCCTCAGTCTCAAACTCCAGGTTGGCTGGAATGATAGTGAAGTCAATATCCTCTTCCTTCACTCCATTTTGAATTAGCCCAAGCATATAGTTTCTCATTGAAGAAAATGAATATCTCTTCAAGTCTTTCTTATACTCAGCATAGAATGAGTCCTTATTGTCGGGCAAGGAATTGCTTGCGAGAAACTCTTTAAGTTTAGAAGTCCTCACCAAAATCAGATAAGGTGGAGGTGTCAATCCATAGTCGTTGGCTATCTCTTCTGCCGGGATGCTAAATGAAAGATCACTTATCACAGCAAGCTTAGATTGTGAACTATGATAGATGTCGAGAAGTTGCTGGGCAGGGAACTGAAATTGAATCCGATATCCTCCCGGAGTTGTGATGATAGCTTCATTATTTGCTGCCAAATTCTTTAGATTGTCAGAAGGCTTATAGCTGATGTTGTTGCTGCTAAGCACAATTGGCGAGGAGGCAAATACTCCAGTTGTCCCCACTTCTGTAGTCACAGTAGTCGTGGTCTCTTCGTCAGTCGTATTGATTTTGACTGATTTATAGTTGTAGAATATCACGAAGTTGGTAAGTTGGATATTTGCTACGCATCCTCGGCCGAATGAGGGCTCTACATAAATGCCATGGAAATACTGTTCGAAAGTCTGAGGCCATTCGAATATCGACTTGGTCTTCTCATCTCTATATGCATTCACAGTCTCCACGGCCATTTCTCTCGACAATGGAATGTCTATATTGACAAATTTAACTGCTTGATAAAGAGAATCGCTCATGCCAAGGGCAGAAAGTGTGAAACTCCTTGTGCCGAGGGGATTCTGCGGATCATAATACCCTGTGGGATCGAAGCGATTATCAATATCGGAGGGGAGGCTTTTCGTCAGTCTGAACACCTTCAGTTGCTGCGGTGCAAGAGAGTCGCCTGTGAGTGCACCGCGGGGAACGGTCAGAATAAGTTTCATGGAGTCTACCTGAGAGATGGGAATCGAATCAGGAATATCCAGACGAGTGGTGCTCATCAGTTGGCTGACGAAAGAGCAGTTTAAGTCGCCATATTCAGGCACACTTATTCTGCCTAAAAGATTGGTGGTGCTCCTTGTGTCGACGGCATCATCGAAAATAGTGGTATAACTGATTTTCGGGCATGCCACCAAAATCTTCTGGTCACCACGGTAGATATACTGCTCCGATCCGTCCCATATCAATGAGTCGAGAGCAATCTGAACCTCGCCATTAGCCAATTCGCTGCCTACAGTCGAGACTTTATCTTCGCAGGAGGCGAGAATGGCTCCGGTCGCAATTCCAAGAACTGGGGCGGCAAGAAGTCTCAGCATCTTGCGCAAGGATTTTTGGCGCATCATTTGTCAGATAGTTTGTCGTAAAATTCAATGTAAGCTTCCAGATTTCCGTCAGCTTCTTCTTTCTTAAGATAGGGGATTCCCTTGGCTTCTACCGCAGCCAGCAGGTCGGGATCAGGCTCATCGGTCATAAATATGACGCCATCCGAATTGTCAATGGCCATCTTGTGGAGAAGCTTGGGGGTGAGTTCCATCCCTTCATAGGCTGTGAGGAAATCTTCTTTCACTCCCTCCTCTTTTAGACGGCGGAAAAATCCGGAGTCTATCGTCAGAGGAGACTCTTCAGGAAGCACGGTATAGACCACCTTGGAGCTTTCAAAGGGCACAGAATCGCTGAGCTGGCGCAGATAGACGGGCACCATTGACGACACCCAGCCTTGAGAGTGAATCACAGCGGGATCCCACTGCAGCTTCTTTGCAGTCTCGATTGTGGAGCGTGTGAAGAAAATGATTCTTTGGTCGTTGTCTGGGCGATTGCTGCCTACATCGTCGATGTCTGTATCAAGCTTTTGGAAGTAGTCGTCATTGTCGATAAAATACACTTGAGTCCTCGTAGGGTGAAGGCTCGCCACCTTAAGCAGCAACGGATGATCGTTGTCGTCGATTGTGACGTTGAGCCCGCTCAGGCGGATCACTTCATGAAGCTGATTGCGGCGCTCATTGATATTACCCCACTTGGGAGTGAATGTGCGCACTTCATAGCCTCTTTTATGTATGCCTGTGGCAACTTCCTTGCCCAGTGATGATATTTTTTCCGGCGGAAGATAGGGAGCTACCTCCTGCGCCACAAACAGAAATTTTTTCTTGGCCATATCTTAATATTATATTCTCTGCACATCCTCTCGCTTCTCGCGTCGGTATATGCCACAATGCAAAATTACAAAAAAAAATCCACATAGGCCTTATAAAAGGGTTGGTTTTTGACTCTTTTGCATTTTATGCGTTGTTTTTTCTGATTTTTTAACATTGACTTGAGTTTTTTGGCTGAAATGCTTGGCGTGTTTGTGACTTATTTATTAACTTTGCAAGTTGAAACTTTTATGCAGGTAATAAGTTGCCCTCGGGCAGCTGAAAGATTATCAATAAAAAAGCAAATACAATGCAGATAATTCGTAGTGTCAGCGATCTCGAGGCCTTCGTAGGCCAGACGCTTGGCAATGGAAAGACAATAGGATTAGTTCCTACTATGGGTGCCCTTCATGATGGTCACCTCTCGCTCGTGAAAAAGGCCGTGGCTGAAAATGACGTGGCCCTCGTCAGCGTTTTTGTCAATCCGACACAGTTTAATAATCCGGTTGACCTCGCTACATATCCCCGTAATGAGGAAGCAGACTTCCGTCTGCTTGCAGGAGAAGGCACTACTGCAGTTTTTGCCCCTTCGGTAGAGGAAATGTACCCGAATGGCACTGCAGCCGACCATGAGTTTAAACTTGGCACTGCTGCCGAAGTGATGGAAGGAAAGTTCCGTCCAGGTCATTTTCAAGGAGTGGCTCAGGTAGTAAGCCGCCTTTTCCGTCTTTGTCGCCCTACTCGAGCCTATTTCGGAGAAAAAGACTTCCAGCAGATTGCCGTAATAAAGAATATGGTGGATTCTGAGCACATCGACGTAGAGATAATCCCCGTGCCCATCAAGAGGGCTGAAGATGGCCTTGCTCTCTCCTCGCGCAATGCTCTATTGNCTGNTGAGCAGNNTAAGGTGGCTCCTGAGATACNCGCCGCACTTGCATATAGCGTAGAGTATTCAAAAGAGCNTTCCGTGCAGGCAACCCACGATACAGTAGTGGAGCGCATCAACGCTGTGCCGCATATGAATGTGGAATATTTTGAAATCGTAGATGGACGCACCCTTCTCCCGATTGATGAATGGTCGGAATCTCCCGACGTAGTAGGTTGCATCACGGTATATTGTGGAAAGGTGCGTCTGATCGATAATATTAGATATAAGTAAAAACACTCTTGAAGCAATGCAGATCGAAATGCTGGCCTCAAAGATACATCGCGTGCACGTCACCGAGGCCAATCTA
>WFLX010229817.1_pt1 | contig 10076 bp, 8 predicted proteins | sample 4967041 | NCBI WGS metagenome assembly WFLX01 (sample SAMN12857096, study PRJNA449069) | gut metagenome | isolation source: stool from male and female vole | host: Microtus ochrogaster | place: USA:Florida | collected 2017
TTTGTTTCCGGTGAGACATTCCGCCATCTCACTGATCATCTGCGGGTCAACCCAGTCATCGCTGTCTACAAAGCATAAGTATTCCCCAATGCTTTCTTGTACTCCCGCTTTCCACGAAGAGATCAATCCTCCGTTTTCTTTGTGAATTACTTTAATCCTGCTGTCTGTGAGAGCATACTCATCGCAAAGTTTTCCGCTCCCATCGGTTGATCCGTCATCGACTAATATAATTTCCAGATTTTGATATATCTGCTTCACCAGTGTGTCAATACACCGCATTAAATATTTTTCCGTATTATACACAGGTACGATTATGCTGACCTTAAACTCTTCCATCATTATCCCAATACCTTTCCATAAAGCGACAGCAATTTTTCTATACATTGATCAATGGAAAATTCTTTCTGCACCTTTTCCCTTGCTCCCATCCCTAATCTTGTACAAAGCTTTTCATCTTTTAGGACGGTTATCTAAGCTTTATTTCGGGAGTCTTGATCTCTCGGTTCAATCATCAAAACGATTTCATTATCTTCAATCATCTGCGGTATGCCTCCCACCCGCGAAGCTACTACGCAGGAAGCATAAGACATCGCTTCCAATACTGAAACCGGCTGCCCTTCAAAATANGATGGAAGNACATAAANATCACAAAGTTCCAGATATTTTTCNTTCTCNCTTCCTTCTATCCAGCCNAAAAGNGTAATCGTTTCGGGATACTGCTCCGCCAGNNCTTTCAGACTTTCATCTTCAAAAATTCCTCCCAAATANAATTGAATATCCTNATATTTCTGTGATAACTCTGCCANCNCCGCAAGAAGCTCTCCNATTCCTTTNTCNTTGCAGATTCTTCCAAGAAACAATAGTTTATGAGTTCCNTACTGCCGNCTGNTCATNTTNGGAAGGCTGATTCCATTGGGAATAANCACNATCTTTTTCTTATCCACAATCTGAGCAAAAAAATTCTCCCAGAAAGAAGTAAGGACAATAACAGCGTCTGCTTTGGCAAAAACAGCCTTTAACCTTTTTTTCCCTTTATCTGACAGCTGACTATGATAAAATGTCTGAAAGTCTCCTCCGTGCTGATGGATGATGATCTTTTTATGAAACCTATATGCAGTACATATAAAAATGGATTTCCTGTAATAGCTTACATCCGAAGCCATATTNACNTGAACAATATCGCAATGCGGAAGCTTCATGCAGAATCGGATNTATGCCTTAATTGCCTGAAACAGCTTTCGGATCTTTGACCCGTCCACCATTGTGCCTACNTAAGTCAGATNTNCCTTTTCTGCAAGACCTGCNGCNTAAAANTTATTNACNACACCGGAAATTCCGCCATGCACACTTCTGTCCGGCCCGATCATTAAGATTCTAAGTTTCTCCATATCTGCACACCTTTGTATGACTATGGGCATCTTTACTTTGATCCCTTTCCGGCAAACACTACCCATATGGTCTTAATGAGAATTTTCGCATCCAGCGTCAGAGACCAGCCGTCAATATACTTCAGATCATACTTTACCACATCATCAAAATCATCGATCTCACTTCTGCCGCTTACCTGCCAAAGCCCGGTAAGCCCCGGTGTCATGCTGATACGCCGCCTGTAATATTGCGTATACCTTTCGAATTCATCTTCTGTCGGAGGTCTTGTCCCTACCAGGCTCATATCACCTTTTAATACATTATAAAATTGCGGGAGCTCATCAATACTGGTCTTTCTGATAAATTTCCCCACCTTGGTAATCCGGGGATCATTTTCCATCTTAAACATCAGCCCCTGCATCTCATTTTGTTTTTCAAGCTCCTTTTTTCGCTCCTCTGCATCCATATACATAGAACGAAACTTATATATTTTAAATCTTCTTCCGTTTCTTCCTATCCGAATCTGAGAAAACAACACCGGTCCCGGCGAATCCAGCTTGATGGCAAGCGCTACAAAAGGGAAGAAAATCAGTGTAATTACTATTCCCACCAGCCCGCCTGCAATATCCATCACACGCTTGATCAACAACCGCTTATAGCTGCTTTGAAACCGGGTATAAGTAATCACAGAATAATTTCCAACATTACCCATCCTTCCTCTGTCCGAATAAATCCCCGGCAGTTCCAGACAGTAGTGGCAGTCCACACCCATCTCATCAAATCCGCCAAGAATTGCTTCTACCTGCTTTTGCTTTAAATCCGGCACATGAATAAACACTTCATCTAATGCTGTCAAAGTCATATCCTCAATAAACCGTTCTGTCATTGGAATCATGGGAATGCCGTCAATCTCATCTGACATTTCCGTGTCAATTTCCGGACATGCAACCCCCACCAATTGATAATTAACATCCAAATTTTCTTTCAGCCGTTCGATCACCTGCGCTGCCATTTCCCGCTGCGTGATTACTAACATCTTAATTTGAGAAAGATCGGAACGGTAATGCATGCATAATGCCTGCTTAATTGCCAGGTGTACAAGCAATGTTATGATCACATTGAGTATCATAAACAATCCCATAACAAAACGGGAAAAAGGCTCTGCCCACTGCAGAAAATACATGACTGTCTGAACGACCAAAAGCATAATAACATGGTATTGAACGACCGCCCTTAATTCTTTTAGAATGCTTCGCTTTAAAAAGTTTCTGTTCCAATCAAGAAAAAAGGTGTAAATCGTGCAAAATAATAAGAAAAGAAGACACACTTGAAAGTGTATCGTCTTATCTCCCATATCCCTGAAATTTCCAAACCGGAGATAGGTTGCAAGAATAAACGAAATGCCAATGGTCACCAAATCTGCAAACCACAACCCATAGACCTCCATGATTTTATTCTTTTGGTTCATGCCTTTCTCCCAAAACTACGCTTTATCTTTCTAACCGCTTTTCTAAAAAATCGTTTTGTTTTCATGGTAATATTTATTACCATCCGCCGGTATCTGCTAATGGGCGCCATAATTAAATGCTGGTAATCATCCAAATGCTTCAAAAGATAGTCTGGGTAACTGTCATCAATTTCCACTCTCACAAATTCAGCATTCCTGCCAAACATGTCCTGCCCTAACAAAAGCCGGTCTCTAGCTTCTGCAAGGACATCTTGATTATTATACTCCTGATGAGCAGCAGCCACTACCTTGTCCCCAATTCTCTTAGAAACATCGCTTTCTTTACTACTTCCCATATAACCAAAGTGCCAGCCTCCATCCGCTACTCTCACTGCCATGGGCAATGTCACAGATGATTCCCGCATTCGGATAATTCCGCTTTCCGGAATATTTTTTTTGCTAAAAACCTTGGTTCCCAGCCACATCTTCCTTTTAACCCCTGGAAACTCTCCTGTAATGGAAAGAAGCTTTCCGGATACCTCCTCCATGTTCAGATAACAGTAAAACATCCTCTGCGCCAAATGGTAGACCTTATCAGGGTCAAAATGGTCAATAATCTCTTTAAGCGTCTTTGGATTGGGGATTTCATCCACGTCACTTAATATAATCACATCGTTATCATCTGCATCTGCAAGTCCCTTTGCCAGTGCGTTCTTTTGAAAGTTGTCCCTTTCATGGGTAGTTGCATCTATTGGTGAATTATCCACCACAATATATTCTATTTTCGGCAAAAAGTCTTGGAAAAGATTTTTATTTTTTTCAAAACACAATTCCTTAGGCGCTCCCGAAAAGGTTACCGTAGACTCTTCTATAATAAACCTGTCCACCAACGGATCCAGAATATGAAGTCTCAAATTTAAGATATCCAGTTCATTAAAAAAAGGAATGCAATCATATACCATCTTTTTGTCCTTACCTGTCTTCTTTATTGATATGCTTCCAAAACAACAACCTTCTGACATGTTTCTTAATGCTCAGCCATCTTTTTGTCCATGGATTTTCAAAGTGAGGATACTGCGCATTCCTCCCCCACCACTTATGAAATACAAATGGTGCATCCACCTCCAACACTTCGGGAACCGGATGCTCATGTCCGAAATATTTCGCCACCTCAATCGGGGCAATTTTCATTCCAGCTTCTTCCAGTTTATGCTTATTCATGCAGCATAAAAACACATCTTCATTGTAAAACCCATCTTCGTCCTTCTCCCATGGCAATCCTGCCTTCTTAGGAAACTCTAAAAGCCTTTTGCTCCTCAAAGAAACACTGTTCCCAACTCTGCACAGATTCCCATAAATGTCATGAAAACAGTGTCTTGTCCCCGGATCGGGTATTGGCCACGGTGAACCAATATAATCATATTTTAAAAATTCGTCCCTCCACTTTTCCGGGTGAACAACAAAGCCGTCAGAATGAATCAAAAGCACATAATCTGTATGAATATGATCGCAGAGTTCATATACCGCTTTATAGTTAAAACAGTCAATATCAGTTAACTTTGAAGTATGTTTATAAGTGATAGATCTTGGAAGCCCTAACGGTTTTCTGTGTGTAATGAGCACAACTTCCCCAAACTCAATACCCTGCATACTATATTCAAGCGCTTTGATCGCTTCATAGATCTTTACACTGGTCATTGCCGCCAATGTGACATTAGGAAGTTTTAACTTCTCTTTGTTTCTATCCATGAATATCTCCATTCCCATGATTAATTCTGCTGCTTATTCCCCCATACAATAATACAATTATCTGCTTTTGTTAAGGGCTCCTCTTTAATGATCGATGAACCAGGAATTATTTTCAGAAGTTCCTCTAAACTGTAGCCATCCAGCTTGTCACAAGATAAAGTATTCCATGTTATATAACCTGCTTTTGCCTTTAAGATCACTTTCTCCAGATAAATGTCCTGAACATCGCGAATCAGTTCCGAAAAAGCATAATTGCTAATCACCAGATCATAATTTCTTTCTATGTCAATCTTAGTTCCATCCACAAATTTTGCTCTTCCAATAACACTTTCCCCAAATTTCCCAAGATATTTTTTGGCAAGCCCTAAAACCTCTGGAAGATCAAAAAGAAAATAATTTTCAATACCTGACAGATAAGATGTCACAAGCCTGCATTGGCCTGCATAGCCAATCCCAATCTCAGCGGCAGATTGTATGCTGCGTACATCATATAATGATACAATATCCTGCAATACCTTCGCATAACGCAGGGTGGTAGGCGAAACCATTAAGTTTCGTCCATTAATTATATAAGGATAGATTTTGGGATTGCCATATAAATCATTGTCACAAAAGCTATCCCACTCAACATCTGTAAATTTTACTTGATCATTTTTTGAAATTACATCCAAATACTCCTGTCCCTGAGACTGCGTAACATGCTCCATGACTTGCTTATAAACTTCATTTTGACGAAATCCTTTAAAAAAATGTTCATGTCTGGATGCCATATAACAAACAACGGGATATTTTTCATTATCTGTTATACTCGTTTTTCGTTCCCCTACCAATAATTTATTACAATAATACTTAAAAAAAATCTTTTCTACATACCGATTACAAATCTTCTTTACTTTTTTCATTTCTTTTCATCTCCTTTTACAGTATAACTCACTTGACAATTTTGCACTCCTAGCTGACTACACCCTGCTTTCTGATTCTTCGAAGTACTGCCCGGCAGACTTTTTTTGAATAAAACCAGCCAAAAATCAACCTTCTGCGAATATTTTGAAAAAAACTCCTGACCGCTCCAGGGCTTTGCCCTCGTCTGGCATACTTAGAAGATTTCTGCTTATATATTTCTAGTTCTTTTCGGCACTGCTCGGCTGTAAAAAGCCTGCCTTTTCTATCCATGTAATGAAACAAGCTGTATATATTTTGCTCTGACGCCCAATAGCCATCAGAAACATTATGTCTTGCCCAATATTTGGGCGCAATGACAAATTTCAGAGTCTCACTGGTATGGGCAGGCAAACAGGCAAAAGAAGAATTAGACAGCAATAAATAATGGGCGTTTTTTAAAGTTACATAGTCCTTCCCTACATCAAAATGATGGGCCGGAATTCCCGGCAGCATTTTCCCGGCTGCCTCCACATCATCGGTAACGATCATAAACTCCATGTCCGGTCGGATTTTTTTCATTTCTTTTATGCCATGAAGCCAATATTTTTTGTCCACAAAAAGTTCAAAATTCCCTGTATATTCACCGCCCCGCATGTTAATAACACATAGGTTCTCACGGCTGTATTCATAGGAGTCATATTCAGGCTTTACCCTAAGCCACTGCTTCACCTGATCCAAGTACTTTATAAAATACGATTCATCCTGCATATTACCATAAATCAGTGTATTATCTTCCACATGATGGATTCCTTCGTCCGCTCCGGAGATATAACAGCCATAAATCATATCATGTTTAGAATTCCCGATATAAAGGCGGGTTTCCTTATCTTGATATATTTTAAATTTTTTCTTTTCCTCCGGGGAAATAGCATAACCCAAATCCATATCCATGAAATACATTCCCCGATTGCTGTGGATATTCACGGCAAAACATTCCTGTCCTGCTGTTCCGAACTCGTAACCATTTTCCTCTGCAATAGCTCTGGCCGTCACATAACAAAACAATTGGTTTCCAAGTCCCTGCCCATCAATAAACTCCGTCCCAATCATTCGANATTCCTCATTTTTTNAATGTAGTCTCCACCAGTTTTCTGTCTTCCACCTTATAGATCATATCACATTTTTCAATGGTATTTAGCCGATGTNCAATAATGATCATGGTTTTTTTCCCATGGAANCTGTTGACCGNATCCATCACGGCTGCCTCTGTGTCANTATCAAGNGCNGATGTTGCCTCATCAAACACCAGAATCTCCGGATCGTGATAAAGCGCCCTGGCAATACCGATCCTCTGCCTCTGCCCGCCGGACAACCTGACACCCCTGTCACCAATCGTCGTATCCAACCCCTGAGGAAGTTCCTCTACAAACTCCTTTAATTGCGCTTCCTCAAGCACCTCCCAAATTCGCTTCTCGTCAATCTTATCTTCATCAATACCAAAAGCAATATTATCCCTGATAGACTCATCAATCAGATATATGGATTGAGGGATATAACCCACCTGCGCCAGCCAGGATTCATAATTTTTAAAAATATCAATACCATCACAGGTAATCTCACCCCTCTGGGCATGCAAAAGCCCCAGCAGAATATCCACGATGGTAGATTTCCCTGCACCCGAAGTTCCGATGATCCCTACAGATTTACCTTTAGGCACCACCATATGTGCATCTGTAAAAATATCCTTATCCGAATCAGGATAATGGAAGGAAATATGGCTCAGTTCAATCTGATGTTCCAACTTCAGCTTTTCTTTCTGGGCATTTGCCCTCCGTTCTGCCAGCATCGCATCCGTCTTCATCCCTTCCTGAAGATTCTGATAGACAAAATCAAGGCTGGGCTGGGTGTAAGAAATCTGCGTAATATAAGTATTGATCCGGTTCACGCTGGGCAATACCCTCATTGCCGCCACGCCAAAAGCAGACACGGTAGACACCATCAGAGACATGTCCCCGCCGCCCCGGATAAAAACCATAAGAAACCCAAGGACTCCTACAATAAATACCGTTTCAATAAGAAGCCGGGGTGTATTGTTCATCACCGCATAGGTAGTTGCCACATTGGCTCCTATTTTCCCGCTCTCATAATAATTGCGTACAAAAAATTCTTCTCTGTTCAGCACTTTTACATCCTTGAGACCATAAATCGCTTGTATCCTCCACTTGGCGATCCTGGATTGTATGGATTGGTTTTTGCTTCCTATCTTATTCAAACGGGGTTTAAATACTTTGATGATCAACAAGGTCATTGTCCCAAAAAGAATCAAAATAAACAGGGTCATAGCAGTATCCATAATTAGCAGCATAAAAAAAATCAGACAAGATACCACTACCTCAGATGCCAGTTGAATCATGGATAGCATCAACGAAAATGTATGTGGAATATCGCTGTCAGTAATCCGAAATACAGTGGGAATATCTGCCCCCAGGTACTCTTCATAAGGCCTGTTTAAAAATTCTGCCATCACCCGGCTGATCATACGATTTCTGTTCTGGTCAATAAAAGCATTCTGCTTATAGGTCAGAAAAAGGATATATAGATTTTTGACTACATAAACTCCCATCAATGCTAACAGTAACGCCATCGTTATCTGACTTACATTTTGAATGTGAAAAAAATCACATATTTTTTGTAAAAAAGCATATTTTTCAATATATTCCATCAAAGTTTCCGGCGTAATAAGCACCATCACAACCGGCATCATAGCGCCCACACCTAATGTTTCCAGAAATCCACCAATAAAAATCATAATTCCCAACACAAATAGCTGGAACTTTTGCTTCCTGTCAAAAATATATCTGATCTTTTGAATCATGCTCGTATTATCCATTTTTCTCCTTGTGACAGCCACACAATGACTACTCATATCATGGTATTATACTTTTACATGTGTACATAATTATTAAAATTGTACCATAACTTGCCATAGTAAGCAAATTTTTCATTTAGGGTCACAAAAACCTCTGCCGTAATGGAATCACAAGCTTGTCATACGCCTTCACAACCCCATAGTACCCAGCGGGCATAATCAGTGCCAGTTTCATCCGGGCTTTATCTCCTGTAGAAATAAAATCATTTCGATAAATCCGTTTCACTTCGGCTTCCTCACTTTTCAAAAGCTGCATCAATTGTCTTGCAGCTTCTTTCATTTTCCTGTTTCTAAAATCCAAATAATAGTCAAGCAGCCTCCGGTAAAAGCGGTAAGCTGCTTTTTCTGCCAATTTCTGCTCCCCTAAACCATATAAATAACCAATCTGCTCCTTCCAAAACGGAATCTCATCCTGAAACCGGCGTTCCGCCAGCCTGACATTCATAATACTTCCGCTCCGATCCACCACATAATTATAGAAGGCTTCATCCAAAAGGACACATTTCTCAGCTCTGGCAAGCGCCCATGTGGTATACATGATATCCTCCGAAGATTTCCCTTCTACAAACCGGATATCCTTTATCAACTTGCGTTCAAACAGTTTACTCCAGACAGAATTGTATATATGGTATGGCGGATCCACGCTAAGGTATAAATCCATGGCCTCGTGCATAGTCAATTCCAGCCGTTTTCCCGTAGGGTGAAAATCCTCCGCACCTTCCCCGATTTCCCGATAATTGCATACTGCAATCTGTGCATTCGTTTCCACACAGGCATTTACCATTGCTTCATACATCTTTGGCTCTACCCAGTCATCCCCGTCCACAAATCCTACAAAGTCTCCGGTGGCTGCCTCCAAACCGGAATTGCGGGCAGCAGACAACCCGCCATTCTTTCGATGAATCACCTTCACGTTTTCATTTTCATCTCCATACTTGTCGCAAATTGCCGCTGTGCTGTCTGTGGATCCATCATCCACTAAAATAATTTCTAATGAATGGTAGGTCTGCATAAGCAGACTGTCCATACATCGAGACAAATAACCTTCAATGTTATATGCCGCAACAATAACCGAAACCAGCTTTTCACCCTGCATCTTTTTCCTCATTTCCTTCATCTGCCGCTCCACGGTGAAATCCTCTTATATCAGTTCCCCTTGGGGAGAAACTTTTATCATTTCCTGCGTATAAATATCTGTATAATCCTGATGGTTGTGCCATTTGGAGGGGGCAATCACCTTTTTCCTCTTATCCGGATTCAGCCATGCCCCCCACCAGCTGAAACTGGAATTCGCTATAATATGATGACTGCACCTGCTCATCAAAAACAAATCAAGATACCCCATTGCCTCATCAGTCCCCTCTACAATTTCAAAGGGAAAATCTTTCGAATACTCCTTTTCTATCCACTTCCGGACCCACTGGGGCTCATTGCTGAAAAAAAAGAAAACAGCCTGGGGATACTTATTTCGTACAAAATCAATTGCCTTCCGATAATAATCTTCCGTACAAATATGCCCATAGGCTTCTTCGTTATCTAAATAATCCCCACGCCGTACATGCACGGACACAGCCAAAGACTCATCTATTCTCTCCTGATACCCTTTTATCCTTTCTAAAAGGGTTTTATCCAACCCTTCCCATATTTTACCCGAAAAGCCAAATGCGTTTCTCACCTGTTCTTCTATATCCTTAAAGTACT
>WFLX010046728.1_pt1 | contig 10072 bp, 4 predicted proteins | sample 4967041 | NCBI WGS metagenome assembly WFLX01 (sample SAMN12857096, study PRJNA449069) | gut metagenome | isolation source: stool from male and female vole | host: Microtus ochrogaster | place: USA:Florida | collected 2017
GGATGCTGGCCCTCCCCTACGTCGAGGCTGTCGGGCTGGGCAATGGCACCCCGCTACATGGCTCCAATAATAACACCATGAAAATGGGCGACCGATGGATCTCTACCCAGGAAATCCGCGGCGATTCCGCCTATTTCGAAATCCTCGGGCTACGCCTCAAGCAGGAAAATCATCAGGCGAACCGAAATGCCGTCTATTTCACGGAACAAGTTTTCCGCGAAATGGAGATCGATGAGGATGCCCTCGTCACCCCGATGCTCGGCAATGCGGAAAAAGGCTGGAAAATAAACATTGCGGGCGTGTACCACGACTTCCAACTCGGCACCATCTTAGACAAAAAACGTTGCGCCAGCGTCGACAACCGCGGAACGTATGACCCCAATGGCCCATGGAATCCGTGGGACTTCATTGTCAAAATCAAAGGAGATCCAGATGCTGCCAAAAAGGCTATCGCCGAAGCCTACCGCATCGAAACCGAAGGAGGCGAAGCCGGACCGGGTGAAATAATTTATTTCCACGAGACATTGGATGCAGCCTTCAAGCAGGAAAGCAATCTGTTGCAAATCGTCATCATTTTCACGGTGCTCGCACTCCTCATCTCCACCTTAGGACTGCTTGCCATGTCGACCTATTACATCCGCCAGCGTCGTCAGGACATCGCCGTCAAGCGGGTATTCGGAGCCTCGCAAAGCAACATCGTCCGACAACTGACAGGAACGTTTCTACAACTTGTAGGCATTTCCTTCCTCGTCGCCGTTCCGATAATCTATATGATCATGCACCGATGGCTGGAAGACTACAACTACCGCATCGAACAACCTGCCTGGCTCTATGTAGCAACAGCCTGCTTCGCCGGCATCGTTGCTTTCTGCACCATCGTAGGATTCGCCATGCAAACAGCTCGGGAAAACCCGGTCTCCGTGTTAAAGAAAGAATAAAGTATTCCTTTTTCCTGCTGTCCGAATGCGACACCGGGAAAGAGACTTTCCACCGACACCCGCCGACCTGGAACCGATCTTCCGTGGCTCATCGGATTTCCACACAACTCCATTCATCCATAAACATTCATCGATATGCGTTCCTATTTCGTTTTCCTTTCACGCAACAAACTCTATACCGCGATCAATTTTCTGGGACTGACCGTATCGCTTGCATTCATCATTCTCATTGCCAGCTATACCAGCAAACAGCTGCAAACCGATTCTTTCCAGGAAAATGCCGACCGCATCTATTTCGTGGGTAGCCAGCGGGGCTTCAACACTTGCTACTGGCTGCAAAGGTATCTTGTGAATCGTTACCCCGAAATCGAGGCGGCCACGGCCTTGGAGGCCGACATCATGGAAGTTTCGGCCGGTGAGAACCACCTTTCAACCCAAGAATGCTGTCTGATGGCCGACAGTTCATTTTTCGACATGTTTACCATTCCCGTTTTAGACGGCGACCTCTCCTCATTCAANNTTTCCTGCCAATATTGCGTCATCAGCCAGCGATATGCCCGCCGAATTTTCGGCGACCGAAACCCTTTGGGCGAAAAGATCGACATCATCTATGAGAATCANCCCTTTTCCTTCACCGTCGGAGCGGTTATGCAAAATCTGGACAACAGCNTTCTTCCCGAAGCAGCCGTCATCGTACCGGCGGAACCTCTCATGCTGACGGATACATCCAACGGCCCCAGCCTGAGTAACGTCAATGCCTGCTATACCGTCATCATGACCCACAANGGAGCCGACATCTCGGCCCGAAGCGAAGAAATGCTTGAATATTTCAAGAAAATCCTCTGGAACTATTCAAGGGGAAGCAGTACCGCCGTGCGTTTCACGCCCCTCCAGGGCGCTTACTTCAACGACCATTTCTCCAAACATCTCCGCGATCATTTCAACGGCGGCAACCGGGATTTCATCTCCATTCTCATCACCGTCGGCATCATCCTGCTGATCTTCGCCTTGCTCAACTATGTCAACCTGACGATAGCACAATCGGCCATGCGTGCCAAAGAAATGGCCATGCGCCGGCTTTTAGGAACCACTAAGAACGGCATTGTGTACCGGCTCATCGCCGAATCGCTGATCCTATGCCTATCGGCAAGCGCAGTGGCGTTATTACTGGCCTATGCCCTGCTTCCTGCCGCTACCGAACTGCTGGATTACCGATTCACCCTCTTCAACGATTTCAACATCATCCCGGTAAGCATCTCCATAGGAGGCATTCTGCTCATCGGGGTGACGGCGGGCCTCATCCCGGCACTCTTAATCTCCCGATATCATCCGATCGAGGTGGNCAAGGGATACTTCCGCTCCAAATCCAAAAGCATTTTCGGCAAATCGATGATCGGCATACAATACGCCATCACCGTCTCCATGCTTATCGCTACCGGTATCGTCGGCCTGCAGGTAAAACACCTCATCGACGCNCCTTTGGGTTATGACACCGACGACTGCATCGTCATCGAGAGGCAAGGACAACAACGCCTTGGCATATTGAAGGATAAACTATTGNCNCATCCTCAAATCGTGGCCGTAGGATTCGGCGAAGGACATCCGTTTACCGGTCTCTCGAATACTCCGATCCACTGCAACGGCAAGCATGTTCCCATGATGTGGGTCAAAGGCGATAAAGAGTACTTCAAGATACTCGGCCTTCGCGTCAAGCAGCACAACAGCTCCGATACACTGGGATACCATCGCATCTACTTCAACGAATATGCCCTCAAAGAGACCGGATATCCGGAGGATGCCACCGAAATCATCGATGAAAAAGGCTACAAGGAAGNGTTTTCCGGCATCTACTACGACTTCCGCTTTCACGACATTCTGACACGCCCAAGAGGGGCACGTATCATCAATTACGGCGAAAGATCGCCCGACAAATGGCGTCCGNAAACCATTGTCATCAAAACCCAGGGCGACCACACTACCGCCCGACAATATNTCTCGCAAGTTTTTGAAGAGTTATATCCNGATCTCAGCCAATTAGACNGCCACTCGGCGCCCTATGTCGAAGAACTTCTGGTGCGACATTACAGCGCGGAACGCCGCCTGCTGAAAATCATCGGTATCTTCACCGCCCTGGCCATCCTCATCTCCTCCCTCGGCCTGCTCGCCATGTCGACCTACTACATCCGGCAGCGTCGTCAGGACATCGCCATCAAGCGGGTCTTCGGGGCCTCGCAAGGAAACATTGTCGGCAGACTGGCAGGCACGTTTCTCCTTATCGTCGGCATCGCTTTTGTTGTGGCAACGCCCATCATCTATATGATCATGCGTCACTGGCTCGAGGGATACAGCTACCGTATCGTGCAACCTGCCTGGCTCTACGCCGCGACAGCCGCCTTCGTCACGATCGTCGCTTTCTGCACCATCGCAGGCCTCGCCTTCAAAGCCGCAAGGGAAAACCCCGTCGCGGTCCTGAAGAAAGACTGACGGGGTAACCGGCGGCGCAAGACGGGAATCGGCTCCATGTAAATGATTGCCGCTTCCCGCCCTGCCGCANGGAAGCCATATAGAGTGAGAAGGCCTTCCTTTTNTACAGAAACAACTAACTACAATCCACATGCGATCTTATTTCACATTTCTTTCACGTAATAAGGCATACACAGGCATCNAAATCCTCGGGNTTTCAGTATCCATGGCCTTCATTATCCTGATTTTTTGCCATATCAAGCATGAAATCAGCATACCGACGATGATACCGGGATATGAAAATACCTATCTTATCCATCTCAGTGAAACCCCACACACACCATACGACACAGGTGACCAACTCAAGGAAACCATTCCCGAAATCGCCGACATTTGCCGAATACATGATCCTTACGATTGTACGGTAACGGCAGGCGAGTTTGAACTTTATAATATCAATGTATGTGGTATGGAAAGCAATTGGGCGGATTTCTTCCCAACCGACGTTATCGATGGCTCCATCACCGATTTTACTGATGTCCGAAATGCAATCATCACCAAGCAATTGGCCGACAAGTTATTCAGCGATAAAGAATCGGCTGTCGGGCAAACCATTACCATAGAAAAACAAAATTATACCGTTTCGGGAGTCATCGATCCGGCCAACTTGCAGATATTCGAGTCTTTCAACATCATCGTTAATATCCGTTCCGCTCTGTTCAAGAAACTGACCGAAGGAAAAGAGAGTTCCGACAACATGGCATTCCTTTCCTTCATAAAAACCGCTCCCGGCGTAGAAGAAGAACTCCTCGCCCAAAAGTGGGATGAATATGCCCGCACCCGCTGGAAAAGTCATTTTGATATCGGATGGGAAACCGAAACAGGAGTTACCCGCTTGGATAAGCTCTACTTTCATAGCACATCCTTTTTTTTCATTCGTCACGGTAGCAAAAGAATGCTCTGTATCCTTTGTGCCATCGCCATCGGTCTGTTTTTCTCTGCGCTCGTCAATTACATCAATCTCGGTGTCGCTCTTGTCGGAAAACGGGCCAAGGAAATGGCCATCCGCCGGCTTTTAGGCTCTTCCAAGCACGAAATTCGCTTCCGATATTTCANGGAATCCCTATTCCTGACCTGTGTTTGCTTTGCATTAGGGATCGGACTGGCCTACCTCTTCGCTCCGGACTTCTACCAACTCATCGACGCTCGTANCGANCTTNTGGACNATNTCGANGNANNGNACGTCGCCNCNTACCTCGCCTTCACNNTTTNNCNCACAGCCGGGCTTGCCTCTCTGCTCCCCGGTATGTTAGTCTCCAAACTGCAACCGCTTGACGTGGTCCGCGGCACATTCAAACTCAAAAGCAAAATGATCTTCTCTAAAATCTTCATCGTAATGCAAAACGTGTTGGCCATCGTGCTTACCGCCGTGACGCTGACCATGCACCATCAAATAGAATATGCCTCACACCGCAACACGGGACTCAATAATACGGATGCCCTCGTTCTCGTCACAGCATTTTCGATGAAAGACGAATTGGCCGCCCTTCCTTGCGTAAAACGGATAGGTTACGGTTATGCCCTTCCCGGCCTCTCGAAAATGAAAATGAGTATACATACCGAAGGTAAGACCTACCAATTTGTAATATACAGCATGGACACGACCGCTTTCCAAATCATCGGTTTCGACATACAGGAAAGATACGACAGAGCGCTTAACTACAGTATTTGGTACCCCCGTAGCACAGCGAATGCCCTTAACGTCACTCCGGAGCACTCCGCCGTCCCTAATGCGATAGCCCGCTGGAATCTGGACAATGATGCCCCCACCCCGCAACCCGGCGGCGTGACAGGAGATATACTGACCTCCGCAATATGGGAGGAAAACACATTCATGCCGACAATCTTCACAGTAGCAGATCGAAAAGACAAAAGCACACAGAGACTGCTCATCGAAACAATCGGTCCCCACGACGAAGCAAAAGCTGCTATCGGGGAGCTTTATGCCCGAATGGCAAAGACCAAGAACGTTCCGGACATCCCCGAAGAATGCGAATATCTCTCGGAAATTCCTAAAAGAGGGTTGCAACCCTTGCGCCGTACCGCGCGACTCGTCTCCATCTTTAACGGCGTGGCCCTGCTGATCGCCCTGCTGGGTCTCGTTGCCATGAGCCATTATTACACAGAACAATGTACTATGGAAATTGCAATGAGAAAGATTTACGGCGCCACCCGGAAGCAGATATTGCAAAAACTTGCCCGCGGATATTTCTCGATGATGCTTCTCTCGACCGTTATCGCGATCCCGGTAGCTACAGTCATCTGCCGCCGCTATCTGGAAAACTATTCCTACCGCATACCGGGCCACACCGGAGAATTGGTTGCGGCCACCGCCATCACAATGATCGTCTCCGCCCTCGCCGTAGTCTGGCAAATATCCAAAGCTGCCACCGCTAATCCTATCGACACCATCAAAAAGGAATAAGCCGGGAGCGATAAGGAACCAATAAACCGTTTTTCTTGTTGACAATGATGTATATTCAAACATAAAAATCATGAAAGCAAGAAATTTACTGTTAAGCATGGCCGTTGTCTGCGGCTTTACATTCAGGGCGATGGCCTGCACCGGTCTATCCCTGACCGCCTCCGACGGCAGTTATGTACAGGCCCGGACCATCGAATGGGCCGCCGAAGGATTGAAAAGCGAATACGTCATCATTCCCCGCGGCCAACAACTGGTTTCCTACACCCTCTCAGGGGCCAACGGGCTGGCGTTCAAAGCGAAGTATGGCGTCGTCGGGCTGGCTGTCGTCCAGAAAGAATTTATCGCCGAAGGGATCAACGAGGCAGGCCTGTCGGCCGGGCTTTTCTTCTTCCCCCGTTATGGAAGCTATGAAAGCTATGATCCGGCCGACAACCGTCGTACACTCGGCGATCTGCAGGTCGTGGCATGGATGCTCTCCCAATTCAGTACTATTGACGAGATTAAGGCGGCCATCCCCTCCGTCCGTATCATCGGTCTGGAAGAAACTTCGGTGGTGCATTGGCGCATCGGAGATACTTCCGGACGACAGGTTGTGCTTGAAATTGTCGACGGAGTGCCTCACTTTTACGACAATGAGGTCGGCGTCTTGACCAATGCCCCCGGCTATCCGTGGCATATCACCAACCTGAACAACTATGTCAATCTTTTTCCCGGCAGCGCCCCCAACCAGCAACTCGGCGGGGTCACTTTGCGCCCCATCGGAGCCAACACCGGCTTTCTCGGCATTCCCGGCGATGCCACACCACCCTCCCGTTTCGTCCGCATCGCTTTCTATCGCAATACCGCCCCCATCCAGCCCGATGGATTCCACAGCGTGCTGCAATGTTTCCATTTACTCAATAACTTCGATATTCCCATCGGCATAGAAAATCCCCGGGGCCAGGCACCCGACATCCCCAGCGCGACACAATGGACCTCGGCCATTGATTTGACTCACCGCCGGGTCTACTACAAAACCGCCTATAACAACTCCATCCGCTGCATCGATCTTTCTGAAATCGACTTCGACAAGGTATCCTATCAGTCGCATCCGCTGGACGCTGTACAAGAGCAGCCCATCGTAAAAATCGAGATCGGAAACTGAAACAATGCCCGACCGGGTCGGGCATTCCCATCCAGGAATCCTTCTCCGCCCAAATGAGGGTCAGAACAAACCGGAGGGACCGCCACCGCCCGGCAACCGGCAAGAATCAAATTCAGAAAATATACCTCGAAGCTCCTTTTGTCAGGTACCTCCGAGGTATATTTCTTTTATCACAGACCGGATACCTGTCCCAGCCCCGCTGTCATGACAATACCGTTCGGCGGACATCGGTCCGGAAAAGTTTTCTCGGTCAAAACGGACCTCCATGACACATCCAGCCGTCTGTTCATCGCCGCTCACAGTCCGCACAGATACAAAAAAGAAGATAAACCGCCTGATTATTGCATGAGAATGCTTAATCCATTCGATTTATCTTCTTGTCGGGATGAGGCGACTCGAACGCCCGACCTCGCGCCCCCCAGACGTGTACTCTAACCAACTGAGCTACATCCCGAACTTGTTTTTACGTATCTCTGACGGACCATTTTCCGTTTTTGACGGCGCAAAGATAATCAGTGAAGACGAATCAGCCAAATTTATTTTACATTTTCTTTTGCAAATCGGCCNNTTNATTNACTTTTTTACTTNAACAAGGGGATTCGTACCGCAAAATTACTCNCGAGAAANCATAACTTCACGNACAGAGGTNGTACTNCCNTTGTTGACACGCTTCTGGAAGTCGTCATACTCACGTCCCGTATATTCGGAATAACCCAAGATATAGTCGACGATCATTTCTACATCAAATTCCAGAACGAAATACATCAATGAGGCGCCCTGCACAATGTCGGCAGCATAATTAAATGCGCAGGCCTCGCCGGCTGGAAAAAGATCGTGGGTAACCCAGCCTTGGTGGCGGCCCATTTCCTGATGCGTCTCGTTATAAAAAATAATGCTGTACTGCAAGCCCGGCAGATGGAACTGAGAATCATTCTGGACCAAGGCCACACCTTCAGAATGCCGCCCGTCATTGCGTGTCATGGTGTTCTCCACGATATGCACGTCTTCCGAAAGGCGATCATACAAGGCCTGCGAATAAACGAAGACCATCTGTTTGGCCCGGTTCATCCTGCTGGATAACTCGACATCGCTCGCCATTTCTGCGGAGGGGATACAGCCCGTATGGAGGGCGAATTTATAATACGGGTAGCGCTCCCAGCATGCCAGCCCGTAGCTGTCACGGATACTATAGAGTCCCAGCCTGTTATTGTCCGGCACCACAATAAAGACGATACGGCGCTGTACCTCCTGCTTCGTCTGCGTCACGAATACACTGTTGATCCTGACCCGAAGCCGGCCGTTCCCCTCGCGTGTTACCTCCACAATATCCGCCTTGTCCGAACTATAGAAGAAATCCATTTGCTTAATGCCCGGATAGAGTTCTTCCATCAATGCTACATCCTGTTGCTGCCAAGCCTTGATAAAGGTCTCGATGGTCTGACGTGCTTCCTGCTCGGATTTATTTTGACAAGACGCTTCAAGAAAAAGCACACTAAAGAACATCAGCAGCGTAATTACCTTATTTGCCATAAACATAATACCGTTTGTTTGTTCATCATTCATCATGAAAACAAACAAACGGCGGCAAGCGGACTATTCGCCGGCTGTTAAGATTATGAAAATGAAGTCAACGACGGCTGAGATCGTTGTAAAGGCTCTGCAGATAGGCTTTTCCCCAACGCTGGGCACGGCCGACCGGATCATTGGAACCGGAAAGGGGATGACCGTCGTCGGCATTGTCCTGTATATAGGAAATACTATCGGTCAGGAAGCCGAAACCGTCGGGCCAGGCATAGAAAGCGTAATGCGGCAAGGTGTCGCTCATCAAATCTTTGCTGAAATTGAAATCCTGATGGTCCATGCCAAGCCGGGCAAGCAGGGTAGCGGCCAGATCGATCTGTGAGCCCATTGCCTCGACGCGGCGGGGAGCTCTCACAGCACCGCCGACCCAAAACATAGGGATGTGATAACGTAATGGCTCGTGAGTCATGATTCCCGCAGGAAATTTAGCGTAACAATGATCGGGGAGACCGATAATGAGCAGATTTTCCCAGTAAGGAGAGTCTTTCAGGCGGTCCACAAAACTGCCGAGACAACTATCCGTATAGGCGACGGAGTTTAAATAAAGATCGGAGAAACGACCGAAGGGCACATCGAAGGGTTCGTGACTGCTGAGAGTAAGAAACACTTTCATGAAGGGCCTTGCCGCATCGCCGGAAGCACCACTCATACGATCGGAGGCCTGCGCGGCGGCCTGTTCAACAACTCTATCATAGAGGAAGTCGAAAGTCTTATGATCGGGAACACCCCACTTGGAAAGACGGTCGCCAATGGGAAAATCCACATCGGCAACAATCTTCTCCATCTTGCCCGCCATGAGGAAGCTGCGCATATTAGTAAAGTCGGCATCGCCTCCATGAATAANTTCANGGTCATAACCATAATCGNCCATGCGCCCGNAAAGATATTGCAGATTCTGCGACTTGGTAGGATCCTTCATAATGGNATTGGTAGNCTGTCCTGGATAGGACNCAAGAACNGCAGCCACCCCGCGATCGGTCCGGAAACTGTTGGCATAAAAATTCATGAAGCCGATACCCTCGTCATAAAAACGGTTGACGGAGGGCATGATTTCAGGATCGGCACCGGCATAAAGCGGAACGCATGCGGCTCCGGAAAAACTCTCTAAAAGAATCAGAATTACATTCGGGCGGTCTGTGGTCAGCAGAGAGTCGACCGTCACGGAGTCCGGAACGGCCACAGCCAGGCTGTCACCGAGGATAGACACCGGGGCAATACTCAGGACAAGATCTCCACTGTCAAGCGTGTCCCCTCCGTCAGCCACAGATACCGGTCTCTGCCTCGGCATGGCAGCCAGTTCCTGCATGGCAGCGGCAGCTTCGGCATCGGTCATGAAACGATACTGCCTGGAGAAATCCTCATGTTTGGAGATGGAAGAAAGAAAACTGAAAGCCGGATTGATAGCGGCATGATTCAGCTTCATATCGCTGCTGAAATAAACCCTGCCGACGTTCATCGTGG
>WFLX010337679.1_pt1 | contig 10072 bp, 6 predicted proteins | sample 4967041 | NCBI WGS metagenome assembly WFLX01 (sample SAMN12857096, study PRJNA449069) | gut metagenome | isolation source: stool from male and female vole | host: Microtus ochrogaster | place: USA:Florida | collected 2017
CTCCAGCCTCCTGCTCTAAGCCGCAGTAGTCTCGAAAATGATGTTGTTGCTTCCTCGTTGCCGCCGCAATATAAACTTTTGCAGTATCTCATTCTATGATGTGACGGTAAATTATTGTTTAGCAAATCAAAACTGAGGAATAGGGGGCTGATTTTTATGCCAATAGTTTTAAATACAGATGATGGAATAGAAATATCTTCTGTTAGTGAATATATGAGAGAGATAAGCAAATTGAATGAGCAAAAAAATAATCCGAATGCTCAGCTGTTCTTTAGGGGACAGCCTGTAGATTTTTGGGATATTCGCCCCAGTATTTTTAGAGACAGAATGCTAAGTGTTGAGCACTATTTAATGTCTGAACCATTAAGGCAAATTCCTAATGAATTTATTAATCTTGGTGACAGTTTTGGGATTATGGAAAAATATCAACATTATGGTATGTGTACAAGATTGCTTGATGTAACAACAAACCCTTTGGTGGCACTTTATTTTGCTTGTGAGCATTTTGATAAAGAGGAATATAAAAACTTAGAATCTGATGTAATTGAAGAAATGTCTCCGCAGGGAATTGTATATTTTAAAGAAGAGAATATGCCATTAAAATATAATGATTTAGACGTAAAGATTATTGCCAGATTAGCAAGTTATGACTTGAATAATACTTATACATTGAAGCAAGTTGTTAAGCAGTTATGTGAAGACGAAATAATAAGTAATGAACAGGCTAAGAGATGGTCTGAAGAAAAAGGTTTGTTGGAGTTTGTTCATATTTGTCAAAGTGTGTGTACTGTTCTTCCAGTTATGAATAATGACAGATTGATTAGACAAAGTGGAGCCTTTTTATTACCGGGGAAATTTAATATAACATATAGAGGAGAAAATTTGCAGGATGCAATTATTACAAAAGCAGAATCAAATTTAAGGGAAGAATTTGATAAAACTTTCTTTTTTATTAGTGATGATAATAAGGAAAAGATAAGGATAGAATTGGAGTATTGTAATATTAGTGAAGCAAACTTGTTTCCTGAATTAGAATATCAACTTAAGTACATACGAAAGCATAATGAACAACAGAGAAGGGCTGTTTCTTATTTTGAGAAATTTCAAAAAACGCTACAGGAATCAAAAGGTAGTATACAGGGGGATATAGTATATAATAAGGACATAGTTAAAGAAGTCACAAACGCAATGCAACTGGATGAAACAATTGCAGGTGATATTGAGACAATATTTAATGATAATATAGAAGTGGATTGGATAAAGAGAGATAGTGTTAAAAGCAAGATTAGGATTTTGATATGCAAAAAATTAATGGAAAATTGTTATTCTAAAGAGGATGCAGAAAAACTATCAGCTAATATTATGAAAACGACTATTGAAAAACATACAGTGAGGTGATACATATGTCCACAACATTCACAGAAGCCGATTACGAGAATTCCATAATAGAGCTATTTCAGAATATGGGATATCAACATACTTACGGACCGGATATTGAACGTGATTTTTATAATCCGTTATATAATGATGTGCTTTTGGAATATATACATAGATTAAATCCATCCCTTCCAGAGGATGCTATTTCTGATGCTTTGTATAAGTTGAAAAATTATGAAAATGGTGATCTTGTAGAGAAAAATGAAGTGTTTATGGATTACATACAGAATGGTATTCCGGTGAGATACAATGCTAATGGAGAGCAATGTTTTTCTTTGGCTTATATTGTGGATTATAAAAATGTGGAGAATAACTCTTTTATTGTGGCAAATCAGTGGACATTTATTGAAAATAGTAATAAGAGACCTGACATGATTTTGTTCTTAAATGGACTTCCTGTTGTGCTTATAGAATTAAAATCACCTTCGAGAGATGAGACAGATGCTTCGGAAGGATATGCACAGATAAGAAATTACATACATGAGATTCCGTCGATGTTTATTTATAACTGTATTAGTGTTATAAGTGATCAGCTTACATCAAAGGCAGGGACGATTACATCGGGTGAAGATCGTTTTATGGAGTGGAAAACCAAAGATGGAGATTATGAAAATACACAGTATGCTCAATTTGATATATTTTTCGAGGGAATGTTTGATAAGGCAAGATTGCTTGATATTATCAAAAATTTTATCTGTTTTTCAAATGAAGGATTAAAGAAATATAAGATTCTTGCCGGTTATCATCAGTATTTTGCTGTTAGTAAGGCAGTCCAGATGGCAAAAAAAGCGACGCTTACAGATGGCAAAGGAGGTGTTTTTTGGCATACGCAAGGCTCTGGAAAATCTTTATCTATGGTGTTTTATGCACATTTACTACAAGATGAATTGGATAGTCCCACAATAGTTGTTATTACAGATAGAAATGACTTGGATGATCAGCTTTTTGGACAGTTTGCAAAATGTAGTGCGTTTTTAAGACAGATGCCGGTTCACGCTACATGTAGGAAACTTGGGCCGAATTCCACAAAGGAAGATGTGGGATTAAAGGATTGGTTAGATGGCAGACAGGCAAATGGTATTATTTTTACAACAATGCAGAAATTTGAAGAATCGGACGAGCCATTATCTGAAAGACGAAATATTATTGTAATGGCAGATGAGGCTCATCGCGGGCAGTATGGATTAAGTGAAAAGGTAAAAATAGTAGAAAACAAAACTGGAGATAAAGAAGCTAAAATCGTTACGGGAACAGCCAGAATTATTCGGAATTGTTTGCCAAATGCTACATATGTAGGATTTACAGGTACTCCTATATCGATGAAAGATAGAAGTACAAGAGAAGTTTTCGGCGATTACATTGATATATATGATATGACACAGGCTGTAGAAGATGGAGCTACAAGACCTGTATATTATGAGAGTCGAGTTATAAAATTAAAACTGGATGAAGCTACCTTAANGCTGANTGATGCAGAATATGANTTGATNGNAGANAATNCTGATTNGGAGGTGNTTGANAAGAGTAAGAAGCAATTGGGTCAGATGGAGGCAATCNTTGGAAATGATAAGACAATTGAATCANTTGTTTTTGATATTTTAGATCATTATGAAAGCAATAGAGCAAATTTGCTTACGGGAAAAGCAATGATTGTTGCTTATTCACGTTCCATTGCTATGAAAATATATAAAAGAATTCTGGAATTACGTCCGACGTGGAATGAAAAAGTTGGAGTGGTAATGACGGATAATAATAAAGATCCGGAAGAATGGAAAGAAATTATAGGAAACAAACGTCATAAAGAAGAAATGGCAAAGAAGTTTAAGGATAATGATAACCCATTAAAAATAGCCATTGTGGTAGATATGTGGTTAACTGGATTTGATGTACCATCGCTTGCGACAATGTATGTGTATAAGCCTATGAAAGGATATAATCTTATGCAGGCAATAGCACGAGTGAATCGCGTGTTCCAAGATAAAGAAGGGGGACTTGTTGTTGATTATGTAGGTATTGCANCTGCTCTTANGGAGGCAATGANTGATTACACTTCTNGTGATAGANAAANTNATGGGGACACTGATGTCGCAAAAGTGGCTTATCCTAAATTTTTGGAGAAATTGTCAATTTGTCAAGATTTTTTCCATGGGTATGATTATTCAAAGTTTCTAACTGGTAGTGATTTGGAAAGATCAAGAACTATTAGTGGAGGCGTAAACTTTATTGTTGCTATTGGTAAGGGAAAGGAGAAAACAGAGTTCCTGAAGGAGGCNTTACTTTTAAGACAGGCATTGTCATTGTGTTCGTCNTTGGTTGAGGAATCACTACGTGTGGAAGCTGCTTTTTTTGAATCGGTTCGAGTTCTGGTAATGAGGCTTATGAATCAGGGACAAGGAAAGAAAATATCCCTTCCGGAGATGAATGCCAGAATAAATGAATTATTAAAAGCAAGTATAAAAAGCGACGGAGTAATTAATCTTTTTTCGGATATATCACAGAATTTCTCATTATTTGATCCTAAATTCCTTGAAGAAATATCTAAGATGAAAGAGAAGAATCTTGCAGTAGAATTATTGAAAAAACTGATAGCTGAACAGGTTCAGATATATAGAAGGACTAATGTTGTAAAGTCGGAGAAATTTAGTGAAATCATACAGGAAGCTATGAATAGATATCTTAACGGTATGCTTACTAATGAGCAGGTAATAGAAGAACTTCTTAATTTAGCAAAGCAGATTGCAGCGGCGCAAAGGGAAGGCGATAAACTTGGACTTACAGCAGATGAGCTTGCATTCTATGATGCATTAACAAAGCCACAGGCAATTAAGGATTTTTATGAAAATGAAGAATTGATTGCTATTACTAAGGAACTTGCGGACACATTGCGTAAGAACCGTACGATAGACTGGCAAAAACGTGATTCGGCAAGAGCCAAGATGCGTATGATGATTAAGAAACTTTTAAAGAAACATAAATATCCACCAGAAGGAATGGATGATGCGGTACAAACGGTTATGACACAGTGTGAGCTTTGGACAGATAACAACGACATGGACAGAGAGGAGCATAACATTGTAAATTTTAGTCAGAGTTTTGTCTCATATGACAATGTAATTAGTAAACCTGTGATAGTAGCAGAATCACAGATTGAAGATGAACAAAAATAACAGGAGGGATTTACTTTGGATGCAACAAAGGGAAATATATATTCCATTTTAAACGGAAATAAACAATTTTTGATTCCAGTATATCAGCGTTATTATAGTTGGGATATTGAACAATGTAGAAGACTTTGGGACGATATCGTTGACATGCAGAAAAAGAATAGGCAAGGTCACTTTGNAGGTTCCNTTGNTAATATAGNAGAACAGGCAATGCCTACAGGAGTTCAGAAATATATGATTATTGATGGACAACAGAGAATGACGACGTTGACTTTGTTATTGATAGCACTTAGAGATTATGCAATAAAACATCCGGGAGATACAAGTATAAATTCTCGCCGTATAGATGACATGTTGCTTAAAAATGAATATGAAAGTGGCGATGAGAAATATAAGTTGTTGTTAACGGAGAATGACAGAGATGTACTTATAAAATTGGTTGAGCGAAAACCGATAGCTAACAATACAGTGTCACGTTTGTTGACAAATCATAAGTTCTTTGTAGAGCAAGTAGAGAAGAATGAATTGAAACCAGAGGAAATTTATGAATCCATAGGAAAATTGCAGATTGTTAATATAACATTGGATAGAGCTGTGGATGATGCACAGGCAATTTTTGAAAGTTTGAATTCTACAGGTAAAGAATTGTCAGAATCAGATTTAGTCAGAAATTATATACTGATGGGATTAGAAAATGATGAGCAGTGCTATGTATATGAGCATTTGTGGAGACCAATGGAGTTGATGTTTGAGTATGAAAAACAAGACTCTGTTATGGATAGATTTTTCCGTGACTATCTTACAATGAAGTTGACTAGAATTTCTAAAATGGACAAGATATACGAAGAGTTTAAGTTGTATCATGTAAACTGTGAATTTTCGTCGGTGCGTGAGTTGTGTGATGATTTATTATTGTATGCGAAGTATTATACAGATATTGTATTTGTCAGAAATTCAAATCTTATAATAAAAAATTTATATGCTGATGTGAATGATCTCAGAATGGATGTTGCATTCCCGTTCTTGCTTAAAGTACATAATGATTGTGCAGAGGGAATTATCACGGAAGATAATCTTGTTGAGATACTCAAAATGTGCATAAGCTATGTATTTAGAAGAAGTATTTGTGATATTCCGCCAAATTCTTTGAATAAAATGTTCGCAACTTTGCGTAATGAGATTAAGGCGGATGATTATATGAATTCCCTTAAAGCATTCTTTGTTTTGCGGGATGATTATAAACAATTTCCGGATGATGATAAATTTGAGTCTGCATTTGTTTCTAGGGATATCTATAATATGCGATCAAGAAATTACATTTTAGGACATTTAGAAAATTATAACAATAAAGCTCCGATTATTATTGAAAATTATACAATCGAACATATTATGCCCCAGAATGNTAANCCTANCGATGAATGNAAGNATGAATTAGGANCAAACTGGAAAGAGATTCAAAAAACNTACCTCCNNNCGATAGGNAATCTTACNCTTACAGNCTACAACTCAGAAATGAGTGATAAACCATTTATGGTAAAGATGGAGATGGAAGGTGGATTTAAAGAAAGTGCATTACGATTAAATTCTTATCTTGTAAAATTAACGGAATGGAACGAGAAACATATAAGAGAAAGAGCAAAAATATTATCGGATAAAGCAAAGGAAGTGTGGAAATATCCGAATCTTTCAGAAGCAGAACTTGCGCCATATCGTGTAGAGAAACAACTGGTACAGAAATATTCATTAGATACATATGATACTAATGTGTTTACTAAAACATTATTTGAAGTATTGGACAAGCGCATTATGAATCTTTCTTCAGATGTGAAGCGAGAATACAAGAAATTGTATATAGCCTATAAGTTGGATACNAATTTTGTGGATGTGGTAATTCAGANACANAGATTAAGANTATCTGTAAATATGAAGTTTGCTGAGANTTATGANNCAAAAGNAATATGTAGAGATATTACAGGNCTNGGACGATGGGGAAATGGCGATGTTGAAATATTGATGGAACATACGGCAGATGTTGAAGATGTTATAGAGATAATTGAACAGTCGTATAGATTGCAAGCGGAATGAGTTTTTTATTTAATGAGGTATGATAGCTGATGCAAATGAACGAGTCAATTGACGATGAAGTATATTTCAAGATGTGGGGCGTAAATGCGGATGAAAAAATGTTTATATACTATGATGAGAGCAATAATTGTAGAAGGTTATGGTTAGATGCTAATAAAGAAGATTTTAATGCTGATTGTTATTCGGATTTTACATTAGCTGGTGTTGCATCATGCGAAAAAATTGATATTTCTTTTGATGAACTAAGAAAACGATTTAGATTACAAAATAATGTGGCAGAATTAAAATCAAAAACATTATATCGTGGAAAAAATTTTTTGGAATGCATGAATTCAAAACAGACGGCGATCTTAATAGATATAATTAATGAATTTGATTTATATATTCACTATGATCATGTAAATAATTTTTATTATACTATAGTTGAAATATTAGATTCTATTACTAATCCTATAGAAATATATGAATTTGGTTTTGATTATTTTGAATTAAAAAGTACTTTGTATAATATGCTTATTCATAATATAGACTCAGTTAGGAACACAATGATAAAATATGCATATCCGAATATAAAAACTGACGATATTAGAGGTTTTTGCTTAGAATTACTAAACTCAATAGATATGAGACATAACCAAAAACCAGATGAAAAGTTTGTTTCAGGGGTATTAAAAAGAGCCGCTAATGCTACTGAATTAACATTCATTCAAAACAATACAGATTATATTATGCAGGATAGTTTTGCGGAATTTTATGTTTCAACAATAAAGAGATTTCCTAATTCGATGCATTATTTTGATAAAGAATTATCAATTCAAGAAGAAGTAAATAAGACAATTTGTGATTTTAATGATGGGGAGGGTAAAGATAATTATGAATTTATTGATTCACAAGAAAATACTTTGATTCAAATATCAGATTTAGTGGCAGGGATATTAGGAAAAATGTTCAGATTTTTTAATACAACAGAGCGAAAAGAATTCAGGGGGATTGTATCTTCAATGACTAATCAGCAGTTGAATAATTGTCTTGGAATTCAAAAGTTAAGTATCAAATCAGATGAAAGAAACAAGGGCTTTTTGCACAGTTTAGCGCCGATAAATGTACTGGTTAATATAGATGTTTTTTTGATACTGTTTACCAAGAGCTTTTAAATAGAATGAATGAAAACTAAAAAGGTTGCAACTGTCAATTAATGAAAAGATTTTTATCCAAAAATTATGAAAAGGAAATGAGATCATGGCAATACCAACAAATATAAAAACATTATTATCCGGTGAAGTAGTAGAATGGGCAAGAATTGAATTTAAAGGAACATGGGATCCGGCGGCTTCCTTGAAAACGATTTGCGCATTTGCTAATGACCTTGATAATTGGGGTGGCGGTTATATTGTTCTTGGCGTGGAGGAGGAAAATGGAAGACCGTCCTATCCCTTAAAGGGCGTTCCCGTGAATAAAATCGATGCCTATCAGAAGGATATTTATGCAAAGTGCAAGCTGATTAGACCTGCGTACGCACCAATTGTAGGTATAGAGACTTACCAGAACAAGCAGTTTATTATTCTATGGTGTCCGGGTGGCGACAACAGACCATATTCATCTCCCNAAANTATGGNNAGGGAAAGTAGAGAACGTATACATTANATTCGTAAGACATCAAGTACGGTAGAACCCTCAGATGATGAAGAAAAGGATTTGTTTAATCTTGCTAATAGAGTGCCTTTTGATGATCGGGTAAATTATCAGGCAGAGATGTCTGATTTAAATATAACACTTATTCAAAATTATCTAAAAGAGATTAAAAGTTCTTTGTATGAGAAGTCAAAAACCGGAGAATTTGTAGAAGTGTGCAGTGATATGAATATCATCAGTAATCTTCCAGAATATACGAAGCCCAAAAATGTTGGGTTGATGTTTTTTAGCATGGAACCGGACAAGTTCTTTCCGTATGCTCAGATAGATGTTGTGCAGTTTCCGGAAGGATTAGGTGGTAATGATATTATCGAAAATACATTTAAAGGACCAATTCATCAGCAACTTAGAGATGCGCTTCAATTTATCAGAAATACGATTATTACGGAAAAGATTGTTAAGCATCCGGACAGAGCGGAGGCAGATCGTTTCTTTAATTATCCGTATGCAGCTATAGAAGAGGCTTTGTCTAATGCTGTATATCATCGTGCATATGATGTCCGGGAACCAATCGAGGTGCGTATTGAACGTGACAGAATAGAGATAGTAAGTTTTCCGGGACCGGATCGTTCTGTAACGCAGGAAGGTTTAAAAAATTATCGTGTATCAAATCGCAGATACAGAAATCGTCGAATCGGTGATTTTTTAAAAGAGTTGCACTTGACGGAGGGAAGAAATACCGGATTTAAGAAGATTTTGAATGCCCTTGAATCAAATGGTTCCCCGAAACCGGAATTTGAGACAGATGATGACCATAGCTATTTTATATCTAGATTATTTATCCATAAGGCATTTTTGAAAGAAGAACCAAAAAGGAGCCAAAAAGGAGCCGAAAAGGAGCCGAAAAAAGGAGCCGAAAGAAGGCAAGCAATATTAGAACTTTTAGAGAAGAATCCAACAATGACACAATTAATGCTTATGGATAGGCTGAATTTAAGTAGAAAACAGATACAAAAGGTCATAAAGGACTTGCAGGAACAAAGTTTCCTTGAAAGAGAAGGCTCCAATAGAAATGGACGATGGATTGTTAAGAGATAAATGTGAAAGGTTTGAAGGATGTGATAAACAGCATTTTTATCTCTATTTAGGTCGTCGAAGGCGACATGGGAGATTAGTGTGAAAAATAAATTTTTTTGCACACGATTTTATTTGTAATGTAAATATTGTGATTATAGCCCAAATTCGTAGGTTACGGAAAGNNATGGTTATTATTATATAATANTGANTTAANTAGATAGAGGAAACCAGGNATGATCAGAGAAGCAGATNAANCCGATTTAGAGGAAATATTACAGTTATATCTGTATCTTCATGAGACGAATATTCCTGAAGATTCAGAGCAGTTAAGAAATACATGGGATAGCATTGTGAATGACAAAAATCACCATCTTATTATCTGTGAAGTGGATGGTAAGATCGTGGCGTCCTGTATATGTGTGATCATTCCGAATCTTACAAGAAATGTAAGACCATATGCCTTTGTAGAAAACGTGGTGACACACGGTGACTATCGAAAAAAAGGATATGCTACGGCGTGCCTTAACTATGCAAAGCAGATTGCAGAAGAAAATCACTGCTATAAGATGATGCTGCTGACTGGATCGAAGGAAGAAGGTACACTAAACTTTTACCGGAATGCCGGTTATAACAGTACGGATAAGACAGCGTTTATTCAGTGGATCGATATGTAAAAA
>WFLX010003248.1_pt1 | contig 10068 bp, 7 predicted proteins | sample 4967041 | NCBI WGS metagenome assembly WFLX01 (sample SAMN12857096, study PRJNA449069) | gut metagenome | isolation source: stool from male and female vole | host: Microtus ochrogaster | place: USA:Florida | collected 2017
ACCCGTTCCAAAGGGTGGTAGGTGGCCAAAGTGCAAAGCCCTTTGGTCGCTGTCCGCAGACAGCGAAAGCCCCTTTGACATTGTGAAAAATAGGCAAAGTCAATAGAGAGGTCTAAATTAAGGTAGCCCCATGAACGGATGGAAATTAAAAGCAATTCCTGAAATGGGAGTTTTGATTATGCATTTTGAATTAAACAAATGACTATGAATGATTTTGAAAAATACGCCGTAAAACATCTCGGCATCAATAGCAATATGCTGGATGGCTACCAGAAAGCCATCAACCGTCAGGCAGGGGCAGTCACTGTGCCTCACGCCGACTATATGAACCCCTATATCCTTGAGGAGCGCCAGCTCAATGTGACTCAGATGGATGTGTTCTCTCGCCTTATGATGGACCGCATTATTTTCCTCGGCACACAGGTGACCGACCAGAGCGCCAATATCATACAGGCTCAGCTTCTCTATCTTGATTCTGTGGATCCGGACAAGGATATTTCTCTCTATATTAACTCTCCGGGCGGATCTGTCTATGCCGGTCTTGGAATCTACGACACCATGCAGTATGTCAACAGTGATGTCTCCACCATATGCACCGGTATGGCGGCTTCAATGGCAGCCGTTCTTCTCGTGGCGGGAGAGAAAGGTAAGCGTTTCGCACTCCCCCACAGCCGCGTGATGATTCATCAGCCAATGGGTGGAATCCAGGGTCAGGCTTCCGACATNGAGATCACTGCACGCGAAATCCTNAAACTNAAGGATGAACTCTATCGCATCATATCAGAGCATAGTGGCATGAGCCTTGAGAAAGTNGCAGCCGACAGCGACCGCGACTACTGGATGATTGCTTCTGAAGCTAAGGAATATGGCATGATCGACCGAATTCTAATCAACGAAAAGAAGAAATAATCCGGCAGACAATGGCTAAAAAGACACAAGGTTCCGGCCTGCAATGCGCTATGTGTGGAGTTTTCGACTCTGAAGCTAATCCGGTGGTAGAGATCATGCCCGGTCTTGCTCTTTGCTCTGATTGCATCAACTATATAGACACGACTGCTCAGGCTGAACTCGCCCAGCGAAATGCCAAGAAGCCTCAGAAGAAAGGCAAGGATTCCATTCCTAAACCAAAGGAAATAAAGGATTTTCTCGACCAATACATCATCGGACAGGATGAGGCGAAAAAGTATTTGGCTGTTGCTGTCTACAACCACTACAAGCGCATCCAGCGTCTCGATGAGGGAAAGCAGGATGCAGAGGATGTAGATATTGAGAAGTCTAACGTGATACTCGTTGGACCCACTGGCACAGGCAAGACGCTTCTTGCCAAGACGATTGCAAAACTTCTTGACGTGCCTTTCACNATCGTTGATGCCACTGTCCTCACAGAGGCTGGCTATGTGGGTGAAGATATNGAGTCATTGCTCACCCGATTGCTTCAGGCCTGNGACTACGATGTGAAAAAGGCTGAGCGAGGTATCGTCTTCATCGACGAAATCGACAAGATAGCCCGAAAGAGCGACAACCCTTCCATCACTCGCGACGTAAGTGGCGAGGGTGTGCAGCAAGGTTTGCTCAAACTCCTTGAGGGCTCCACTGTGCTTGTGCCGCCAAACGGAGGCCGCAAGCATCCTGAGCAGAAGATGATACCTGTGGACACTAAGAATATTCTTTTCGTCTGCGGTGGTGCATTTGATGGAATTGAGCGCAAGATTGCAGCCCGTCTCAACACCCACACAGTAGGTTACGGTCAGAATAGCAGCGACGCAAAGAAGAAACGCGAGAATCTTATGCGCTATGTGATGCCGCAGGATTTGAAGTCGTTTGGACTCATCCCTGAGATTATTGGCCGACTCCCGGTTCTCACAGCTCTCGACCCTCTGGATCGCGAAGCATTACGAAGGATTCTTGTGGAGCCGAAAAACGCCATAATTCGCCAATACAAGAAACTGTTTGAGATGGATGGCGTTGATTTGGAATTTACTGATGAGGCACTTGACACTATTGTAGACAAGGCAATTGAATACAAATTGGGTGCTCGCGGACTTAGAAGCATAGTTGAGACTGTAATGGTCGACGCGATGTATGAAGTCCCATCAAGCAACACCAAGAAATTCGAGGTAACAGCCCAATACGTCCTCGACAAACTCGCCCAAAATCCAGGCCTAAACCAAGCCGACTAACTATGGAGAAGACGGTTTCTCAACCGTNAGACCTATCACCCACAAGGTATACGTTCTACAACGTATGCCTTTTTCTTTTATTTGGAAATCTAAAACATTTATATTAATTTTGCATAGAAGAAATTTAATGAAATGAAAGTGGTGTCGTTCTTTGCCGGTTGCGGAGGTCTTGATCTCGGCTTCCGACAAGCTGGATTTGATGTAGTTTGGGCTAATGAGTTCGAACCTCATTGTCGTGCCACTTATATTAAGAATCATCCAAATACAGAGTTTATTCTTGGGGATGTGTGCCAAATAAATCCTGCTTCCATTCCTGATTGTGACGGTTTTATTGGAGGGCCTCCGTGTCAATCATGGAGTGTCGGTGGAAAGCAGAAGGGATTAGATGATCAACGTGGACAATTATTCTTAAAATATATTGAACNTNTNCATGCTNNGCANCCAAANTTCTTTGTTATAGAGNATGTAAANGGTATGCTCGACGACAAGTTCAAATATGTATTTGATGATTTCTTANTGAGACTTGAAGATGCCGGCTACGATGTCAAATGGGAACTTCTTGATGCTGTCAAGTATCGAATTCCCCAAAACAGAGAAAGGGTATTTTTTGTAGGATTCAAAAAAGATCTTAATATAGATTTCAAATTTCCTTCCCCCACCTCTACTGAACCAATCACTCTTGAACAAGCGATTGGAGATATATCGGATGTCGCTCCATATTTTGTATCCGGAAAGTTAAAAGAGAAAAATATATATAGTCGTTTCCACAATCATGACGTACTTTCGTCAAAGTTTGGACCGTTTTACTATAGAGGCAACAGACGAAGAGGATGGCATCAACCTTCATTCACAATAAATGCCACAGCCGCTTTTGCTCCATTACATCCTTCTTCTCCTAAGATGATGTATTATGGACATGAGAATTGGAATTTTCAAAAGGATAGATTGTCGGATTATAGAAGATTGAGCGTTAGGGAATGTGCAAGAATACAAACATTCCCCGATAGTTTCATATTTGAATATGATAATATAAAGGATGCATATAAAATGATTGGCAATGCTGTTCCTCCTCGATTGGCTAATGAGATAGCAAAATCCATTCTCAACGCTTTTAAATATATTGTTCCTTCACCCAAAATACCAAAACAAGAAACAACAACTCATAAGATTCCCGTTTTAGTAGGGTATTATAAAAATAAAGACCATAAGAGATTGATTATTAAGAATTGTCTATATTATGTTCGTTCAGATGGTCGATCGGGCTCTATGTTCAAAGAAGATTGCTCTTCAATTCCAAAATTCATATTGATTCATCACAATAATGATGCTGAGTTTTATGAACTTGATGGAGAAGAACCAGTACTCGCTGATGCTGCCTTCCTAAATTCACTTGGATTCACCACGATAGGTAACTCATATTTATGTTTTAGGTTGAAAGATTCGATAGCAAGACAACTCGGGAAACCAAATTACAAAAGACATCGGTATTCCCCTTACATTTCTACTCTTGAGGAACTTATAATTAATTGAGTTCAAATATTGATTTTTAGTTTATGAATGCAAATAGCGAACAAATACAATTTGACACATCTATAACTATTGCTCAAGATCAGCCTTTGACTCAGACTGGTATCTATGCTGCTTTGAGTAATTGGCTTGGACAAGAGAATGTTTATAAACAAGAGATTTTAGACAAGCGTGTTATTGTCTATAGTCATAATAACAATAAAATCATTCTGCTGACTAAGTGCATAACGTATCTTGGCAATCCGCATCCTATATTCAAAAAGCGTATTCAGTTGCCGGAATGGTATCAAGACTTTTGCAACGCGATCAATTATAATCATCTTGAATATGATGTTAGGTTTTTAGGTGTATATCATTATAATGGCAACATAATATTTGTGGATTTTTTAAAGGACACTTATATGCAGCATGGATTACATAATTCATCTGCTCATGTGTATATCAATGACTTGTATCAGGCAATGACCTACGGAGTTTTTCGCAAAGAAGACAAATTTGGGAATACAATAGTTGCTATTAGAAATGATAAGTTGAAAGACTATCTCGACAATTCTTTGAAATCTGAAACCACTCTTTTTGATTTATTCCGACAATTCAATTGCGGATATCCTTTTGGCCAATGGTTGTATGCTTTTGACATTATCCAGAAAATGCACGAAGGNGAGTGGTCTCAGTGGCGCCAGACTGAATGGGCAGGATGGTTTTTAGAATTTGAGTTTGACAAATTTACNCGTGAGAATAACTTCCAAAATCAGATGCGCTATGTGGGAAGTTCTAANAAGCGCGAGGGAGATTTAGACTTTGATATTCGATTTGAAGAATCTGATTTCTACGGCGATTTGAAGGCCAGTGACATTTCAAAGAAAGAGACTCCTGGAAATGATCAGGAAAGCCTGGTAGAATGTATATACAGATACAATAAGTTCTGGTATGTAATCTACGAACATGAGACAATAAAAGACTCAGACCGTGGTTATGAAGCTACATTATCACGAAATCGGTATATCAAAAGNGTTGATCCNTCTTATGATAAAGATGAAATGTCTTATCATAGCCGTATGAAACATAGCGTTAGGTTTATTAAAATGTCTATTATTGAACTTAACAGAGTTAATTTTCGAGATGCCCTGAAGACTTTCAATCAAGGNAGACAACAAGATGGGAGTAGCAGAGCACNTAAATTCAATATAGATAAGAAAACATTGGAGAATGACAATTATGTTGTTTTCCGCTATACATATTGAAGATGAAACCATTCAAATTTATCGATCTATTTTGTGGGATTGGTGGTTTTCATCAAGCTATGGAGGCATTAGGTGGAGAATGTGTATTTGCCAGTGATATTGATGCCGATTGCCGTAAGACTTATGAGATTAATTACGGTATTAAGCCCGNAGGGGACATAACCAAAGTTGCCGCNAAAGATATTCCGGCNCACGANGTGNTGNNTGGGGGATNTCCTTGTCAGGCTTTTTCCAAAGCAGGGAAGAGACTCGGTTTTGATGATGAGACTAAGGGAACACTATTCTTCGATATTTGCCGTATATTGGAATATCATAGGCCAAAGTATGCTTTACTTGAAAATGTTCGCAATCTTGCAAGCCACGACAATGGGAATACTTGGAGAGTTATACATGACAAACTTCAGGAATTAGGCTATAATCTGCTTCCCGAACCTGTCATCTTTAGTCCTCATTATATTGGAGTGCCACAGCATCGAGAGAGAGTCTACATAATGTNTNTCNGAAANNACATNGGANAAATNCGANCNTTTNAGTTTGACAAGAAAAAAATCCCTCNCTGCACAATAGAAGATATTCTTNAAGATGATAGCGAAATTACAAACATNAAGGAGTATCGTATATCTNATGATATGGAGAATCTTATTGATTTGTGGAACGAGTTTATTCAAAATATAAAGGTTTCCAAACTTCCTGGCTTCCCAATATGGTCAGACCGGCTTTGTGACCTTGATCAGAATGAGGATTTAAGCCAATATCCTAGTTGGAAACAAAAATTTATATTGAAAAATAACGAATTGTTTGTAGAAAATAGAGAGTTCATCTCCGACTGGTTGCAACGTGCTCGTAAAAACCCATTGTTTTTTGGAGCAAAAGCAAAATTGGAATGGCAAGCTGGACAGACAAAACATCCCAATATATGGAATCAGATATTCCAATTGCGACCATCGGGCATAAGAGTGAAAGTTAATTCTTATTTCCCAGCTCTCGTTGCTATTGTGCAGACCTCAATAGTAGGTTCTCGCCGACGATTCCTAACTCCTAGAGAATGTGCGAGACTACAGAGTTTTCCAGAGAATTTTAAGCCTGATGCAAAACAACCTCAAGCTTACAAGCAATTTGGGAATGCCGTAAACGTAAGTTTGGTTAAGTTCTTTACTCAGTATATGTTTGGAGAGAATCCGGATTTGCCTATACTGTCTTAAGCCAATTTCCTTGAAATTACAGTTGTTTAACTACGAGTATCATGAATAAGGAACGAAACTACAGGATCTAAAGATGAAAATTGAAGCCTTACTATACAATTTTCCAATTAATATTGCGTTAAAATAGGAGTGAAGCATTATGGCTTCGCTCCTTTTTTTGATTTTTTCCCATAGTGGTTATATCATATTAAAATAAAGATGAATAGAAAGCCTATCGCTACATTTGCCCTTCTCGCGGCATGCGCTTTAAGCGCTTCTGCCAAGGATGAAGTGATCATGACGGTCAATGGCGTGGACGTGCCACGCTCTGAATTTGAATACCTCTACCACAAGAACCAGCAGCAACAAGTAGATCCCCAAAGTCTTGAGGAATACGCTGAAATGTTTAAAATCTACAAGCTTAAGGTTGCTGATGCCCTTGCTCAAAAACTCGATACAATGTCTGCTTTCCAAAAGGAGATGGATCAGTATCGAGCAGATCTTGCTACTCCTTATATGACCGACTCCCTCTATCTCAACACCTTAGTAAAGGAAGCTTTCGACATGAGCCGTGAGGAAGCTGAGGCATTCCATATCATGCTTGCAAAGAGTCTTAATGACAAGGAAATGATAGCATCCCGGCATCAAGCTGATTCCCTTCTCAATGTTCTTAAAAACGGAGGTGACTTTGCCGATCTCGCAGCTAAATATTCCGTAGATCGCGCAAGCAGTAACATGGGTGGAAGAATGGGATATATCACCTCAGGAAGATTCCCTTACGCCTTTGAAAAAGCCGCGTACTCTCTCAAACCAGGAGAATATTCTGAAATCGTGGAATCTCCACAAGGATTCCATATCTTGAAAGGAGGACACAAACGTCCTGCCCGTGGTACAGTTCTCGTAGAGCACATCATGAAGATGGTGCCTCCTACGGCTACAGCCGAACAACAGGCCGCTGCAAAAGCAAGCATCGACAGCATTTATAATGCAGTTATAGCCAATCCTGAAAAATTTGAAGATCTTGCACGCGAACTTAGTGACGACAAAGGTTCAGGCCGACAGGGAGGCAAACTGAACTGGTTTGGTGCCGGAATGATGGTAGAGCCTTTTGACTCAGCATCATTTGCAATTCAAGTCAATGAGATATCGAAGCCCGTCAAAAGCCAATTTGGATGGCATGTGATACGCAAACTTGATGCTAAAGGTCCCGCAACCCTCGAAGAATTGAAACCCGCAATCCTTAAGAGAATCGCAAACCCACAAGATGAAAGATATGATCTCGTAGAGAAAAACCTACTAAACAAATTGGCAAAAAAACACAAAGGCGTCCTAAACCAAAAGAATATCGACCTGATCTGCAATCAAGTGGCACAAACTGGACTTGACAGCACTTGGCATATCAAAGCCTTAGATGCAACAGGCATGGGAGCTATTGAGATTGCAAAAATTGGGAAAAGAGGCATTTCCCTCGCTGAATGGGCTGCAACTGTAAGACCATTTGATATTCCTGATGGTGAGACTGCTGCAAGCGAACTTAGAAGATATTTCGCCCACCATCTTGACACACAACTCAAAGAAACTGAATATGAGTGGCTTTATTCAAATGAACCTGACTACAGAAACCTTCTCAATGAATACCGCGAAGGATCTCTCCTTTATGAGGCAAGCCTTCGTGAAGTCTGGGACAAGGCTGCCAAAGACAACGATGGTCTAAACAACTATTTTAATGCTCACCGAGGTGACTATACTTGGACAAAACCTCACGTAAAAGGAATTTTAGTTCAAGCAGCCAATGATTCCGTAGCCGATGCTGTTAGAGTAGCGCTGAAAGATGTCAGAAATGATGATGATTTCAAAGCTGCACGAAAAAAGTTTGTAGGAAAAGCTTCACTGGACAGAATCCTTATGGAGCAAGGTCAGAATGCAATGGTAGACAATGTAATGTTTGGCGGCGACCCTGTGACTCCGAGCAATAAGAAATATTCTGTCTACTTCATCTACGATCCTAAACTGCTATCTGCACCTGAGACTATGACAGATGTCAAAAGTCTGGTGACAAGCGACTATCAGAACCAACTCGAGACTGACTGGATTGAGAAACTTAAAGCCCGCTACCCAGTGAAAGTAAATGAGAAAGTTCTTAAGAAAGTAAAATAATTTTCATTATCTTATGTATCTATCATAGCCATCTTATTTATTTTAGATACTATAGAAATTACCAAAAGCCTTGGCATTAAAGCCAAGGTTTTCTTTTTTCTTTCTGAACTTTTTTGTTGCATAGATGCGATTTTTTTTGTAATTTTGCTTTTTGATGAGAAAAAGTGTTTTTATAATTCTGTGCAGCATTGGAATCGCTGTCGGGTGCAGGCGTGAGAGCAATGCGTCTGCTACCGACGATGACATCGTGGCCCAATACCGCGATNCTGNNCTTCNGATGNCTNATGTAGNGAAGCNACTACCNTNANGNATATNGNCGNAAGATAGTNCGATACTCATCAAAAAAATCATAGATCAATGGATTGAGGGATTCCTTTTTGAGGATCTTGCCGCAAACCAGATCGACGATATTGACAGAATAAATGCTCTCACTGACAAGTATAGAAGAAGCTTAATAGCAGACTCTTATCGCAGGAAAATGAGACAAAACGGTGTGCAACCTGTCNACATGGACAAAGCCAAGGAATACTATAAGACGCATCTCAAAGAANTTAANCTGGAACGCCCTATAGTAAAAGGCTTATACATTCGTCTCCCGGCTTCTTCCAGCCACCTCGATGACATAAGGAACTGGATGAAAATCGCAGACCCCGAAGCGTATGATGCACTTGAGAACACAGGACGCCGTGAAGCTACAGGCTTCAGTTATTTTGCCGACCGATGGGTGGATTTCGATGCCATAGCAGGCGATATTCCACATAAATTGGGAGATGCCGATAAATTTGTNGCTGAAACGGTTGACTTTGAAACTGAACTTAACGGCACAATCTATATCCTTCACCTGACAGACTTCCGGAAAAGCGGAGACACTATGCCGGAAGAATATGCAATCCCGGTGATTGAAGACAGGATGACGACTCAAAACTTAGCCGACTACGAAGCTGGCCTCATAAAGGCTCTTCGAAAATCTGCTGTAGACAACAATATTTTGAAAGAAGGTAAATACTTCATAGAAAACAAATGAAAAAGATAACAACTATAGGACTGACAGGCTTAGCAGCAATTTCAATCGCGATGCTGGCTGATGCTTCCCCAAAAGAGGGTCCGAAAAAGAACGTAATTGATGAAGTGGCTTGGATCGTAGGAGACAACGCCATCTACAAATCTGAAATAGAAGACGAATATGCTCAAATGCGCGGTCAGGGCATCAGTCCTGGAGGAGACCCTTACTGTGTGATTCCTGAAAATCTTGCTGTGGAGAAACTTTATCTACATCAAGGAAAGCTTGACACTATTGAGGCTCCTGTAAGCCAACTCTCAAGCCGTGTGGAAATGCAGATGAATTATTTCATCAACGGACTCGGAAGCAAAGAAAAAGTGGAGGAATATTTCCGGAAACCATGGAATGCGCTCCGCGATGAGATTCTAGAGAAGATGAAGACTAACTACATCATGGAGACTGTGCAAAGCAATCTTACAAAAAACGTAAAGGCAACTCCAAATGATGTGAAAAAATATTTCGCAAAACTTCCGGAAGATAGTATCCCCTACGTTCCGATGCAAGTTGAGGTGCAGATAATTCAACTCAATCCCATTATCCCAAAGCAAGAGATTGAAGATGTCAAGGCTCGTCTTCGGGATTACACCGAACGTGTAAACTCCGGGGAAACACCATTTTCCACACTTGCCATCATGTATAGCCAAGACCAGGCTTCCGCGATGAAAGGTGGAGAACTTGGATATGCCAACAGATCCACTTATGTGCCAGAATTTGCTAAT
>WFLX010141246.1_pt1 | contig 10068 bp, 9 predicted proteins | sample 4967041 | NCBI WGS metagenome assembly WFLX01 (sample SAMN12857096, study PRJNA449069) | gut metagenome | isolation source: stool from male and female vole | host: Microtus ochrogaster | place: USA:Florida | collected 2017
TCCACCTGTTCCCATACCGAACACAGAAGTTAAGCTCTATTGCGCCGAAAGTACTTACGCATTACGCGTTGGGAGGACGAGGCAACAATTCTTGCAATATGCGTTGCTCCGCATATTGCGGTTGCCGAGAAGAGTGAGCGCATATGTCCCGCGCGAACGGTGACCGAGAAAGGCGCATATCCTTACGCCTTTCGAGAAGGACGTTGCCGGATTTCAAAAAGTAAAAGGTACCCTTGCGGTGCCTTTTATTTTTTTGTATTACTGCTTTTTCGTGGGCGTAATCTTGCTTTTAATATTTAGTTTTGCTATAATGTGACTACGGCAAACAGTAATTTAGAGGACTAAATGATTATCAGACAATATGAGCCGACAGACTGTGAGAATTTGGCAAAACTGTTTTATCATACAGTTCATACTATAAACGCCAAAGATTATTCGCAAGAGCAGTTAAATGTTTGGGCTACGGACAAAATAGATTTAGAGGTGTGGAACAAATCACTTTCCGAACATTACAGCGTGGTTGCGGTTGAAAATGGCATTATAGTCGGTTTTGGCGATATTGATAAAACGGGTTATCTCGATAGGTTGTATGTTCATAAAGACTTTCAACGGCAAGGAATTGCAACAGCAATTTGTAATAGATTGGAACAAGCTGTTAAAGTAAATAAAATAATCACTCACGCATCTATTACGGCTAAATCTTTTTTTGAGCAAAGAGGTTTTAAGGTTATTAAAGAGCAACAAGTTGAAAGAAATGGTATTGCCTTGACTAATTATGTAATGGAAAAACAAGTAAGATAAATTTCAATTTATAGCAAGGCAGTAAATTTTTACTCCTTGATATTTTACCCGAAAAAAAACGTTTGACTTATTAAGGGTTAAAGCGTACAATAACCACATAAGGAATGAGGTTCTCCTTTGGCTTTTGCCTAAACCGCTTTTTAAGCTGATGACTTCTGCGTAAGTTTCGCAGGGGGTATCGGCTTTTTTTAGTGCCCCTGCAACGAGGTGATATATGGAATTTTTAACGAGCATAGGTATTATTCTTTTGTGTGGGCTACTGTTAGGATCAATATGCAAGACAATCAAATTGCCGCCGCTTCTCGGTATGCTTATAGTCGGAATAGTTCTCGGTCCGCACGTGCTGAACTTAATTTCGCCGCAAGTTCTTTCTATATCGTCCGACTTGCGTCAGCTTGCCTTGATTATCGTGCTTACCCGTGCGGGGCTGTCGTTTAACGTCAACGAATTGAAAAAGAACGGCAGAAGCGCAATAATGCTCTGCTTTGTTCCCGCCGTAATGGAAATTATCGGCTACGTTGTTTTCGGAATATTACTGTTAAAGCTCAACTGGAACGAGGCGGCAATATTGGGTTGCGTAATGGCAGCCGTTTCACCCGCAGTAATAGTCCCGCGAATGTTGAAGCTTAAAGAACAGGGCTACGGCACGGACAAGGGAATACCGCAGATGATTTTAACGGGTGCGTCCGCCGACGACGTGTTTGTGATAATCCTGTTTACCGCATTTTTAGGTATGTCGGGTGGGAGTAGTTTCGACTTCAACGTTTTGTGGAGAACGCCCGTATCCATTATTCTCGGAATAGGTATCGGGCTGCTTATAGGTTGGCTGTTTGCATTGTTCGTCAAAAGGTTTCATTTAAGGGATACGATAAAAATAATTGTACTTTTATGCTTTTCGTTTTTCTTTGTATCAATCGAAAACCACGTGAGTGAGTACGTTCCGTTTTCGGGGCTTTTGGCGGTTATCGCTATGGGCGCAATGTTGTACAGAACACATGGCGAATGCGCCGAAAGACTTTCCGTAAGATACAACAAGCTTTGGCTGGTTGCGGAAATATTGCTGTTCGTCTTGGTCGGCGCAACCGTCGATTTAAGCTTTGCGGTAAANTCNNGCGGNATGNTAGTTGTNGTAATTGCCATTGCCNTCGTATTCNGAGTGGCGGGAGTTTATCTTTGCGTTATACGTACGAAGTTAAATTTCAAAGAGCGGCTTTTCTGTGCAATAGCATACACTCCTAAGGCAACGGTTCAGGCGGCAATAGGAGGAATTCCGCTCGCAATGGGGCTTGGGTGCGGAAATATTGTTCTCACTGCGGCTGTTCTCGCCATAATCATAACCGCCCCCGTAGGAGCGTTTTTGATAGACATACTTTATAAAAAACTGCTTTCAAAGGATACGGTGGAGCAAGAATACGTATCATAATGATTAAGCCGCGGTTTTGTAAACCGCGGCTTTAAACTTGGTCGAAATCTTGTGTTGGTAATTTGGCACACGATTGGCACACAAAGTCTAAAACCATTGATTTTTTGCATAAAACAGCTAAAAACAGGGCGTTTGAGGCTGAATATGCATATAAATCAGGGCTTCAAGTCCAACAAGCGGAGCCATTCCGGTGATAATGGCGTAGAGGATCCACCTGTTCCCATACCGAACACAGAAGTTAAGCTCTATTGCGCCGAAAGTACTTACGCACTACGCGTTGGGAGGATAGGTCGTTGCCGGATTTCAATTAAAAACGCCCGATTTTCATTGAAAATCGGGCGTTTTTCTGCTATTTCAGCACTTTTTCAAGCATTTCGCAAAATTCTGCTAAGTCGCTCGAAAGCCCGTTTATTAAGTTTTAAAATTGAACTTTTTGGTTTTTTTGTCGCATATTCAGCTAAAACTATGGCTCTTTTACTATTTGTTTATTTTAACTGAAAATATACTTTTATTTTGCGTTTTGTCGCACAAATTGTCGCATAAACTTAGTAGATAAACTTGTTGCCTTCGCGTAAAAGGAACTCGTCTGACAGGTCGGTGTAGGCATTTCCCAGCGTGCCGTGGGAGTGTCCCACAAACTCATCCCTTGCAACGTCGGCTATTCCGCACTCCTGACAACGCGTATAGAACGTGGTGCGCAAATCATACAGCTTGTGTTGTGGGAATAGCTTATTGAACCTATCTCGCATTATACGCAACGAGGAAAACTCTATCTTGTCCACGCCTTCAAGGTACGGCTTCAGCATAGGCGTTATGGGAATTTTCTTGTATTCGATTTTCCCGTGCTTGCGCTTGCTGTTTACCGCCGTGATGAATTCTCCGTCCAACCTTGCCGTTTCGTACTCGTTCGGACGCATACCTGTATACAGCCCTATCGCAAACATAAGCTGCTGTGGCGTTCCTTCGGTGGAGGAGAGGAGTAGTTTTTCCTCGTCCTTTGTCAGCGCCGTGCCGTGTTGCTGCTCGTGCTTGGTGTGGAAAACCATGTCCATAGGATTGGTATGTATCAGACTGTGCTTGACTGCCGCCTTAAAAATCATATTTAAAAGCGAATGGACGTCGTCCGCAGTCTTTCCCTTGCCTTGCTCGTCGAGGCTGTCTAAAAGNTCCTGACACTGCTTAGGCGTGATTTTTCTCAGCTGTACGTTCTTGAAGTGTGTGGCTATGTGGTTTTTGTACTGGTTCANNCCCACGCGCAANGTTTCGGCTTTTACCTTTCNTCNATAAAAGTTNTCGAAAAAGTANTTTGCAAANCCGTCAATGGTGGTGGGAACGGANGGNGTCTGCGCCGCNCCGTACTTGTCAANCTCNTTAAGTTTATCGATAAATTTTTGCTTTGCCGCCTCAAGGTTGTTAGCCGAAGCGTAAACGTTGTAGCCGTCTCTGCGGTAGCGGATTTCGTAGTTGTAATGGCTTTTGCCGCTTAACCTACGGTACACGCGTACCACGCAACCCTGGTGGCGAAACATCTTTCTGAATTGTTTTGGCATCTCTAAATACTCCTTTTCAGAGAAGTTTAAATTTGCCGCAAAACCGTTCAAGTTCTTGTTTGTGTCCTGCCCGATAATGCTGCGCAATATGTTTTCATCGATACTGTCAGCTGCCGTGTTCAGGCACAGTTGCAGTATTCTGTCTCGCTTGCCGCTATCGGGTATGTCCTTTAAAAGTTGTAATAGTTCTTCTAAATTGTTGTAGTTCAATTATCTTTATTCGGACGGGCGGTTGAGTTTATCTAACCGTGTCCTTATAGCTCTGAATACTATGTTCTCTTTCCATCGCGTATCCTCCTTGTGATTTATTTTGTGCAAGCGGAGGGAGCTGTTCGTCACTTTCCGCTTGCGGAATGTTAATACGATTATAGCGACCCTTTTGATTTTGTCAAGGATCAATCGCAAGTTTTTTTGCCGTGGGCAAATATAAAGCAGGTTTCCTGCTTTATCCCACTCGAAGGTGGAAAAATCCCACCTTCCTTATCCTGCCTACTTTTTTTCGTGAAATCGTCCCACTTTTTTGAGGGAGAGACAGATGTCAATACGTTGGTTTATCTCTTGAATGTTGCATATAGAGGCTGCCTCCTTATAATTTTTCCGACAATCATTATACTTATTAAATATGACAGATATAGACTAGTTTAAAAAATTTTCAATAACATTTTTCTGGGGTAAAAATTTCAGTCAAACTGTTGCAATTTAGTTATTTGCCTAAGCAGGTAAAGGAAATTGCCACAACGTGGCAATTTAGTGCCGTTCGCTTCGCTCACTCGGAACAAGCGGGAAACCCGCTTTGAAATGTACCCAAAAAGTTAGACTTTTTTCAAATGGGAGAGTGGTAAAGTTGGTTTTCTATGGGACTTTAGTAAGTTAACTTTGCTCGGATACGCTCATTGTTGTATTTATGACGTATTGCATAGGGAACTTATAAAAACAAAATTTTGATATGAAATACATTCTAAAAAGATTTAGGCATTCAAATGGACACATAATATTAAAATAAGAATTAGAGCAGCCAAATCAATTTAAAACAAAGGCAATCGGAATAACATTGGTTGTCTTATTTAATATGAGCACGTTTAAAGTATTGTGTTTTTCTGAAATATTTGCTATAATATATTTGATATAAATTATAGTTTAGAAAGGAATTAAAATATATGCCACATTGCAATAAAAAAATGTTGTCTTTCTTTTTAACGACACGCTGTAATTTGTGTTGTCGTTATTGTTATAATGCAAAAGAAAGGAATGCTATTGAAGAGCAGACCATCCCTTTTGAAATTGCAAAATCTGGTGTGGATTGGTATTTTGATAATAATGAAAGCCGGCATATAAGGTTTTATGGTCCTGGTGAGCCTACTCAGGCGTTTGATCGGATGAAAGAGATTACGAGATACGCTAAAAATCATCCTAATGGCGGCGACAGAGTGACTGTTGAAATTCAGACAAATGGTGTCTTTACAGAAGATATCCGAGCATGGATATTAGACAATATCAATATTATTTGGATGTCTTTCGATGGTATGCGGGATATTCAAGAATATAATCGCCCTTTGAATTTAAAGTACAATGCTATGTTTAGTGGTAGAAAATCAGCACAAGTTTTAGAAGATAATGTAAGGTGGTTGATTTCAAATAAGGGTGAACACAATTTAATGGTTGGTGCAAGAGTCACTATAACGGATAAAAATATTGATAAGCAGAAAGAAATGGTTGACTATTTTTATAATTTGGGAATTCGTTATATTTGGACTAATCCTTTATTTTATGGGGTAGGGAAAATACCTGTTTGCGATGACCAAGAAAAACAGTCATCATATAATTTTGATATGGAAAAGTACATAGATAACTATCTTGATGCTTATTATTATGCAAAAGGGAAAGGACTTTTTTGGGGTAGTTTCCTTACAATCAATTTTGATGGAGAGTCGGCATACCACTGTCGTTGTTGCACGCCTCTTGCTGCTCCTCATTTAACAACTGACGGCTATATATCGGCTTGTGATATGGCTTTAACAGGATCTGAAGCACATCATATGGATTTATTTATTGTTGGCAAATGGAACCCTGAAACTAATTCATTTGATTTATACGAAGAAAAAATTAAGGCCTTGAATGATCGCAAATCAACAAATATGGAGCATTGTAAAGGTTGCCCCGCACAGTTGCATTGTGGTGGTTATTGTTTGGGTGAAACAGTAAACGAATTTGGCAAATTAAATGGACAGAATACCATGAAATGTAATGCTGTACGTAAATTATTATCAAAATTAGGTACGTGTAAACCATTCCCTTATTTACATCCATAAATTTCAGGAGATTAAATAATGAAGCGAAAGAAGAACGATAATGATCAAAAAAGATATGTTCCCATACTTTCTACTGTAATTGAAATCATAATTGGTATCGTAGCATTATTTATATCAATTATCCCTACTTTTTATAAAGAATTAGACTCATTAAGTGCCATTTCCATTGTTGGTGCTTGTTTGATGTTTTCTGTTACAATATCTTCGATTTTTTCAGATTACAAAATTAGGAAAAGCATAGATGCAAAATTGTCAGAAAATAGCCAGTTGTTTACGGAAAAGCTACGTGTTATAGAAGATGTTGTATCAATAGATGAAATTTATAAACATATATATGAAGTGCAAAACACATATGGTAGAGAGTTCTATACTAAAAAAGTAAAAACATTTATGGATGAGCTATCAGATCACGTAATTGATTTATATTCAGGAATACTTGAAAGGAATGCTTATTATTCGTATCTCCACCATTTAGCAGATGATGCGATAGACTCTAAGACGGCGGAATGTTGGGCATTAACCTCATTTCAAGAGACTGAATGGGATAGACAAGATCCACTTGAATTGAAATGGCAAATAAAATTAAAAGAATTGAACTCTACAATTAAAGTTAAACGAGTTTGTGTATTTAGTGCAAAACAGCAAGAGATGATTAAAAGATCAGATATTTTAGATGATGGTGGTGAGCATCAATATTTCTTAGAACAATTACATTGGTATATTTTAAATAATAAAGATATTGAGACATTTGTAGTTGAAGGTATCGGCGCGCAATTAAATAACTGTGTTAATGAAGGATTTTTTGCCATTACATTTCCTGATGGTTCAAAAAAATTAGTAAGGGATCGTAATCTCAATGAAATAAGTGAATCAGTATGTAAAAATACTACTATAAGTGGGGAAATAGATTTTAGCACTGATAGAATAGAACAAATTTATTTAGCATGGAAAGAACTGATAACATGCGGCGCAATGAAGCTAGATGAATATATTGATACATATTCAAGTGGAGAAGTAAGAAGTATTTTAAGCAGTACCGATTGAAGCTCAATATAAGGTGAAACTATGAATAAGAAATTAAAAAGTAGTAAAATACAAATAGTAATATCGGTAGTCGTCGCAATATTAAATATTATATTAGTTATATTAGGATTATGTTTGGATTGGCTGCAAATATTAAAATTTAATGGCGAACAGTATTATATAGATAATACATCTTTAGCGTTATTTTTACTATCTGTAATAGTTGAAATATTTTCTATATATCACATATTTCACATTAAATCAATTGAAGGACAACTGAAAAGGCTTGATGAAGAAGGAAAAACGGTTAGTGGACTCGGTAAGGTAGAGGCGCATTTAATTAATTATAACTTAGATTCTGTCGAGTTTGAGTATTTATCTGCAATTGAAAATGAAATAGGCACACATGAAAATGCTGTGCAAAATGAAATATGGGTTATTACAAATAATTTTGAGGAAGGGAATGATTCCTTAGAAGGGAAAGAGCTACGTAATGCAATAATTTCAAATTTAAAACATAATGTAAGCTATTACTATATAGTACCAAGTGCTTTAGAAGAAAAAATGGTACTTCTAGTTGAAAAAATCAAAAGTGAGCTGAAAGGAAATTATACTGGTCAATTTAAATACATTAAAGATGATGCCCTTGATTTTATACCGACTCCTTATTTTGACATAATACTTTATTTAAAAAAGAAGGAGGATATAATTGAAAATAGTTCAACTATATGTTATTGTTTTTCGCAGAGAAATGTATCAAATAAATATTACTATTCTAGGGTTGAAGATGATATAACAAAAGCAAGATTGTACGCATATGTAAAAAATTATAAGAAAAATAGTGAACTGCGTTTTATTGAACTTAAGAAATAAACAAAGTGTCCGAGCATAGCAGAATATTTTGGTAAATTAATAAAAAATATAGTTTGCATAAAACAATTAATAAGATGGTTCATTGCCTGTTTATGGGACGTGAAAGGATTGTCCTAAAACAAAGTCTATGATATAATGCCTACTTACCACAATTTAGGTTGTGGTAATGTATCATTTGAGGTAGTGTTCCGCGATGAGCGATACTCATATAAGCGGAAGGTTTTGGGCGGTTAACCCGCCCGTGCCTTAGCTTACGGATAGAGCATAGGTTTTTTAGTTGTACGCAAAATGCGTGAGCCGTGATAGGCTTTTGTTGTACAATTTTACGACATCAATTATGTGCAGCCGGAGTTATCCGAGATTTCCATGAGGATGCGAAAGTCGGGTAATGTTGAGGGTTAATTGCAGTATACAAAAAATTTTATAGAATGGCTAACCACCATAGAGCAATTATAATTGCTAAATACGGTTAGTAGTCGGTGACTATGTTGACAGTATCAGCGGCTTTTTTGTGTCCTCTTTTACGGTATCTATTCCACTCTTTCTTGCGTGGACGAAGATATAAATAATCATCAATCGGAGGTAAAAATAATGACAATCAGACCGCCTTAATCAGCAAGCAAACGGAAAGCAAAATACAAACGGATAAAGCCGGAACGAGCGTACCCTTCTTTGAAGGTATAGCTCACTACACTTAGTTTCGCTTCGCTGCATAAGTTTGTTCGCCCTGAGGGACTTTAGTCTGCGGAAGAAAGTGCTCTAATTCATTATAGTGTATGTATGTTGCACTTTAAATTTGTAGTTTAAATCGACATTAAGACTGTTGTATATTTTGCAATAAAAAAACCGAGCCAAGCTCGGTTAATTTTTCTATTTTTATAAGCTTTTTAAGAATGCAATCAGAAGTTGTTTTTGCTTAGGGGTAAGAGTTGCTATACTTTCAGTCAACTCGTCGGGACTTGATTCCACATCAAAGAAATCTTTTAAAGTTGTTCCAAGAATATCACAAATCATTCTTAGGTGTCCAACTGTAATATCAGCTTGCCCAAGTTCAACGCGCCGCAAATGAGTTTGCGAAACTCCCGATAAATCCGCGAGCTTGTTCTGAGACAAATTTTTTTCTTTACGCAGCTGACGTATTCTAGCGCCTAAATCCATTTTTAAAACCTCATCTATTCTTATAAGAATAAGTTTAAGTCTTTTCAGATTAAATTATTAGTCTTATAGTATTGTTTTATTAGTCTTATAGTGCTATAATTAAAACTATAAAACTAACTAAGGAAGAGTTATAGAGATGTCTATAAACATTTCAAAAGAAAAAAGAGAGAATCTAATTGTTAAAATTAGGTCTATAAAGTCTTTTATTGAATGTGCGCCTCAAGATAAAAACACTAAGCAGCTTTTAGCATATATTGCTGACATTGAGAAAGATATTAAGGGTAAAAAATATGGGCTTGTTTTTGAGGAACACAGAGAAAGTATTGATGAAGTCTTAAATAAGCATACGCCAGTTTTTACAGAAGAAAAAGAGCTTTTTATTGATAACAAAGGACTGATAAACTTTCTTATTGAAGGAGATAATTTAGCGGCTTTAAAGCTATTAGAAAAAACTCACAAGGAGAAAATTGATTTAATATATATTGATCCTCCCTACAACACGGGTAAGGAAGATTTTATTTATAATGATCGTTACATAGATGAAGGAGACAGTTTCAAACATAGTAAATGGTCATCATTTATGGTTAAAAGACTGTCAATAGCTAGAAGTTTGTTAGCTTCAAATGGACTAATCTTTATATCCATAGATGATAATGAATATGCGCCTCTAAAACTAATTTGTGATGAGGTTTTCGGTGTAAATAATTTACTTTCCATCCATCATGTGCAAGTACGTTATAAAAATAAAAGTTTAAATGAGCGTAAAGCTTTTCAAGAATGTGTAGAATATGTTCTTATATATGCAAAAGATAGCTCGCTCTTTTCCCCTAAGCGTCCTCAAATTGAATATTCTCTTGATGCTTTCAAATACCAAATCCCGCTGTGAAATACGCCGAGCTTGCGTCTGTTCTCATAATTCCCAAATCATCCG
>WFLX010002196.1_pt1 | contig 10066 bp, 8 predicted proteins | sample 4967041 | NCBI WGS metagenome assembly WFLX01 (sample SAMN12857096, study PRJNA449069) | gut metagenome | isolation source: stool from male and female vole | host: Microtus ochrogaster | place: USA:Florida | collected 2017
CTACCGACTTCTGGGATGAGGCTCGTCCGCAGCTTGAGGCAGCCAAGCCTGAACTCTTCATGCTTGCTGAGGCAAGTGTGCCTGAACTTCAGAAGAATGGTTTTGACATGGGCTACAACTGGCCTATGAAAGACCTCTTCAGTGAAATTGCAGCTACTTCCGGACAGTATACCTACAAGGATAAGGAAGGCAAAGTGCGTGAATTCCCTGAAAAACATGCCACTGATATCAACGTGCTTCTTGCCCAACAAGCAGAAGACTATCCAAAGGATACATACCTGATGAACATGGTGACAAACCACGACCTCAACTCATGGGAAGGAACAGAGTTTGATCGCCTTGGCAACCTGACAAATGCGTTTGCTGTGCTCACCTATACCCTCCCGGGCATGCCTATGATGTATACAGGACAGGAGACCGGCATGAACCGTGCATTTGAATTCTTTGAGAAGGACAAGGCTCCGCAGTGGGAACCGCGCAATGAATACTTCACTTTCTATCAGCAATTGAACGCCCTTAAGCATTCTCAAGAAGCTCTGGCAGCCGGAACTCAGGGTGGTAAGATAGTGAATTATGAAACTTCAAGCCCCGACCTGCTTGTATTCTCTCGTGAAAAAGATGGCTCAAAGGTTGTAGTCTTTGTCAATCTCGGAAGCGAGGAGAAGGCAGTAGAACTCCTCGGCAATAAGCCTGATCTGTCTGGGATGAAGGATTATTTCCGTGGAGAAGCTGCCGAGCTGCCCATGTCGCTCGAACCGGGTGAATACCTTGTGTTTGTAAATCCCTAATGTAGACATAGTTAATNGGAATGCGGTTTCTTACCGCCTCGTGCTCACTTTTAGCAACTTAAGATAATGAATAGCCCTGCACCTTTTTTNGGTACAGGGCTTTTAGTGTGGATAGGATGCTCCGCATCCGTCTGAGCCGACCATTGGTANCTAAAGCAATTACTTTCGAGTCGGATAAGAGTCGTGTTTTTAAGCGCGCTCATAGATAGCGCTTTNTGCATTAGACGTCAAGCCCGAAGGCCTCGCGGATAGCAGGGACAGAGTCAAGCTTCTCCCAGGAGAATAGCTCTACTTCGCGCTCTATGGGCGCAGCATCATAGCCTGTCTTGAATACTTTCTTTACTTTCTGCGGTTTGCGACCCATATGACCATAGGCAGCCGTCTCAAGATAGATAGGCNCACGTAGACCAAAACGCTTCTCTATAGCGAGAGGTCGCATATCGAAGAGTCCATTGACCACTTCTGCTATCTGGGCATCACTCATATTGACTTTTGAACGGCCAAAAGTATTTATACAGAAGCTGACCGGACTTGCCTCCCCTATGGCATATGCCACTTGGACAAGCACTTCATCTGCAACGCCTGCAGCCACAAGATTTTTCGCGATATGGCGGCAAGCATAGGCAGCCGAACGGTCTACCTTCGAAGGATCTTTGCCGGAGAATGCACCTCCGCCATGCGCTCCACGCCCACCATAGGTATCCACGATGATCTTACGTCCGGTGAGACCTGCATCTGCGTGCGGACCCCCAAGCACGAACTTTCCTGTCGGGTTGACGTGAAGTATGTAGCGGTCATCGAAAAGGGCACGAGTCTCCTCCGGGAGTTTGGCCAATACCCGAGGTATAAGCACGTTTCTTACATCGCGACGAATCACCTCAAGCATCTTGTTCTCGGCTACCTTCTTCGCTTCGGGAGTATCCTCGAGGGGCTGGATGAAGTCATCGTGCTGAGTGGAGATGACTATTGTGTTTACATGCAGTGGCTTGCCACTGTCGTCATACTCTACTGTCACCTGGCTCTTGGAGTCAGGACGAAGATAAGTGACGAGCTTACCCTTGCGGTAGTATGTCATTTCCTTCCCTTCGCGTCGGATGTCTGCAAGTTCACGCATAAACATATGGGCAAGGTCAAGAGTTAGAGGCATATAGTTTTCGGTTTCATTGACAGCATAACCGAACATCATACCCTGGTCACCGGCACCCTGAGCTTCCTCAACCTCACGATTGACACCCTGAGCGATGTCAGGGCTCTGCTCATGGATTGCTGAGAGAATGCCGCAGCTGTCGCAGTCAAAGCGGTAGGCTCCTCGATTGTAGCCTATACGGTCGATAACGTTGCGCACTACGGAATGAAGGTCAATATAGGCATCAGATGAAACCTCGCCGGCGATGACTACCTGCCCGGTAGTGACAAGGGTTTCGATACCGGTATGGCTCTTTGGATCGCGCACCAGAAACTCATCGAGCAGGGCGTCGGAAATCTGGTCAGCCACTTTGTCGGGATGACCTTCTGAGACTGATTCGGATGTGAATAAATAGCTCATTTTTGATCTAATTCATAATTCACAATGCATTATGCATAATGAATGAGGTTAATACATATAAAAAAGGCATTTGGGCTTGCGCTCAAAATGCCTCGACAGCTTATTCTGCCCCTATAGGTGGGCAGTGGGGTAATAAAGCAGTTTTAGCATTTTTTTCAGTGGTTGCAAGCAGCCAAATTTTTCCACTATTGCAAGTCCTTGCGGATTGCGGATACAAAGGTAATAAAAAAATATTATATATGAAAAATTTCGGGGGTTGAATTTTGTGATTTAGAGGAAGTGAAAGATATGGACTTGGAATTGATCGAAGGAGTAGCATACGATGACCATTAGCACAATCACCACGAGAATGTATTGATCCATGGTCACGCTGCGTACCAAACGCGACACATCAGATGGCTCCTTATGCATCATTGAAAATACCCAAATGGATGAGAGTAGCAACCCAATCCCTATTACAATCCCCACCAACGGCGAAACATACTCAACAGCAACGGGACGCACTATGAGGATGGCACAGACGATGGCATCGTTGGCGAGATATACGAGGCGTGTGAAGCGACCTCCCTTTGCAGTCACCAAAGTCTCCTTGCCGTTCATCCGGTCTTCATCATAGCGCATATACTGGATAGCTATATGTGCATTGACTGCAAGCAGGCCATTTATCACTGAATAAACTATGACAGGTAGCCAGTTGGGACTGTTCATATCCTGGATGAGCGCTGTGCCGCTGACTGCTATCGGACCGAAGAAGAGGAATGTGAAAAAAATCGACCACCGGGTGCGCACCACCGGACGTGGACCCATAAAATACAGATAGAGTAGTAATGCGATTACAACTACATATATCAATCCTATCCAACCGACAAAAGCAAAAAGAGTCATTCCGGCAGTTAGGGTCAGAATAGCCATNCCATTNGCCACCACGCGAAGCAATGCTACACGTGAAGAATTGGCTGCGCGGGAATCACGGTCTTGCATCCCTGATATGTTTTCCCCNGCACCAAAATTGAGGTCCAGATATCCATGATAGAGGTTTGCCGAAAGCTGTAGCAACATTGCAAAAATTAGAGTCATGATGGCGGGGAAGAGAGAGATGCTGCCACGGATGACAGATGCTGTCAGACCACCCATCACTGCTCCTNCACTCAGGATAAGCGACTTTGGGTGCATGTTGTAGACGAGGGTTCGGGTGATGGGATTCACGTTGTTGTTTATGGTTTATAGTGAATATTTAAGTTCAGATCCCCAAATAGAGGATGGCAAGGAGGGAACCTACACCGATGATGACCCAAAGAGCCACCGCTTGGACAAGGGGCTTGACGCCTACTTGCTTTATCACCTTGAGACTCAGACCGGCTCCTATGGCGAAAAGGACAGCTATCAAGCATTGCTTGGCAACATCTACAAGCACATTATATACGGGGCGGAGTGTGTCCGGGGCTACGTAGGTGTTGAAGATCATGGCAAGCACAAAAAGGAGAATAAACCAAGGGATGGACACCTTTGAATTGCCGGTGTTATCACTTTCGCTGCCACCTTTACGGAAAAACCACATGGTGAAGAATGCCAGTGGGATGATCCAAAGGGCTCGGGTACACTTTATGAGAGTGGCAAGATCACAGGCCTCAGTGCTTCCGGGGTAGTACATCTGGTCGAAAGCCGCGCCCGCACCGACCACGCTGCTTGTGTCGTGGATCGCGATGGCTGCCCATGTTCCAAATTGATGCTGAGTCAGACCGATATAGTGGCCGAGAGGAGGGAAGATGAAAAGAGCTATGGCATTGAGAATAAATATGACTCCGAGGGAAACTGCCATCTCATTCTGATCGGCTTTCAAGACCGGGCCCACGGCTGCAATTGCACTCCCTCCGCAGATTGCNGTGCCGGATGAAATGAGATAGGAGGTCTTCTCATTGATGCGCATCAGTCTGCCAAGCAGAACACCGCANACCATCACAAGTATGACAGATGCAACCGTGAAAATCATACCTTCAGCGCCACTCTGGAGCGACTTCTCAAGGTTCATGCCGAAACCGAGACCCACTACTGATGCCTGCAGGAGATACTTGGATAATTTCTTGTTGAATTTGGGATATGGGATACCGAATATGAGGGCGAAGATAAGACCAATGAAAAGAGCTACAGGAGCTGTAATGACTGTGACCCCAAAGATAAGCTTGAAGGGTATGAACATAAGGACCAGTAGGATCCAATAGAGGTATTTCGACATAGTCGTTTTTACGTTTTGCGTTTTACGTTGTCAGTTATTCGGATGCAAATTTAACATTTTTTGAGTAATCAGCAAAATTTTTAGGAAAGATTTGTTATAATGATATGGACGTAAGAATTGAAGAAGGATGGAAAAGAGAGTTAGGGGCGGAGTTTGAGAAACCATACTTCCGGAATCTGACCAATGCCGTGAGGATGGAGTATTCCGATCCTCGCGTGAAAGTGTATCCCCCGGCTGGGAAAATTTTTGCAGCTTTCGATAACTCACCTTTTAAGGACACCAAGGTAGTGATTATAGGCCAGGATCCGTATCATGGTCCAGGACAAGCCAACGGACTATCATTTTCTGTCAACCCCGGGATTCAGATACCTCCGTCGCTTCGCAANATTTTCAAGGAAATAAGCACCGACACCGGGGCTCCAATCCCCTCAGACGGGGATCTAACAAGATGGGCACGGCAAGGGGTGCTCCTGCTCAATGCTACCTTGACAGTAAGAGAACACCAGCCAAGATCACATGCGAATCTCGGCTGGAGTGAATTTACTGATGCCGCTGTGCGCGCCATCAACGAACACGGAGAGAATGTCGTGTTTATGCTTTGGGGATCGGATGCAATCAGAAAAGGAAGCATGATCGACAGGAGCAAGCATCTCGTGCTTACCGCNCCTCATCCATCGCCNCTGTCTGCATCAAGGGGATNTTTNGGATGCCGGCATTTTTNTNAGGCCAATGAGTATCTCAAGGAGCACNGNAAAACCCCTATTGTCTGGTGAATGNATAATGCAAAATTTAAAATGCATAATTNGCTACTCAGTCGTAATAATCATGAATTAAGCCTTATGAATTAATCAAAGGAGGCGGATGCCGGCAGCGGCGCATTCCCGTACCTGGGATTCGGGCCAGATGGAGGCCTGGACCTCTCCTATGTGGGCTTTCTGAAGAAGATACATGCAGAGACGGCTCTGCCCTATTCCCCCACCTATTGAATATGGCAACTCTTCAGCGAGGAGCGACTTATGAAAGTCATACTTTTCACGCTCCTCACATCCACGCTCCTTCAGTTGCTCCCGTAGCGACTCGGGGCTTACCCGAATACCCATTGATGAGAGTTCGAAGCCGCTCTGCAGGATAGGATTCCAAAGGATGAGATCGCCATTCAGACCGCGATAGCCATCTTCGTTGANAGAGATCCAGTCATCATAGTCAGGAGCACGTCCATCATGGGGCTCTCCGTTGGANAGGGGTGCTCCTATGCCNATAATGAAGACNGCGCCATATTCTTTGGCAGCTTCATTCTCTCTCTCCTTAGGAGTAAGATCCGGATATCTATCAAGAAGCTCCTGAGAGTGTATGAACGTCACTTCTTCGGGAAGCCAAGGAGTGATATGGGGAAAACGCTCGTAGATCTCAGCTTCAACTTTTTTGACTGCAGAGTAAATTTTCCTGACTGTATCCTTAAGATAATCAAGATTGCGATCTTCTTTTCGTATTGATTTCTCCCAGTCCCACTGATCTACGTAGAGCGAATGGAGATTATCAAGGTCTTCGAATGTGCGGATAGCGTTCATGTCGGTGTAAAGACCGTAGCCTGGCGCGATGTCGTAGGCCCCCAGCTTCATTCGCTTCCACTTGGCAAGCGAATGCACCACTTCAGCCCTTTTCCCACCCATTGCATCAATTGTGAAGCTGACAGGGTGTTCCACACCGTTGAGGTCGTCGTTAATGCCGGTGCCAGAGAGAACGAAGAGAGGGGCTGTGACGCGCCGGAGGTTTAAGGCTTTGGCAAGGTGCTTCTGAAATGAATCCTTGATATGCTGGATTGCAACTTCTGTTGTCTCTGGAAGGAGCTTTAGGGTGTATTTTTTAGGAAGTGTAAGCATTTTGCAAATTACCTTTAAGATTTAACTGACAACAAAATTACAAAATATTCATAATATACGCAAATTTATTTCAATATTTTTGAGTATAATTAAAACNTTAGCATATTTCTAAAATTTATGCTAATTTATNACATTTTTGCAACACNCCCTTTTCTACTGACNATCAGTCTTCAAGGTAGTAGACAATTGTGGTGACTACTCGGACTTTCTTCAGATATGGTGTGGAGGAATCGGAATCATCAATTGAAAACTGACCTTGGTGGGCACTTTTTATCTTTCCTACGCGACTCTCGCTGTCAGCAGCAAACTGGGCAGCNGCATCNCGAGCCGCTTTTGTAGCCTCCCCGATCATTTCAGGTTTGATGGCATTCAAGCCAGTAAACTGATAGTTGATGTAAGAATTAGAGAATGCAATGCCTTCTTTCAAGAGTTCCGACTGACGATTGAGCAACTCTCGCACTTTATCCACTTTCTTAGTGGTGACAGTTACTGTGCTGGAGATGGAATAATTGTAGGTGAAGGTGTTGGAACGATATTGATTAGACTCTGCATTGTAGGTGTCTGGGGGATTGATTGAAATCTCGTCACGGCTTATGCCATTGGAGGCAAGAAACTTGATGATGGTTTCATTGTTATTGCTCACCTGAGTGTAGAGAGAAGCAAGGTCGTTGCCTGCAACTGAATATGAGATAGGCCAAGTGACAAGGTCGGCGGGGACTTCACGCTCAGCAAGNCCTTTGACAGTGACTTCACGGTCGCGGAAAGCAATGTTGTCAATACCGGCCTTCAGTGAGAGGCCGAGGACTACGATAGCTACTGCTATTATTATGGCAGAAATAAAAGATTTGTTCATATAATTAAGAATTGAGTGAAAGGCGCAGACGGCGGCAGATGCTCTCATGGCGGAATACCATATAGAGAAGTAGCGCATTCATGACAGTGACTTCGAAAGCAAAGTATATCCAAGGCATCTGAAGGACAAGAATGGAGATGAAGAGAGCCCAGCTTCGCACGTTGAAGCTNAGGATATTGGTATATTTCATCAAAGGGCGGCTCAATTCACGGAAACGATTGGCAAACGACTGAGGGATTTGTGAATGATATTTCACATTGAGCGCACGGCGGAGTTTTTGCATCTGAGGGGTACACCGTTCCTGAGTACGGGTATAGTTGGCATAGAAACCCAAGACGAGCTTATTGAAGAAATTCTTACGCCACGAGAGGGCATGGAATTTCTTCCAAAGCACCTGAGCATCTTCGAGTTCTGAACCTGCCCTACCTTTGAGAAAAAAAAGATGAAACTGACGATAGATGTCAGCCATAGCGGCTTGCTGAGCATGGCAGATGCCGGCCAATGCAGCAAGCACCCATATCATCCACTTGTGCGCCATAAAGAAATCGGATGTATAATTCTCACGAAGACAGATGGCGATGTAAATTGCCACAAACCAAAGATCAGAGCTGACGCCATCGAGTATGCGGCCGAGGCGTGAGTATTGCTTGGTCATCCTCGCAAGCTGCCCATCGGCACTATCGTAAGAGTTGGCCCAGATTAGCAGGAACATACCAAGGAGATTGATCCAGAAATTATTATAATAAAACGCTATGCCCGCACCGATTCCGATGAAAATGGAAGCGATTGTGATGGCATTTGGATGAACTCCAAGTTTCCTTGCAATCACAGCCCAAGTGAAGCCAATGGGTCGATAGAAAATGAGGTCGAACCATTCTTCTGTATCACTGCTTTTAAGGCTACCGCGATATTCTTCTTTCAGTTTTTCAAATTTTGATTTTTGCATCTGCTGTTGTTGTCGTTGTAGTCGAAAAGACATGTTATTATTTGAGGGAGCGTAGGGCATAAGTCTTGGCGCGGAGGAACTTGCCGAGTTCTTCAGGCGAAGAGTTATGGGCGGCAATGTCTTCGACACTTATCGGATCTCCTATGGATATGTGGATCTCCTTGCCTCTCTTGCGAAACACTTCAGCAGGAAGCCTAAGCGAACGAGCAGGCCAGCATGCGTGGCCGAGGAAATTAAACCACCAGCTGTTGCTGCCATGAAAATATATGGGAATTACGGGCACTTTTGCCTTGCCGATGATCTGAAGCACAGACTTCTGCCACGGACGGTCCTCGAGATGTCCATGGATATCTACCTTACTCATGGCGCCTGCGGGGAAGAATCCAAGAGGTTTTCCTTCCTTGAGCTGACGAAGAGCCTCCCGAATCCCATTGACCGACACCTGACGCTTAGCAGGGTCTTTACTGCTCCACGCATCAACAGCTATAAAGTTGGGACGCATAGCCGAAATTTTGTTCAGAATCATATTGACCATCACCTTGAAATCGGGAAACCGACGAGTGACAAGATATATGAGTGTTATGCCATCGAGAGCTCCAAAGGGGTGGTTTGAGACCGTAATGAAACGTCCATCCGGCATATCGTTGAGCACATCTTCCCCATCGACCCTAAGTTTGAGCTTGAAGTCTTGCTCCACCATGCGCTTTACAAAATCCGGACCCGGAGTGTCGCACCAGCGCCCATGGACAGTATTGACTTCATCCACCTGAAGCCAATGCAGAAGAGCATTGACGAGCTTTTCATGTCCTTTAAGTTTGGGTACCATTTCGGCGATATCTTCATAATTCAAGACATCGGGATGGACATTATATTTCTCACGCATTTCAGCGTAATATTGTTTTTTTTCTTCTTCAGTCATTTTGATGATTTGAGAATTTAGAATTTAGACTTAATTCTATATACACTGGGTCTTCTATTTCGTACTTACCTCCTCAACGCAGTGCTGATGGCGAGGGGAGATATAGGCGGCATACCGGCATAGCCAACGGCGGAATGAGGGGATGCGCATTAACACGCATTCGAAGAGAGATACTGCAATAAAGGAGCAAAGGATACCCCCACAGACATCGAGGATGTAATGATGGGATGTGTAGACAGCAGTAAACCATATACCGACCGTCACCACTCCCAAAATGCATTTCCATGTGCGACTGCTCCTTATAATGAAAGAATAGATAAATGCCACAAAAGTATATGCGGAATGCAACGAAGGCATCGCGGCAAAGACATTGGCATTACGCGCATACAGGCCATGAAAGACCGTGAGACCGGTCATCTCATCGAATCTGCCAAGTCCTGCCACGTCGCCGGGAGTGCCGGGGACTGCCTCAAAGCCGTGTAGTGCGACATACCATGGCGGAGCAGCAGGATGTATATAATAGCCGGCGAAGCCTATAAGGTTGACAAGGAGAAACACGAGTGCAAACCGGAGATAAGAGAATCCGTGCCCTGAAAAATATACCCATAGACCATAGAAAATCGGCAAAGGCACCCAGCACAGATAGAAGACTCCGGCAAGGAAATCCATCACCGGATGATTGTGAAGCGCAAAGAATTCATTGGGGGTTAGAATCTCCCCTCCGGATAAGATACCAAACAGGGATTTTTCAGTATCGTAAAGGCCCTTGACATCGACAGAGTTCACTTCATAGTTAGGGAGGAGATTCATCCAGTCGTAGCTGATGCCAAAAAGGGCAAATGGGATAAGGGCCACCACGAGCCGACGTGTGGATGGAGCGATGAAGAAAAGGGATGCTATC
>WFLX010371349.1_pt1 | contig 10065 bp, 6 predicted proteins | sample 4967041 | NCBI WGS metagenome assembly WFLX01 (sample SAMN12857096, study PRJNA449069) | gut metagenome | isolation source: stool from male and female vole | host: Microtus ochrogaster | place: USA:Florida | collected 2017
CTTCCTCGCTCATCGGCAGTACTATACCGTGCCGCTCTTCGTTGCTTCCGCATACGGCGTCCGGTACGCCGCGAAGGTCGAGGTTTTGCGACTTTTCGACCGAGGCGTAAAAATTATTCAAATCGGAATGAATGATTATCCTTTCCATAAAACCAAAGTATTTTAAATCCTAACAGATTTTAAGCACAAATTTTTGTTTATACTTCGTTAAAGCCCTTGGCAATCCGTCCTTGGATTGCCTTCGGACTTTGCCTTGTCTAATCTTAAAATTTGCAGCTTAAAATTGCTACGCACCTTAAACTGCGTATTTTTTAATGATTTTTGTGCGCGAGACGCGAAGTAATACCGTTAGTATTTCAAGCGGCACGCGGGCGGAAAGCGTAAAAAAGCCGCGTTTAAGGCTAGTTAGGATTTGAAATACTTCGGTTTACCTATTTTATCATATTGACAAATTAAAAGTAAAATAAAATTTTGCGGCGTGTAACTATCGTACACGCCGCGTAAAAATTATTCGTTATCTGTGTTGTCGTCAGTGTCACCGTTATCATCTTCCTGATCTGCGCTGCTGCCCGTTTCGGATTTTTCCGCCTTTTTGAACCTCACCTTGACTTTTTCGAAAAATTCGGGAACTTTGACTTTTACCGTGTTATAAGCGGTTATCATATCCGTTTTAAACCGCTTATGGTCCCAGATGAGACAGACTGCAAGGGCGAAAATTCCGCCGAGAATTACGACGGGAAAAAGCTCCCACAGAATGGGAACGTTTCTCCACGCTTTGGGCGTAAGCCATAAAACGAACTTTGCCGCGCCCTGCATAGAATCGGGCAAGCCGATAGCGTAACCCATATCCCTTTCGTTTGCGTCAAAAAATTCATCAAACGAGGGCGTGTCCACCCAATGTATACGAATTAAAATTAACTCGTTTATAATTATAACGCCCAGAACCGCGAAATAGATTACAAAGGTTTTCCAGATTCTGCGCCAGTTAAGCTCGTGCAGTCCGAAAAGAACCATTAAAAGCGGCACTATCCATATGCCCGCGTGGCAGATATAGTAACGGATAGTTTCAGGCTCGTAAAATGCAAGATTCATACTTGCAGCCGGCATGGGTGCAACGCAGCCCAATATTCCGCTTATAAGCCCCAGATAGAACATATAGTCCTTGCCCGCCTTCCACTTTGAAAGATAAATGAAAGGGAAAATCATTGTGCTGACCGCGCAGATATTTTCAAATGAACATTTGCGCAATATTGCCGGAAAACCTGTATACTGGGGGAATGCAAGCTTTATAAAGTGAAGCGCAAAGTTGAGCGCAAGAACGCCGAACAGCGACCAGTACTGAACCTTTTTGCTCTTTTTTCTTAAACCGAAATACAGTCCTAAACACGCTCCGACGCAAAGTACCAACCAGAGATAGTAACCCAGCGACGTACCGAACTTTATTTTAATCAATTCCATCTTTTACCTTGAAAATGTAATACGAAATTATTACAATTATCACACAAAAATATGGGATTGTAAAGCGTTTTAGACTACGGTTTAAACTTTTTTACAAAGTTCGCCGCAGATACCGTCAAGAACGGTGAAATAGTCTTTGAATGTCTTTGAACAGACTTCGGCGTTTTGTATCTCGATACCGTCGGCGCGCAGTCCTGTCAGCGCGAAGCTCATTGCAACGCGGTGGTCGCCGAAAGTTTGCATTTTTGCGGGCTTTGGCTGCGAGGGATAAATTTTTACGCCGTCAGCAAATTCTTCGACCCTGACGCCCGCCGCGGTAAGGTTTTTGACTATCGCGTCTATTCTGTCGCATTCCTGCTTGCGGATATGGGCAACATTGCATATTTGAGTCGGATTTTTAAGGTAGGGCGCAATCGCGGCAAGGGTCAGAGTCTGGTCGGAAAAACCGCTACAATCGACGACGCCGCCGTCAAAGTCTTTTATAAGATTTATAAACTTTATATCGCCCTGCATGCTGCGAGACATTAAACCGTTTACCGCGATATTCGTTCCCAGAATTTTGTTCGCGGCGTAAAAATAGCAGGCTGCGGAAACGTCCGGCTCGATATCGTATTTTTTAGCGGAATAGCCGCCTTCGACGATATAGCCGCCCTCCGTTTCCTTTACGGTAACGCCGAAAGACCACATCATATCGAGGGTCATATTGACATAATCAAACGAGTGACTGCCCTCCGTCTTTACCGTCAGAGGCTCATGTGCGCATATGCCCGAAATTAAAAGCGCCGACAAAAACTGACTGCTTTCGTCAATATTCACGCGCACTTCTTTTTTGGGCGCGTCCGTTCCCTCGATTATAAAGGGGTAAGAGTTCGGCTGTTCCAAAAAGGTGAATTTTGCGCCCAGCTCTTTCAGCGTCTTTATGAGAGAAGAAACCGGACGCTTTTTCATCTGTTCGGAACAAGTCAGAGTGTAACGTCCTTTCTGAAAGGCGAGAAAGGCGGGTAAAAACCTTGCCGCAGTTCCTGCGCTGCCGACGTAAATTTCGGCTTTCCCCTTTTTGAGTTTGCCGCCGCAGCCTTTGATTTTTACGGTAGTTTCCGAAACTTCGCATTCGACGCCCAGGTCTTTAATGCACTGCAAAAAGGTTGCGCAGTCGTCCGAAAACTGCGCGCCGTACAGCGTACTTTCGCCGTCCGCAAGCGCCGCTATTAACAATGCGCGCGCGGTGATGCTTTTTGACCCCGGTACCGAAACGCATATTTTTCCGTCCGAAGTTTTTCCGTAAATATTTTTTACCTTGTAGTTCATATTTTTCTTCGTCTTAAAATATCGCCCTTTGATAAATTATAGGGGCAGTTGATTTTGTACTTCTCCTGCACGAGTTTACAGTCGTTCACCTGTTCACCCGTTGAAGCGAAAGCCTTTTCAACGGTAAAACTCTTTTTAAAGTTTTCCGAAGGGGACAGAACCTCCAAAACGTCGCCCGTTTTAAAGCGGCCGCGCATTTCGACTGTGGCGAAACCTTCGCCGCAGTTTAAAACGTTTGCGATATAGTCGCAGTCGCCCTTGGTCTGGCTGTCCGTATAGTTTACCGTGTTGCCGTTTTCGCCGAAGGCGTAAGCCGTCGTATAATCTCTGTGCGCCGCGGTCAGAAGCTCGCTTTCGACCGATTTATCAAAGCCGCCGTCAATACAGCGGCGGTAAGCGTTTATTACCGTTGCGAGGTAGTACTCCGACTTCATTCTGCCCTCGATTTTAAACGAGCATACGCCGGCAGCCGCAAGTTTTTCAAGATGGGCGGACATATTCAGATCTTTACTGTTTAAAAGATAGGTGCCTTTTCCGTCCTCCTGTATTTCCAACCAGCCGCTGTCCGATTTGTCGTCGGACTTTCTTATCCGGTAATTCCACCGGCAAGCCTGAACGCACTCGCCGCGGTTGGACGGGCGGTTTGCGAGATAGTCCGACAAGAGGCACCTGCCGGAATATGAAATGCACATTGCGCCGTGGACGAAAGCTTCAAGCTCTATATCGGGTACGGCGGAATGAATTTCCGCAATTTCTTCAAGCGATAATTCCCTTGCAAGGACCACGCGGCTTGCGCCCTGTTCGCGCCAGAATTTTACCGCGTAGGCGTTTGTCGTATTCGCCTGCGTTGATATATGTAACTGAAGCTTGGGCGCGGCTTTTTTTGCGGCGTAAAGCGCGCCGCAGTCGGAAACGAGCGCCGCGTCCGTACCGATTGACTGCAAAAACGCGAAGTAATCTTCTAATTGCGCAAGGTCTTTGTTTTTTGCAAATATGTTTGCGGTGACNAAAACTTTTTTACCGAGCGAATGGGCGTACTTTACGGCGGAAGCAAGTTCGTCGCGCGTGAAATTGTCCGCAAACGAGCGCAAAGAAAAATCTTTGCCGCCTATGTACGCAGCGTCCGCGCCGAAGTAAAAAGCCGTCTTTAATTTTTCGAAGTTGCCCGCGGGGGCTAAAAGTTCAACTTTCATTTTTTTACGCTCATCGCCAGNCCGTCGCCGACGTTTAAAATAGTGGTGTAAAGTTCGCTGTCGTTNGTGACCGCNTCGATATATTCTTTNACGTGGGTATACAGCATATTGCGTTTTTTGGGAACGGGAGTCTCGCCCGTAATCCAGCCGTATAACAGNACGTCGTCGGCAAGCAGAACGCCGCCTTGTTTTAAAAGTTTTTTNAAAGCGGGCAAAAGCTTTATGTACTGGACTTTTGCGCAGTCCATAAATATGAAGTCGTACTGACCCTCAAGCTCCGACAGCCGTTCATATGCGTCGCCGTAAATCGCNNAAACGCGCATATCAATGCCGAGGCATTTGAAATTTTTAACAGCTTCGTCGTAAAATTTCTGCTCCCGCTCGATAGTAGTCAGATGCGCGTCAACGCATACGTTTAGCATGACAGCGGCGGAAACGCCTGTCGCCGTGCCGAGTTCGAGCATATTTTCCGGCTGCAACGCTTTAAGAAGCGCGCATATGAAATTGAGAGTTTCGTCGTCCGCCGTTGGAATTTCGCGCGCGAAAGCCTCCTCCCTCATCTTGACTATTTTTTCGGGCAGACAAACGCCGTTGAACTGCGCCGTCGCCGTTTTGCGCTCGCCCTTTGAAGTGTCGCCGTGCGCGTATCCGAAGCCGCTCATATTTCAACCACTACCGGTACGACCATGGGCGACTGCTTGGTCTTTTTCAGAAGATAGTTTCTGAAATTGCGCTTTATTATCTTTTTAAGCTCGTCAACCGTGCCGCGCGAGAGGTCGTAACCCTCTATCGCGTGCGCGATAACTTCGCGCATTTCCTTGTTGTAATCGCGGTGGAAATCGAACACGAAACCGCGCGAGTTTATAGCCGGTTCCCCCACCACTTCTCCGTCCTTTACCGCGATTGAAATTATGAAAAGTCCCTCTTCGGAAAGCTGGCGTCTGTCGTCGATTATCACGCTCGCCTTTTCGTCCTCTATTCCCTCGCCGTCAATCAGGCGCGAGCCGGACGGCACGTCGCCGTCGCGCTTTATGCCCTTTTGCGTGACTTCTATACAGTTGCCTATATCGGGAATGAGTATACGGCTTTCGGGCATGCCCAGTTGTTCGGCAAGCTGCGCGTGCTTTTTCAGGTGTCTGTACTCGCCGTGGACGGGAATGAAGTATTTGGGCTTTAACAGCGTGTGCATAATTTTATGCTCTTCGCGGCAGGCGTGACCGGAGACGTGAATATTTTCAAGACTCTCGTAAATGACGTTTGCGCCTTTTCTGTAAAGGTTGTTAATTACCCTGTAAATGAGTTTTTCGTTGCCGGGTATGGGTGTTGCCGAAATTATTACCGTATCGTTTGCGCCCACGGTCACCTGCGAGTTGTCGCCGTTCGCCATACGCGTAAGCGCGCTCATAGGTTCGCCCTGACTGCCCGTGCTTACAACGACGATTTCGCCGTCGCGCATATTCTTCGTCTTTGATATGTCCACAAGCGCGTTGTCGGGTATATGAATTTCGCCAATCTTTTCAGCCGCCTCAACCACGTTGAGCATACTTCTGCCGGACAGCGCGACCTTGCGCTTGTACTTTACGGCTAAATCGGTTATCTGCTGCAGTCTGTGTACGTTGGAAGCGAATGTTGCGATAATAAGCCGTCTTTCTGCGTTTTCGGCAAACAGTCTGTCCAAAGTCGCGCCCACGACCGTTTCGCTCATGGTAAAGCCGTTGCGCTCGATATTTGTGCTTTCGCCCATATACAAAAGCACGCCCTGCGAGCCTATGTCGGCAATAGTCTTCAAGTCGATAGCCTCTCCCGCTACAGGGGTCAGGTCGATTTTAAAGTCGCCGCTGTGGAAAATTAGGCCCTGCGGCGTTTCTATCGCAAGCGCAAGCGAACCCGCGATTGAGTGATTTACGTTTACGCACCTTATTTTAAAGCAGCCCATCTGCAGTACCTGTCCCGGCGCAACGTTTATCATTTTAGCGTCGTTTATGCGGTGTTCGCGCAGTTTGTTATCCACGAGCGCGAGCGTGAGTTTTGTACCCGCAACGGGAACTTTAAGTTCCTTTAAAAGATAGGGTACGCCGCCTATGTGGTCCTCGTGACCGTGCGTTAAAATAAGCCCCCTCACTTTGCGTCTGTTTTCAAGCAGGTAGGTAATATCGGGTACGATTAAGTCGAAGCCGGGAGTTTCCTCGGTCGGAAAAATCGCGCCGGCGTCTATGATTATAATATCGTTGCCGCACTCTATCGCGGTCATATTTTTGCCTATTTCGCCGACGCCGCCGAGGAATACTATTTTTACCTGTTTTGAACCGGCGCCGCGCTTGGGCATTGCGGCGTTTTTAGGTTTTACGTTAGGTTTTTGCGGTTGTTTTTCCTTTACCTTTTTAACGGGCTTTGCCGTATTAGCCGCGGCAGGCTTGTCCTGCTTATTTGTTTTTGTATTGCGCCACGTTCTGAAAGCGGGACGCTTTTTTTCGTTCTGGTCGTTCAATTTATATCTCCGTTATATCAGTGTCGTTACATTAAACGGGGGTTGATTATTTATCAACCCCCCTGAAAGTTTTAACCTTAGTTTTTCTTTCTTACGTCCTTGACGAGACCTTCTTCGATAAGTTCTTCTATCGTTTCGTAAGGATACATAGCCGCGTAGTCGCGTTCCAGCAGGTCGCGTTTTACGCCGCCGCGCGCTTCGAGCATTTCGTCTATCAGCCTTATCGCCTTTTTAACGCCCAGAGGACTCTTTATCTTTACCATCATAGGCGTGCCGCTCATCGACTTGTTCTGCGAAGCGTCTAAATGATGGTAAACCGAAACTTTATATTCGTTAGGGTCGAGCGCAAGGTACAGGCACAACGTCTTGCCGCGCATTTTAAAGCGCGCTATCGTCTCTCTGCCCTTGTTGAAGCGTTCTGCGCCCCAGGCAATGTTGGAGTTTACCTTTTTGTAGGAAAGAAGGGCTTGCTTTACCGAGCCGTAGAAATTCTTCTGCTGGTCGGTACCCTGAATAATTCTTGCTATGAACGAGCGGTTGAACTTCATCATGTTCGAGAAGTCAACGCCCTCTTCGCCGAAGTACAGATCCTCGCCGTCGCCGCTGTCGTCGTCGTCCTTTTCCAGCTTGTCGTCGTCATCGTAATCTTCTTCCTCTTCCTCCTCTTCTTCCTCAACGGGAGCGGGGGCGGGCGCAGGAGCGGGAGCCGCGGGCATCTGGATAATTATGGGAGCCGGCTGCGAGATAATTTCGCTTACCTTCAAAAGAGGTTCCTCTTCCTGCTTTTCAACCGCGGAAGAAGCCGCCGCCTCGCTTGCGGGAGCGCCGACCAGCGCGCCGCTTTCGAGTATATCCTTGACTTCGGAAATTTTGAGTTCTATCTGGTTGAAGCGGTCGTCAACGTCCACGTCATCGTCGTCGTTGTCCGCGCCGCTTTCAAGCATCTGCTTGATTTCTACTATTCTCTGCTCAACCGCGTTGAAACGGTCTTCGGTTACGGAGTCCGTATTTGCGCTTACGCCCTCTTCAAGCATTCCCTTGATTTCGGCGATAGCCTGCTCTACGCTGTTGAAGCGGTCTTCGGTAGCCGCATCTGTATTTGCGCTTACGCCGCTTTCAAGCATTTCCTTGACTTCGGCGATAGTGTCTTCAATCGCGTTAAGACGCTCGTCGTTGTAATGCTCTTCGACAATCGTGTCAACGCCGTTGACCGCGCCGTTTTCAAGCATTTCTTTAATTTCGGCGATAGCGCTCTCTATGGTGTTGAGACGCTCTTCCGAAACGGGTTCGGCGACTACTTCGCCCTCGCCGTTTACGAGCATTTCCTTAATTTCGGCAATAGCCTGCTCGACGTTGTTGAAGCGCTCTTCGGTAACGGCGTCCGTATTCGCGTTTACGCCCTCTTCAAGCATTCCCTTGATTTCGGCGATAGCTTCCTCTATCGTATTGAGGCGTTCTTCCGAAACAGTTCCGTCCACCGTTTCCACGGTCTCGGTCACGCCGCTTTCGATAAGTTCTTTAAGTTCGGCAATCGCGCCCTCAATCGCATTGAAGCGCGCGTCCGTACCCTTTTCAACCTCTTCGGCAACGAGTACGGTCATACGCGAAATTCCGTCCTCGTCTATAACGATATCGTAGTCGTTAGCCGCCTGCGATTCGATAAGTCTTTCGGAAATTTCGTTGCTCAGTTTTTCGTTATCTATGTCAACCGTGTTAATAGGCTGGTTAGCAAACTGCGCGTTGAGAACGTCTATAACCGCGTCGGTAACCTTTGCGGAAATTTCGTCCATATCGAAGTCGGGCAGATAGTTTGAAAGCACTGCCGCGGCTTTGTCCGCGATTGCGTCCTCGTTTATGCCGGCAACCGTAATCTTTTCGCTGATGCGCGCCGCCATTTCCTCGTAGTCGGGTTCTTCGGACTGCGCAAGATCGAGCGCGTAGCGGAGCTTGTCGGCAACCGCTTCGGAAATAGCCGCGTAATCAAGCTTGTCGGCAATCGATTTGGAAATTGACGAACAGCCGTCGTCGTCGACGAGAATTTCAAAGTCTTCGGCTTTAAGGCTTCCGACTTTAAGCGCGATTCTGTCTGCAAGCTCTTCCTCGTCAAGCACGGGCGGATAAGCCTGCGGAGCGGGTTCGGCGTAATCTTCGGAAACGACTTTGACGCCGTTTACGTTTATAAGTTCTGCAACGTGCTGCGCGATTTTTTCCTCGTCGACGGTCACGTTTGTATTCAGACCGTTGAGGTTGAGATAATCGGCAACCTGTCTTGCGATATTGCCCTCGTCAAGTTTGATGTTGACGTTGGTAGAATCCGCTTCGGCGACGGGAATGATAATCTGTTCCGCCACCTTCGAAGCGATATAGTCGGGAGAGATAACGTCGCGGGCGGAAACGAGATCCGCAACCTTTTCCGCGAGTTTATCGTAGTCGACGTCCTCTTTAACGAATGCGGGATATGCCATAGGCGTAGGCACGGGATTTGCGGACTGCGCCGCAGCGGCAGCCGCTCTCGCGCTCTCTTCGCCGTAAAGCTGTACTCTTGCCGAAACGGCGTCAAGCTTGTCCGAAAGGGTACCGTAAGCGGTCTCGCTGCGCTTGGACTGCTCGGAAAGTTCGGAAAGTCTGTCGTAGATATTCGCGTAAAACTCGTCGTCAAGCTGAACGGTTTCGACGCCCTCTTCGGCGGTGACGTGAATATGCTCGATTTTTTCCGCAATTTCGTTATAGCCGTCTTCTGCGTTTTTAAGACGGTCGGAAATTTCCGAAAGCTTCAGAAGAAGTTCGTCGTAATCGCTTTCGCCGCGCTGCGTATCCTCGGTCAGAACGGTCAGCCTTTCGTTGAGCGCGTAATTTTCGTCCTTGGACTGTCTTAAATGCTCGCAGACATCGTTTACCTTGTCGGTGAGACCTGCAAGCTCTTCCTCGCGCTTTTTAGCCGATTCGAAAAGTTCGTTTATTCTCTCGGCAAGACCGGCGTAAATATTTTCGTTCTGTTTTGCGATATACAGAAGATCCTGCCTCAAAGTCTGGTTTTCGCTCTGAAGCTGTTTAAAAAGTTCGCCGTTCTGCTTTATGCCGTTTGCCTGCTCCTGCAGCGTTTTGGAAAAGTTTTCCAGCATAGCCTCTACGCGGGTGTTGTTAATCTTGCTTTGCTTGATTAACTCGTCCTGTTTGTTGGCTATCGCCTGGTTCGCCCTTAAAATGACGTCCGCTTTCTTGGGAACGTTGCTGTCGTCACTTGCAGGACCGTTGTTTCTGCCTATTGCCATAATGCACCTCTTATGTAATAAATCCCCTTACCGGAGTAAAAAACACATTCTCTTTTAATAGTTTACACCATTAAATAAGAAAAGTAAATATAAATAACCGCTTTTTTTTGGTAAATTTTGCAAAAAACCCCGTTAAATCGGGCATATATGGGGGTCAATTTTGAAAACGTGTATAAAAACGGCGCCTCCGACCATAATAATTACAAACCCGAACGGAGGCTTTTTTATGGGTAAAAAGAAGAATAAAATAGCAAAATTGACCGAAGAACAGTACGTCGCGTACATTGCGGGACTTAAAAATACCGCGGCAATCGTCAATCCCGACGGCAGTATGCTCATCCCCGAC
>WFLX010219982.1_pt1 | contig 10063 bp, 21 predicted proteins | sample 4967041 | NCBI WGS metagenome assembly WFLX01 (sample SAMN12857096, study PRJNA449069) | gut metagenome | isolation source: stool from male and female vole | host: Microtus ochrogaster | place: USA:Florida | collected 2017
GTCAGTTTTGCCGTTACCTGAGCCGTTACCTCTACCTACACGCTTTACAGCTTTTTCTGAATCCGCTGCGGGAGTTAATTCGTCAATTTTCATGGTTTGCACCTCCTTGTGTTTACGCTTCTGTAACCTCGATAAGGTGTGAAATTTTGTTTATTTTGCCCTGTGTCTGAGCATTGTCGGGCTGTGTTGTCACATCTCCGATTTTTTTGAGNCCAAGAGACTGTGCTGTTGCAATCTGGTCTTTCTTTATTCCGATGAGGCTCTTGATGAGCTTGATTTTCTTAGCCATTGTCAATGCCTCCTTAACCTAAAATTTCCTTAACGGACTTGCCTCTCTTTTCAGCAACTTCCTTTGCGGAAGTACAGGATTTAAGACCGTTGATTGTAGCTCTTACTACGTTGCAGGGATTATTTGAACGAAGTGACTTTGTTCTGATATCCTTGATACCTGCAACTTCGATTACTGCACGGACAGGACCGCCTGCGATAACACCTGTACCGGGTGCAGCCGGCTTCATGAGAACTCTGCCTGCACCGAATTCACCGACGATTTCATGAGGAATTGTAGTTCCTTTGAGAGCAATCTTGCAGAGATTCTTCTTAGCATCTTCAATACCCTTGCGGATAGCGTCCGGAACTTCACCGGATTTGCCGAGACCAAAACCTACAGTGCCATTGCCGTCGCCGACAACAACGAGAGCTGAAAACTTCATGATTCTTCCGCCCTTAACTGTCTTGGAAACTCTGTTGATAGCAACAACCTTTTCCTGAAGCTCAGGAGCCTGTGTTTCAATATTAGCCATTGTTTTACCTCCCTCTTAGAACTTTAATCCGTTTTCACGGGCACCCTCAGCGAGTTCCTTGACTCTGCCGTGATAGAGGTAGCCGCCTCTGTCGAAAACAACTGCACTGATACCCTTTTCAGCAGCATTCTTTGCAATCATTTCGCCGACTTTGCGAGCACCCTCAGCGTTGCCGCCGTTACCCTCAAAGCCTTTATCCATGCTTGATGCTGAAGCAAGAGTAACGCCGTTTACGTCATCAATAATCTGAGCATAAATGTGCTTAGATGAACGGAAAACGTTAAGACGGGGACATTCCGGAGTACCTGAAATCTTGTTGCGGATTCTCTGGTGTCTCTTGATTCTTGCCTTATTGCTGTCAAATTTCTTTATCATAGCAATCTGCTCCTTTTAATTACTTCTTGCCCTTGCCGGCTTTACCTTCCTTGCGGATAATACGCTCACCGGCATATCTGATACCTTTGCCCTTATACGGCTCAGGCGGACGCTTTTCACGGATTTCAGCTGCAAACTGACCTACAGCCTGCTTATCGATACCGCTTACAATAATTCTGTTGGGCTGTGGAACGTCCAGCTTGATAGCGTCTGTTTCCTCAAAAACAACAGGGTGTGAGAAGCCGAGATTAAGATTAATCTTGTTTCCCGATTTAGCGGCACGGTAGCCAACGCCCTCTATTTCAAGAGTTTTTGAATAACCGCTTGTTACACCCTCAACCATATTTGCGATGAGAGTTCTTGTAAGACCGTGAAGTGAACGATGTTTCTTATCGTCGCTTGGTCTTGTTACTGTTACAACACCGTCAGCAATTTCAATGCCGAGTTCTGTGCTGAACTGCTTTGTAAGTTCGCCCTTGGGTCCCTTGACTGTGATGCAGTTGTTATCGTTCTTAATTTCCACACCCGCCGGAACTGTAATGGGCATTCTGCCGATTCTTGACATAATGTAGTTCCTCCTTACCAGATGTATGCAAGAACTTCGCCGCCGACATTAAGTTCTCTTGCCTTTTTGTCAGTAACGATGCCCTTTGAAGTTGAAACGATTGCGATGCCCAGACCTTTTCTTACTTTAGGCATATCTGCACAGCTTGAATAGATACGCAGACCGGGCTTTGAAACTCTCTTGAGTCCTGTAATAACCGGTGACTTGTTGTCGCCGTATTTAAGCGTGATTCTTATAACACCCTGCTTTCCGTCCTCAATAACCTGAAAGCTCTTTACATAGCCCTCGTCAACGAGAATCTGTGTGATAGCTTTCTTTACATTTGAAGCGGGAACGTCAACTGTGGCGTGCTTAGCAGTATTCGCATTGCGGATTCTTGTTAATAAATCAGCGATTGTATCTGTGATTTGCATTCAGATGACCTCCTTTTCGTATTTTACCAGCTTGCCTTTTTAACACCCGGAATCTGACCGTCGTGTGCAAGCTCTCTGAAGCAGATACGGCAGATGCCGAACTTTCTGAGATAAGCGTGCGGTCTGCCGCAAATCTTGCATCTGTTGTATGCTCTTGTGGAATACTTGGGAGTTCTCTTCTGCTTGTTAATCATTGCCTTTTTAGCCATTTTTATTCCTCCCTGATTACTTGATGAACGGAGCACCGAGAAGTGAGAGAAGCTCTCTGCCTTCTTCATCAGTATTAGCTGTAGTGATAAAGTTTATATCCATACCTCTTACCTTGTCAATCTTGTCATACTCGATTTCAGGGAAGATAAGCTGTTCCTTGATACCTGTGGAATAGTTGCCCTTGCCATCAAAAGAATTTGCACTGATACCTCTGAAGTCACGAACACGGGGGAACGCAACATTGAAGAGCTTGTCAACAAATTCATACATTTTTTCGCCTCTGAGTGTTACTTTAACACCGATTGGCATACCCTCACGGAGCTTAAAGTTAGCAACTGACTTCTTTGCTCTGCAAACAACAGGCTTCTGACCTGTGATTGCAGCGATGTCTGTCATGATAGCATCGATAACCTTTGCGTTGTCCTTTGCTTCACCTGCGCCGACGTTGATAACAACCTTGTCAAGCTTCGGAATCTGCATAACGCTCTTATAGCCGAACTTCTTCATCAGTGCGGGAGCAACGTCGCTAACATAAAAATCTTTTAATCTTGCCATTGTCGTTTCTCCTTTTAATTATTCAAAAGACTTGCCGCACTTTTTGCAGGAACGGAGCTTCTTGCCGTCCTCAAAAACATGACCAACTCTTGTGGGCTTGCCGCATTTCGGGCAGACGAGCTGAACCTTTGAAGCATAGACAGGAGCTTCTGTTCTTACGATGCCGCCCTGCTGACCCATTCTTGTGGGTTTTACGTGCTTTGTTATCATGTTGATATTTTCAACGATAACCTTGCCCTCTTTGGGGCTTACTTCTACAACCTTACCAGTTTTTCTGTCGCCGTTCTTCTCGTACTTATCCTCGTACTTACCTGTGAGAAGGATAACAGTGTCACCGGTTTTTACGTGAACTTTACTCATAATATTGTGACACCTCCGATTAAAGAACTTCGGGAGCAAGGCTAAGAATCTTTGTGTATTCCTTTTCACGAAGTTCCTTAGCAACAGGTCCGAAAATACGTGTACCCTTCGGGTTCTTGTCTTCCTTAATAATAACAGCAGCGTTCTCATCGAAACGGATATATGTGCCGTCCTCTCTTCTGAGACCCTTTGCTGAACGAACGATAACTGCCTTTACAACGTCGCCCTTCTTTACAACGCCTCCGGGTGTTGCTTTCTTAACGGAAGCTACCACAACGTCACCGATATTTGCATATCTGCGGCGAGTGCCACCCAGAACTCTGATACACATAAGCTCTTTTGCACCTGTGTTATCAGCGACCTTTAAATAAGTCTGCATCTGAATCACAGCGAGTTCCTCCTTTCAAGCATAAAGCTTCTATAAAAATTACTTAGCCTTTTCAATGATGTTTGTAACACGCCATCTCTTATCTTTGGAAAGCGGACGTGTTTCCATAACTTCAACACGGTCACCGATTCTGCACTCGTTCATCTCATCATGAGCCTTGAGCTTAACGGTACGCTTGATAATTTTCTTGTAAAGCGGGTGTTTAACGTTATCAACGATAGCAACTACAACGGTTTTATCCATCTTATCGCTTACAACCTTACCTACTCTTGTTTTTCTAAGGTTTCTCTCAGTAGACATTAGCTAAATCCTCCCTTTCTTATTGCTGTGCAAGCTCTGCCGCACGCAGAGTTGTTTTAACACGAGCAATATCTTTCTTTACTGCCTTAAGACGAGCTGTATTCTCAAGCTGATTTACAGCGTGCTGAAAACGGAGAGCAAAAAGCTCTTCTTTAAGGCTTGCGAGCTTCTCGTTGAGCTCATCAACTGACATTTCTCTGATTTCTGATGCNTTCATTACTGCTCANCCTCCTGCTCTGCTTTAGTAANGAACTTACATTTAATAGGAAGCTTGTGCATAGCGAGACGCATAGCTTCTCTTGCAACNTCTTCCGAAACGCCCTTGATTTCAAAAAGAACTCTGCNGGGCTTAACTACTGCAACCCAGTATTCAGGTGAACCTTTACCTGAACCCATTNGTGTTTCAGCAGNNTTTTCNGTAATTGGTTTGTCCGGGAAAATCTTAATCCAAACCTGACCGCCTCTCTTGATATAACGGGTCATAGCAATACGGGCANCCTCAANCTGATTGGAANTAATCNATGAAGGTTCAAGAGCCTGAAGACCGAAATCTCCGTATGTTACCTTGTTGCCTCTGTATGCCTTGCCCTTTAAACGTCCTCTGTGGACTCTGCGGTATTTAACTCTCTTTGGAAGCAGCATTACTGATTACCTCCCTCTCTTTTGTTGTCACGGTTGAAATTTCTTCCGCCACGTCTGTTGCCGTCACGTCTGTCATCACGGCGACGTCTTTCAGGGCGGTCATTTCTCTTTTCAGCCTTTTCTCTCTGAGCAGCAGCCTTTGCAGCATCGCCCTTGAGAACTTCGCCCTTGTAAATCCAAACTTTTACGCCGAGCTTTCCGTATGTTGTATCAGCCTCAGCAAATCCGTAATCAATATCAGCACGGATTGTCTGAAGCGGAATTGTACCTTCGTGATAGCTTTCGCTTCTTGCGATTTCAGCTCCGGCAAGTCTGCCTGAAACCTTAATCTTGATACCCTTTGCACCGAGACGCATTGTTCTGCCGATTGACTGCTTCATAGCACGTCTGAAAGAAACTCTGTTCTCAAGGTCAAGAGCAATTTTCTCTGCAACGAGCTGAGAATCCATATCAGGCTGTTTAACTTCGATGATGTTGATGTAAATTCTATCCTTGTTCATCTTCATCATCTTGCCGAGTTTTTCTCTGAGCTTTTCGATTTCAGAACCCTGTCTGCCGATAACGATACCGGGCTTAGCACAGTGAATATGGATTCTTACTTTGTCAGCAAAACGCTCGATTTCAATTCTGGGAACACCTGCTGCATACAGGCTCTTCTTAATGAAGTTACGAACATTGTAGTCCTCAACNAGANTGTCGCCGAANTCTGCCTTNTTNGCATACCAGCGTGAATCCCAATCNTTAATAACGCCGACACGAAGACCGTGCGGATTANCTTTCTGNCCCATTANTCANACCTCCTTGGGATTATTCTTTTTCTTTAAGAACAACTGTNATGTGTGATGTTCTCTTTAAAATTCTATATGCTCTGCCCTGTGCTCTCGGCATGATTCTCTTCATTGTAGAACCCGGTGTTACGAAACACTCGGCAACATAAAGATTATCGCCGTCCATGCTGAAATTATTAACAGCATTTGCCTGAGCGGACTTTACAAGCTTTGAAACGATAGGACTTGCAGCCTTAGGAGTAAGCTCCAAAGCAGCAAGTGCGGTATCGAGAGGCTTGTTTCTGATAAGGTCAAGAACAATCTGCACTTTTCTTGGTGATATACGAGCATTTCTCAAATAAGCTCTTGCTTCCATCTTAGCTCCTCCTTCCGCTTATCTCTTACCGTTGTTTGATGTTTTTGAACCTGCGTGACCCTTATAGGTTCTTGTAGGAGCAAACTCGCCGAGCTTGTGACCTACCATATCTTCTGTTACATAAACCGGAACATGCTTGCGTCCGTCATGAACAGCGAATGTGTGACCTACGAAATCAGGGAAAATTGTAGAAGAACGGCTCCATGTCTTGAGAACCTTCTTTTCGCCTGCTTCATTCATAGCCACAACTCTCTTAAGGAGAACCTCCTGGACGTATGGTCCTTTTTTAGTGCTTCTGCTCATTATTCAGTTCCTCCCTTCGATTATTTACCGTTGCGGCGTTTTACGATGAACTTATCTGTTCTGTGGTGCTTCTTACGTGTCTTGTAACCGAGAGCAGGTTTGCCCCAAGGTGTTACAGGTCCTGGACGACCGATAGGTGATTTACCTTCACCACCGCCGTGCGGGTGGTCGCATGGGTTCATTACAGAACCACGTACAGTAGGTCTCCAGCCCATGTTTCTGACACGTCCTGCTTTACCGTAATTAACATTTTCGTGGTCGATATTTGAAACCTGTCCGATAGCAGCTTTACAGTCAATCGGAACTTTTCTCATTTCGCCTGAAGGAAGTCTTACAAGTGCATACTTTTCTTCCTTACCCATATGCTGAGCCTGATTTCCTGCACTTCTTACGAGCTGTGCACCCTTTCCGGGATAAAGCTCAATAGCATGGATAAATGTACCAACAGGAATATCAGCAAGTTTAAGAGCATTGCCGGGCTTGATGTCTGCTTCTGAGCCGGATTCGATTTTATCGCCGACTTTAAGACCGTTTGGAGCAAGAATGTATCTCTTCTCGCCGTCCTCATACTGAACGAGAGCAATGAATGCACTTCTGTTCGGGTCATATTCAAGTGTAAGGACTGTTGCAATCATGTTGTCCTTATCACGCTTGAAATCAATTACACGGTATTTTCTTCTGTTTCCGCCGCCTCTGTGGCGAACTGTTATTCTGCCGTAGCTGTTTCTTCCCGACTTTTTCTTCATGGGTTCGAGAAGGCTTTTCTCCGGCTCAACCTTTGACAGAACTGAGTAATCAGTTACAGTCATCTGACGTCTTGAAGGCGTCGTAGGCTTGTAGGATTTAATAGCCATTTATTTCACTCCTTGTTATAATGCGTTGTTTGCGGGAGCATTACTCCCATACTGTCCGTATTATACGGAATTAATACATACCCTCGAAGTATTCAGTTGTCTTTGAATCGGGTGTAAGAGTTACGATGGCTTTTTTCCATGCAGCAGTTCTGCCCTCGAATCTGCCAACACGCTTCATCTTGCCCTTAACGTTCATTGTTGTAACCTTAGCAACTTCAACGTTGAAGAGTTTTTCCACAGCTTTTTTGATTTCGGGCTTTGTAGCATCTTTAGCAACCTTGAAAGTATATTTGCCTTCCTGAAGACCGTCCATAGACTTTTCAGTGATAACAGGCTTGATAATAATATCCTGAGCAGTTTTCATTATGCATATACCTCCTCAATTTTTCCGACAGCATTCTTTACAACAATAAACTTGTCATAGTTGAGAATGTCATATACATTAAGAGTGTTTACAGCCGCAGTTTTTACACCGGGAATATTAGCAGCACTCTTGATTACTTTTGCATCAGCCTCAGCAGTAACAATAAGAGCCTTGCCCTCTACGCCAAGTGCTTTAAGCATTTCAACAACTGTCTTTGTCTTGTAATTATCAAGTGTGAGAGAATCAAGAACAATCATGTTGTTGTCGAGAACTTTTGTTGAAAGAGCAGACTTCATTGCAAGTCTTCTTACTTTCTTGTTTATAGCCATTCTGTAGTCTCTCGGCTTCGGACCAAGAGCCACGCCGCCGTGAACCCACTGCGGAGCACGAGTTGAACCCTGTCTTGCATGACCTGTTCCCTTCTGTCTCCATGGCTTTCTTCCGCCGCCTCTTACTTCTGTTCTTGTAAGAGTTGACTGTGTACCCTGTCTCTGGTTAGCAAGGTAATTTACTACCATAGCGTGCATAACGCCTTCATTGGGAGTAATTCCGAAAACTGAATCGTTAAGCTCTGTTTCGGAAACCTGATTGCCAGCCATATCAAATACTGAAATTGTAGACATTTACGTTTCCTCCTTCCTTAAGCCTTAACGCTGTCAACGATATAAACGATTCCGCCCTTAGGACCGGGAACTGCACCCTTGATAGCGATGAGATTGTTTTCTGTATCAATTTTTACGATTTCGAGGTTCTGTACTGTAACCTGCTCAGCACCCATATGACCTGCCATGCCCTTGCCCTTGTAAATTCTTGAAGGTGAGGAGCAAGCACCCATTGAACCTGCCTGTCTGTGAACAGGACCTGTACCGTGAGTTTCCTTAAGTCTGTGCTGATTGTGACGCTTGATAGCACCCTGGAATCCTTTACCTTTGCTGATGCCGACAACATCAATTGCATCGCCTACTGCAAAAGTATCAGCCTTTACAATGTCACCGACATTGAGTGAATCACAGTCGTCAAGTCTAAATTCCTTGAGAGTTTTCTTGCAGGCAACATCTGCTTTTGCAAAGTGACCTTTCATAGGCTTGTTTACTCTCTGAACCTTTACATCACCGTAACCGAGCTGGAGTGCAGCATATCCGTCATTTTCAACGGTTTTCTTCTGAACTACAACACACGGACCGGCTTCGATTACTGTTACAGGAATAACTTTTCCTGCCTCGTCGAAAATCTGTGTCATACCGATTTTCTTTCCGATAATGCCTTTCTGCATTTTGATTTCCTCCTAATAGGTTATTGGTTAATGCGTTTCCGCATCAACATGACCGACGGTTTACCGTCATTCCGTTTCCCAAACGGTTTTACAGGCATAATGCAGATTAATTACTTAATCTCCATAACAACGTCTACGCCTGCGGGGATTTCAAGCTTATCAAGAGCAGCAGTTGTCTTTTCTGTAGGACGGAGAACATCAATAAGTCTCTTGTGAGTTCTCATTTCAAACTGCTCACGGCTATCCTTGTATTTATGAGTAGCACGGAGAATAGTAACAATTTCCTTATTTGTAGGGAGCGGAATAGGTCCTGAAACTCTTGCTCCGCTTCTCTTAGCTGCTTCAACAATCTTAGCTGCTGCAATATCAACAGGAGCATGGTCATAGCCCTTAATCCTGAATCTGATTTTTTCGTTGACTGCCATTTTTCTCGCCTCCTTGAAAAATTTTCGGGGACGCAGATGAGATACACGCGCTACCACGTGTATCGTCCGCACCCTACAAAAAACGCTCGAAAAAATTACTTTTTCCGAGCAGGTACAGACAATAAGACACAAACAGAGAGAATGAGTGCATAAACACATCATAAAAACCACAAACTGTGTCCGTTATCCCTGTCGCCCGGTTTAAAATCGGACATACTCCACGAAAATTACCTGCCATACCGGCAGCAACCTTTCGCTTCACCGCATATCTTCACAGCAAGCATAATCTAAAGTTATGCTCAACTCAACATATAATATTCTATCACATATTTTGGAATAAGTCAAGCTTTTTCCATATATTTTTCTACAGAAATATATAGACTTTTCATCTGATTTTTTATACATACCAGACAAAAAGTCCATATTTTATCAATATCAGTCCTCATCTTCAGGTTTCTGAATGTTAATTGTATTAAGAAAAGAAGCAGGGTCAAGGCAGATTCCTTGATAACGGACTTCAAAGTGACAGTGATTTCCGAAAGAATTTCCTGTATTGCCGACAAATCCTATAAGCTGTCCTTTTGAAACATACTGTCCCTCGACAGCATAAGTGCTAATCATATGGGCATATACAGTTGCATAACCGTTGGGGTGTTCAATCATGACAACATTGCCGTAGCCTCCTGAGTTCCAGCCTGCCGCCACAACAGTTCCCTCCTGTGCGGCATATATTTCCGTACTTTCAGGGGCGGCTATATCCATTCCCTTATGGTTTCTGTCACTGATAAAGCTGTCGCTTACCCAGCCGCCGTCCACAGGCCAGCCCATTTCGCCACTTCCTGTAAGTGGTGAACCGAAATAAACGGTCTGAGGGTCGTCGGGACTTGCGGAATATGTTCCCACGCCAATTGTCTCAACTACGGGATTTTTTGTTACCTCACTGCTCAGTACTTTTCGTGCCGATTCTATTCCGTCAATATATGTTATCTCAATTGTACTTCTCTCTTAATCAAAGCGTTACGGAAGAACTCATCGGGCAAGCGCAGAGCGGCAGCGAAAAAGCCAAATCCGAACTTATAGAGGAAAATTC
>WFLX010384574.1_pt1 | contig 10063 bp, 7 predicted proteins | sample 4967041 | NCBI WGS metagenome assembly WFLX01 (sample SAMN12857096, study PRJNA449069) | gut metagenome | isolation source: stool from male and female vole | host: Microtus ochrogaster | place: USA:Florida | collected 2017
AATGTTAAAATTTGTACCAGCATGTGGCTCTCCTCCGGTTTTCTTGCCTTATTTTATTATGCTAACATTTTATCCGGCAAATGTAAATGTGCAGCAATTTGCAATTCACGCCATATATTTACCATTCGCGCAAAACGTGGAACAAAGTCGAAAAAATGTGATCCGGGATACCCCTCGCGGCAGCGCGCCGCAAGACACCGCTCGGAGCCTTCCCCATGCAGGTCTGACGGTCCAGCCGACCCTCCCCGGTTATGACCAGCGAGGCCTCCTCCAGCAGCTCATCAAAACCGATGGCATCCAGCACCATCTCTATGCCCGGCTCCATCCGCGCTCCGAGATACGAGCGGAATGCATAACCCAGGCCTCCGGCCGCCCCGGCCCCCGGCTCTTCCGACAGGTCCGATCCGCTGTGTGCGGCCGAGACCCGCGCGAATGACCCCAGCCACCCGTCAACCTTCGCGAGGTCTTCATGGCGCAAACCTTTCTGGGGACCGAATACGTAGGTCGCCCCCAATGGACCCGTCAGAGAGGCCGTGACATCGCAGGCGACAGTGAATGAGCTTTCTCGTACACCCGACACTATCCCTGAGTCGTCAACCATGCGCACGCGTCCAGCGCTCTCTGCTCCGGCTCCCCGCTCTATTTCCCTCCCGCGCGCGTCAAGAAACCTCCAGCCTAAGGCCTGGAGCATCCCTATGCCCGCATCGTTGGTCGCACTCCCTCCGAGACCTATCATAAACCGCCGCGCACCCCTCCCCAACGCATCGGCTATGAGTTCACCGACACCGTATGTTGTGGCAATTACGGGATTCCGCTCAGCCGGATCCGAGAGGTTCAGCCCGGCGGCGCGGGCGATTTCTACGATGGCTAAGTCGCCGCAAATACCATATTGGGCCGAAACAGGCNTNNNGTATGGGCCGCTGACCTCAACGGTNACTANCCGTCCCNCCCGCGCGCNCATCACAGCCTCAAGCGNTCCCTCCCCTCCGNCGGCAATTCCTGCCACGGCGAAGGGCATGCCGGGAAAGACCGACCGCAGCCCCCGCGCCGCAGCTCGCCCTGCCTCCATGGCAGATAGCGAACCTTTGAACGAATCAAATGCAAATACGACCTTTCCCATTCTCTGTCACGCCATCACGAGCACAAGGACTATGCCCAGTATTATCAGCAGCGTGTTTGACACGGCATAGGTGATGGTGTATCCCAGTGCGGGCACCGTGCTGCCAAGGCGCTCCTGCACCGCTCCGAGGCCCGCTGTGGTCTTACGGGCACCCGCGCAGCAGCCCAAGGTGACAGCAGGGTGGAATTTGAACACCTTATGCCCCAATATGATAGCTATAAAGAGGGGAACGATGGTCACTATCAGGCCCGCGATGAATATCTTCGGCCCCACTTCGGAGAAGGCGCTGACAAACGACGGGCCGGCCGCTATGCCGATGACAGCGATATACATGTTCAGGCCCAGATTGTTGAATACCCAAAGCGATGCCTTCGGTATGGCTCCCGCCACAGGGCGCTTGGCTCGCAGCCACCCTAACACGAGGCCTGCGACCAGCGCGCCGCCGCTTGCCCCGAGGCTGACGGGGACGCCACCGATCGTGACAGCGAGGGCACCTAAAAGCCCTCCCAAGAGAATGCCTATGCCGATGAACACAAAGTCCGTCGAGAGGGTGCGCGGATCGGCATAGCCGATTTCCTTGGCAGCCGCGTCAAGATGCTTCTTCAGACCTACCAGCTCAATGATGTCGCCGCGCTTTATCTCAGTAGCGTCCAGAGGGTTGAGCGGCACGTCATTGCGCACTATGCGCTTTATGTCGACTCCGGCCATCCAAGGCTGGTCAAACAGCTCCCGCACGGTCTTGACGGAGCAATGCTTGGACACGGTCACATCCACATCCTCCACGGAGAATGACAGCAGGCTGACCCCGGCCACCTCATGGCCGAGCCACTCGTTGTCGCCTACCATCATTTCGCGCCGTCCTGCCAGAACGACCGTGTCGCCCGGCTGAATCATTGTGGTCGGTGTGATGTTTCCTTCTATCACGCCGCTGCCGACTCTTTGTATGCGCTCTACGCTGACACGCCTGCCGGATGCCTCATATTTCTCCTCGAGCTCCTTGACGCTGACAGGGGCAGTCAGCCCCCGGCCATCAGCCTTGTAGGCGCGGAAGGCCACCGGACGGCATGCGTTAAAGCTGGCCGGATCGCTCCCCGGAGTTACGGGACTCAGGGTCTTCTCCAGTTCACGGGTCATGGCCTTTATCTTGTCAAGGCCTCCCATCATGGCCGGCCCCACATATCCTAACAGCCATACAGCCCCGAGCGTGCCGAACACGTAGGTCATCGCGTAGCATACCGGGATAGCCGCAGCCATATCGGCCTTCTCTTCAGGTGTGCCGGGCAGCGAGCCAATCGTATCCTCCACTGCCCCGACTACAGGCGAGGCGGTAGAAGCTCCTGCCATCATGCCTCCGGCCTGACCGGGATTGAGCCCGAACCAGAATGACACGCCAATGGCCGCACCTAATATGAGCGCGCACACCACAACGGCGAATATCACCTCCTTCAGTCCGTCCCCTTTCAGCGACCGGAAAAACTGGGGCCCGACACTGTAGCCGATACAGAAAAGGAAAAGGAGGAACGACACCGATTTGAGCGGGCCGCCGACATCAATGTCCATCTGTCCGACCAGCACGCCGACAATCAGCACAGCCGTGACCGTGCCGAGAGCGATGCCTTTTATCTTGATTTTGCCAAGCCAGAATCCCAGGCCGATAGTAAGGAATACAGCCAGGGCCGGAGTGTGTCTGAGAGCGTCTACGAACCACATGTTCTTATTCGGGGNTATGNTGAAAAAGTTTACAGATNTNNTCTTATTCANGGCTCGCANTGCNAACCCTCTTTTATNANGCATCCTGCACCCCGCCGGGTTCAATGGCCTCAAAAAATAGGTAGGCACCGTACGCCTCCCAAGACCCTGATTTTTGTCAAGGGGTCTAAACCCGACTCAACGCGGAGGCGTTATAATTTCATGAACAACTCAGTACACGAACTCTCAAACGAGACCCGCCATTTCTTTCACGTGGTCTCCAACATAAGGCCTGTCGTGTGGATTGGCCTCTACGTCCTTCTCATGCCCATATTCGNCTGCGTCTACTGGGCGCTTCCTNACGGTCATGTNCCGCATCCCTGACGGCGCGGGCACTGACTTCGGGTCATGGCTCTATTACAGCATCGTGACCATCACCACTCTCGGCTTCGGCGACTATACCCCGGCCCACGGCTGGGCGCAGGCCGTGACAGCCATCGAAGTCATGTGCGGCTTGGTGATACTCGGATTCTTCTTGAACGCTGTCGGCTCCATGAAGTCCGAAATTGACGTGACATCGGAGATAGAGAAGCAGAAGCGTCTGCGCGAGGAGCAGCAGAAACAGCTCCTCAAACGCAGTGCCCCGGGCATCATACACCTGCTCAACACATTCATGGCCTATTGCTACGCAGTCACAACACCCGCTGACCGCAGAAAGGAAGATATGGAGTATAATCCCGATTTCACCATTGAGGATATGAAAGATATGACGCGCCCATCGGGACTCCCCCTTGACCATACGGGGCTGCCGGCCGTGCAGGAACTGCTGCGCAGCGCCGAGCGCACCGCCCTCGCCCTGGATGCCCTCCAGTCGCGCGTGGACCTTACCCAATGGCCGGGGCTGCTTGAGGACTGCTTCAAATTCGTGGCCGACTGCCAGCTCTTCTCCTCGGCCGACGCCTTCGGCCACGATGGCAAAGGGGCAGTTTATACAGATACCAAGGATGCCGCAACCACGGCAAAGGATTTCACGAAATCACGTGAGGTCAACGAGCTTTACCACTTTATCAAGGACAACGCCCGCATAGCGCGCGAAATAGAAGTCACCCTCTCCGAACTGTAATCTCACACTCTCACGCACTCAGAGGACAAGGCGGGCGAAGAGGCTCTCGAAGATGGCGTCGAGCTGTGTGCGCACTGCCGAGCCCGGTGCATCTGCGGGGCAGATCAGCAGGCCGGGATGCGACGGGGAGGTCTGTATGATGGCGCTCTTCACCGCTGCCATCCAGCGGTAGCGCTCCTCCACGGGCAAATCTTTGAAGGGGACATCTGCGCGCGCGAACACCCCGGTCTGCAGCCGCAGGCGGGGAATGTCAGCGTCAGGCGACAGATGGCGCAGCCGCGCCTCGTCAATGTGCAGCTCGGCACGCAGCCAGCGCCAGCGCTTGCACATCATCAGCAGCCCGATATTCATCCATTCGCCCCGCTCAATGTCGGGCACATACCTCAGCAGACAGTATTCATAGACCGTCCTCACCCTGTTATCATTCTCCGCAGCCACACGGCCCTCCGGCTTACTTTTTGACCTCTGCACGGTTAACTTGGCATCCATGATTCACAAGCCTGATTTAAGAAGCATCTCGCGCCGGCGCATGGCCTCTTCAGTGAAGACATGGCTGTTGGCGAGACGCTTGGTGAGAAATGTGCGGTACTGCTCACGGCGTTCCGCCGGCGTAAGCTCGCTTCCCTCGTCGGCGAGCCACTCCTCGGGTATGAGGTCTACTATTTTGGAGAGTGTGCGCGGAGTGATGGCCTGGCGCATGAGGCGGTCTGCCTCCCGCAGGCGGTCAGCGGCCGGAAGGAGCGCGTGGCNCTCTATATATGGANACGNGTCAAGGGCAGCCACCTCCGGGTCCTTGCCGGAATGATGGAAATAAAGCGAAGCGCCGTGGTCTATGAGCCACAGCTCGCCATGCCACATCATCATATTGGGATTGAGGCGTGTGCGGTCAACGTTGGTCAGGAAAGCGTCAAGCCACACCAGGCGCGAGGCCGTCAGCGGATCCACACTGTTGACGGCCGGATCGAAAGTGGCCGCTCCTTCCAGGAAATGCATGCCTAAATTGAGGCCCTCCGACTTGCGCAGCAGCTCCTGCACCTCCTCATCAGGCTCTGTGATACCGAAAAGGCCGTCCAGATCCAGAAGCACCAGCTCGGGCGTGCGAAACTTGAAGGCCTTCGCCACCAGACCCCCCACGAGCTCTGAGATGAGAGCCTTCTTGCCGTGGCCCGCTCCGCGCAGCTTCACCACATACCTGAACCCGTCGGAGGCCTCCCCCAGCGCCGGCAGGCTTCCGCCTTCGCGCAGGGGGAGGATGTATCTCACGAGTTCTTCTCTGCGGAGTTCCATCAGGGCTGGTAGAGGAAACGCTTTATGCTCCGCTTGGGAGTCTTCTCAAACTCCTCCAGGAAAATCTTGTGGCGGCTGATGCGGCTGTAGTCGGGCAGCTCCGGATTGACATTCTTGATATTCTCTGCCATGATCCTGTCGATGGCTTCGCGGTCATGGGCATCCTTGCCCAAGGCCTCGAAGTCAGGCACGATGAGAGCCACAAGCTTGCCCCCCTCGTCTATGACGAGAGACTCGGCCACGTACGGCATGTTGTTGAGCTTCTGCTCAATCTCCTCGGGATATATGTTCTGGCCCGAGGGGCCGAGAATCATGGTCTTTGATCGGCCGGAGATATAGATGTAGCCATCCTCGTCGATTCGGCAGAGGTCGCCGGTATTCATCCAGCCATCCTTTGACATCACCTCGTCCGTGGCCTTCTGGTTCTTGTAGTAGCCATCCATCACATTGGCCCCGCGCACCCACAGGTCGCCAGGCACATTGACCGGATCGGGCGACTCCACACGGCACTCCATGCGCTCCACCACCTTGCCCACGCTTCCCGGCTTCTGGTTCTCCGGGGGGCAGTAGGAGATGAGGGGGCCGCACTCGGTCATGCCGTAGCCGACAGTATACGGGAAGTTGATACGGTCCAGGAAGGCTGCCACCTCGGCATTGAGGGCCGCGCCCCCCACAATTATTTCGCGCACCTCTCCCCCGAAGGCCTCTATGAGGCTCGCGCGCACTTTGGCCAGCACCTTGTCGTCAACCAGCGGCAGCTTGAGCAGGAATTTCATCATAGGCTTCTCCAGCTCGGGGAACACCTTTTTCTTGATGATTTTCTCCAGGATGAGGGGCACGGTGATGATAAGCTTGGGACGCACCTCAGCGAAGGCGCTAAGGATAATCTTGGGCGAAGGCACCTTGGTGAGGAAGTTGCAATGGCATCCCTTCACCAGAGGATGGAGCATCTCGATTACCATGCCGTAGAGATGGGCCAGCGGCAGCATGTTGACAATGCCGTCACCGGGCTTGAGGAAGTCCAGGTTGTCAATGCAGAAGCGGATATTGCTCCATATCGTGCGGTATGGCAGCATCACCCCCTTTGACATTCCTGTCGATCCGGAAGTATAGTTGATCACAGCCAGGTCATCGGGATTGTCGTCAGGCNAGNTNNCATCATTGGGAGTGANGTCATACGGGAATTTCTTGCCGTATATCTCATTGAGATTGTTGCGCGTGTCGGTCAGCTTGCTGCTGCGCGAGAGGGGCATGCCGAACTCTGCGATGTATATCGCTCCCACCAGGTCCGGCATCGCTGTCTCGTCAAGATTCTCCCAGATGGCGGCATCCACAAACAGCAGCTTGGCATCGCTGTGATTGACCAGATGCATTATAGTGTCGGGCTTGAACTCATGCAGTATGGGCACGGCCACCACCCCGCAGGTGAGGCATCCGATGAACACCACAGCCCAGTTGCAGGAATTGCGCCCGCAGATGGCCACTTTGTCGCCGCGCTTGACGCCGGCAGCCTCAAACATGATATGCAGTTTCTCCACCACCTGGGCGAGGTCGCGGTAACGGTAATTGGTGCCCCCGATGTCGGAGAGGCACATGCGGTCCCAGTTCTTTCTTACCGCAGACTGGATAAGGGGTACAAGAGGGCCGTATTCGGATTCGTGGTGTTTGCTCATAGCGGAATTATTTCTTCTATAATATTGTTATTTCCGGCTGCCTCCAGGCGCTCGGCTATCTTGGCCGGAGTCTCTCCGCGCGACACGATGCGCCCGTCGGGTCCGATAAGCATGAGATGGGGTATGCCCGAGAAGCCGTAGATGTCATACGGACGCCGCTCGGTGTTGTAAATCACCGTCCACGGTATGGCGTGCTTCTCTACCGAGGCGCGGGTGTCTTCCGGAGTATCGCGCACGGCCACGCCCACTATGTCAAGGCCTTTAGGCCCGAAACGGGAATTAAGCTCCTTGAGCTCGGGGAGCTCCTTGATGCAGTAGGGGCACCAGCTGGCCCAGAAATCGACCAGGGTCCACCGTCCGGGCTTGACGACCGAAGAGAGAGCCAGGGGCTTGCCCGAGGCATCCTCGCCGGCAAAGTCCACGTATGGCTTGCCCGGGGATGTGGCGGCGCGCAGGCGCGCGAACTTGATATAATGCTCGGCGCGGCGGGATTCCTTCAGCCGCGCGGGAGCTTTGGCGAGCATGGAGTCCACCTTCTCCGGGTCGGCATATTTGAGCCATTCGATTCCGAAGTATGTGGCCAGCACATTGTCTTTGTTGGCATTATACTGCCTCTCCACCTCTTCGGTGTAGACGGCCATGTCGTTGGTATCCTCGATGGAGTCGAGGCGCGCCATGATGGAGATGAGCCGGTCATTCGAGGGAGTGCCCGTGGCCACGCTCATAGTGTCTGCAATTACGGCCTTGCCCGGCTCCACGATGTAGAAGGCGCGTATGCGCCCGTCGATGGTGAGCTGCGCGAAGAGGGGCTCTCCGATAGAGTCAGCAATCTGAGTGAGGTCGAAGTCTACCTTGCCACCCTTCACCTCAGCCGAGGCGAGCAGTGTGGAGTCGGCGAAGGAGATCAGCTCCACGGTCTTCCCCTCGAACTTGTCGCTGAGCGAATATTCCAAGGTAGCCTTGGGATGGCCGCACGACAGGGCCCCTGCCAGGGCTATTGCGAACGCGGCGGCCTGCATGGCCCGGCGCATTATTTTCTTGCGGATGTTCATGATTTGCGGGATTGGTTATCTTAGACCCCGTCTCATAAAATTTTTAAGTCTCAGGGTCTAATGCGCGAAGATAACAATTTCTGTGGAGTTATGCAATAAAAAAACGGGAGCTGATTTCATTTTTCTGAAATCAGCTCCCGTTTTTCAGTTATTTATTCGCCTCTTTGGGCTCAATTCTTGATTTCAGCCACAATCTGGGCATCCTCCACCTGGCCGATGGCCTCGGGAGCGTCAGTGAGCTGCAGGGCAGCAAGGTCGTCCTTGTTGGCCACCACGAGGCGGTTGTACTCCCTCAGGCCTGTGCCGGCGGGGATGAGNTGNCCGCAGATNACATTNTCCTTCATGCCCTCNAGNNNGTCGGTCTTGCCGTTGATGGCAGCNTCGTTGAGCACCTTGGTNGTCTCCTGGAANGAGGCNGCNNNNATGAAGCTCGAAGTCTGNAGAGCGGCGCGGGTGATGCCCTGGAGAATCTGCTCNGAAGTNGCGGGNANGGCATCNCGCACNNNCATGNTNNNGAGGTCNTTGCGCTTNAGNGCGGAGTTCTCATCGCGNAGCTTGCGNNNGGTGATGATCTGNCCNNNNAGNTANGTGGTNGAGTCGCCGGCATCGGTGATNACCTTCTTGCCCCAGATATTGTCGTTCTCCTCCATGAAGTCGCGNTTGTCGACCACCTGCTGCTCCAGGAANCGGGTGTCGCCCGGNTCAAGGATGTTGACCTTGCGCATCATCTGGCGCACGATTACCTCGAAGTGCTTGTCGTTGATCTTCACACCCTGCATGCGGTATACGTCCTGCACCTCATTGACGATATACTCCTGCACAGCCGTCGGGCCCTTGATGTTGAGGATGTCCGAAGGCGTGATGGCTCCGTCAGAGAGACGCGTTCCGGCACGCACGTAGTCATTGTCCTGCACGAGCAGCTGGCGCGAGAGGGGCACGAGATACTTTTTCTCCTCGCCCAGGCGTGAGGTGACGCTGATCTCGCGGTTGCCTCGCTTGATCTTGCCGAATTTCACCTCGCCGTCAATCTCGCTGACCACAGCGGGGTTCGACGGGTTGCGGGCCTCGAAGAGCTCGGTGACACGGGGCAGACCGCCCGTGATGTCGCCCGCGGAGCCTGCGGCGCGCGGTATCTTCACGAACACCTGGCCCGGCTGCAGCTCCTCGCCATCCTCAATCATGAGGTGGGCGCCTACGGGAAGGGTGTAGTTGCGGATGATGTTGCCGTCAGCATCGATAATGTGGGCCTCGGGCACTTTAGCGCGGTCCTTGGCCTCGATGATGATTTTCTCGCGAAGGCCGGTGGCATCGTCAGACTCGACGCGGAAAGTCACGCCCTCCTCGACATTCTCGAAGCGCACCTTACCGCCCTCTTCAGCCACGATGACTGCATTGAAGGGGTCCCATTCGCATATCATGTCGCCGTTCTTGACGGCATCGCCGCTCTTGAAGAAGAGCTTCGAGCCGTAAGGAATGTCGGCTGTGGTGAGCACCATGCGGGTCTTAGGCTCGACGATGCGCATCTCGGCCATTCGGCCTACCACGATATCCACGCCGTCCTTGTCCTTGACGGTGCGGAGCTCGTCGATTTCGAGCACGCCGTCATGGCGGGCTGTGCGGTCCTTGACCGCGGCCACGTTGCCGGCGACACCGCCGACGTGGAATGTGCGCAGAGTCAGCTGCGTGCCCGGCTCGCCGATTGACTGGGCGGCGATTACGCCGACTGCCTCGCCCTTCTGCACCATGCGGTGGGTCGACAGGTTGCGGCCGTAGCACTTGGCGCAGACACCCTTCTTGGACTCGCAGGTGAGCACCGAGCGGATTTCAACAGCCTCGATGGCGGATTTCTCGATGCGGTCGGCAATGGCCTCGGTGATTTCCTCGCCCGATGCTACGATAAGCTCGTTGGTGTAGGGATCCACGATGTCATGCACGGATACGCGTCCAAGGATGCGCTCGCTCAGAGAGGCTACGACCTCCTCATTGTTCTTTATCTCGGTGCATACGAGGCCGCGCAGTGTGCCGCAGTCCTCCTCGTTGATGATCACGTCGTGGGCCACGTCNACNAGACGGCGGGTNAGANNACNGGCGNCGGNNGTNTTAAGCGCGGTGNCGGCGA